>Ga0126373_10000393_pt1 | contig 28758 bp, 21 predicted proteins | sample PanSoiMetPlot_11_FD_92545 | JGI IMG/M metagenome (GOLD analysis project Ga0126373, IMG submission 92545) | Tropical forest soil microbial communities from Panama - MetaG Plot_11 | ecosystem: Environmental > Terrestrial > Soil > Tropical forest > Bulk soil | place: Panama | collected 2016-02-17 | reverse complement strand
TTGCTGGCGCTCCAGCCATTCCATCCTGATGGCGTCGCACTTAGCTTGACCGCTCTATCGCTGCAGAACGCGCTTGGCGGCGGACCGGTAACGTCGTCCTTTGTCCCGAGATACGAAGCTACGGAGATACGGTCATCACGATTCATGCGAAACGCGATTGCCATCATGGCGCCCGAATCGAGCGTGCGTACGATGCGTGAGGAGGGCAGCTTTTCGAGAGCCGCTCTCGGAGGAACGCGATCATTCACCTGGTCATGACAAGCCGCACAACGTGTTTTGTAGACCTCTTCTCCGGTGGGCGCAGCGAATCCAGGCACAGCGGCTGCAGAAAGCATCAACAGCGGCAACGCACAGAGCCGCCGATTTTCAGAAATGCTGATCAAGGAGTAACCGTGACGGTCATGTTTTGGAACGTGAATAATGACCCGTCGCAGGCTACAGCACGCAGCGTGTAGTTGCCAGGTTCTTTGAAGGTCGCGGTGTAGACCCACTTCCCGTCCTTTGGCGGATCAGGGATCACGTAGGGAGGCGACCACGCCGAATTTGCCCAGGCGCGCGAATCCATCCAGGCCTTGAACGGGTCAGGAGAAAAAATCACATTGGAGGCCTTGCCTCTGTAAACGGTCCAAGTGGCCCAAAGACCTGGGCCGTCGGCGACTACGACCGAGCTTGGCGGCGTGTAACCCGGAAGCGGCCCACCTCGTCCCGCGGGCGCGGCCTGAGTTGACGCGCTAGATCCTGTTGCTGCGGGCGCCTGAGACGCTGCAGGGCGAGGTGTTGGATGTTTCTCGGGCGGCTTCGCCTGGCCGCTTGCATACGAGGCTGTCGCCACGGTCTCACCCACTTTTACACTCCCCTCGCCCTCGATCAAACCTTCTTTGGAATCCCCATCGACCGGGGGCGTTCCCGCATGCCGCGGCTGCGGCTTCCTGTCGCGCCGGGCGGGAAGGTTGTCGGGATCTCCGGCGAGCAGCACGAGTTGCAACGGTTCTCCCACGCGAATGGTGCGCTGCGTGTCGCCTTGGATCTCCAGCTCCGGCGGCACATTGTAGCGAAGCTCGTCGCGCAGGCTTCCGCCGTCCCCGCCAATTTCCGTCGACATCACTTGCTTGTCGATTTGATAGTCGCTCTTGAGCGAAGCGTAGACTTTCTTGGTTCGGCCGTTGCTCGTGATGGTCCAGGTCAGTTCCTTCTCGCCGAAGTCCTTCGGAATTTTGATCGTGAACAGGAACGGATTGCGGCGCGGATAGAAGTGGGTTGGTTGTCCCTGATCCGGCCCGCCCGGCTCAATCGCATTGGCAGGACCGACGGGAATGTCGAGATGCTCCTCCCAGTTGGGATTCATGTAGCCGAAGTACATGGTGAAGCTGCCGTCGTTGTTCGGCATCCAGCCTTCATAGGCCGGCTCGACGCTTTGGCCTTTGTTATAGGTAAACCTCATCTGGCCGTGCGCACTTTGGGTCAGCAGAGGTTGCAGTAAGAAGAAGCCGAGCAGCGGTGCGAGCATGAATCGCCCGGCTGCCGGCACTAAAATCCTTACGCACGTCATTATTCAACCGCCGCGGGCGGCGGAGCAACGATCAAGTGTGCGGCGACAGCCGGGTCGGCCCAGCAGAGAGGGCAGCTGATGTCGTAGTCGTTGCGGGTCTTCATATTTGCGCGTCGCTTCGCCATCTCGGCGTTGAACTGCTCGTCGGTTAACGCGACAGAGTAGCCGAGATCGATGAACATATTGGCGACCGAGCGGCGGCCTCCGCCAGCCCAGTTCCGCGTATCCGCGAGATTCTTGTTCGCCGCGGTCGTGTCCAGGAAGCCGACGAGGTGAACGATAGTGCCTTTCGGAAGCAGCGGCGCAGCATCATCGTCGAAAACGTACTGGTGCACCCAGTTATGGTCGTAGCCGACGCAGCTCAACGTTTGCACGTTGATTCCCCAGATCGCTTCGAGGCACATTCTTACGCCCGGCGCGTGGAGGTGCGGTTCGAACGCGATAATTTTGGTGTTCTCTTGCAGTGTGGCGTAGGAGTGGACTTCCTGATGCGCTTTATTCGGCTCGATATCCAGATCGATGCCGTTGCCAAGGATCATCCTGGCTCTTCTATACACCGGTTTGTAGCCTTCGGGGAAGAACTTGAAAGCGAATTCGAGATGCGATTTTGTGACCCGGCCATTCGGGTGAACGTGCCCGGCGGTCAACTGCAGGGCAGAGCCTGCGGCCAGCAGCCGGCCCGCTTCCGTCGGGAACATATCCGGATTGCGGCCCACCTCGTGGATCGGCCAGCTCTCAGCAGGACGGCCCGGAGCGGTGCTGGCGTAAGTCATGTGATGGAAAACAAATCGACCGCCGACCGTTTTGACGGTTTCATTCATCGGAATGTCATTGACTTCGCGGATCTGGACGGCCTGTACGTAGCGGTCTGCCGTCAGCCCCGTCGGGATCGTGCCGAAGTCACCCCATTGGTCTGGGCCATGAGCCGGCACCGTGATCTCGGCAGACTTCACGACTAGATCCGGCTCGCCGATGGTCCAGGCGCCCGAATCGTCGAATGCGCGAGCCTTCGGCAGGTCGGCGGGACTGCCTTGTGGAGCGCCGCTGTCCACCCATTTGACGATCGTCGCGATCTCGTCGTCATGCAGGGACATATCGCCCTTGAACTTCTGGATACCGATGTCCTTTTCTACAAACCACGGCGGCATGACGCCGGCGTGAGGACCGATCAAGATCCGCTGCTTGATTGACCTCGCCCAGGGGCGCACTTCCTGATAAGTCACCAACGACATCGGGCCTACGCCGTTGGTGTGGTGGCAGTCCTGGCAAGCGCGTTGCAGGATCGGCGCCACGTCTTTAGAAAAAGTGACGGTGTCCGCAGACGTAGCCGTCTGCGCTTGAAGAGCGACAGGCACAAACAGCACGGCCAACGCTGCCGAACCGTAGAGAACATTGATTTTCATCGCATCCTCGCTTCCGTCATCAATGGGACGTCCAGGTTTCCACTCGCTGCATATTCCTCGGCGGCGCAAGACGCAAAAGCCGAGAGCCTGGGGGCGGATCGATCGGCCAAACGCTCAACCGCAACCGCAATCATTCTATTGAAATTCGCGCCCGAAGAAAATGGGGGTGTCCTGAGTCAGGCCGACCTGGGGAGGTAGCAGAGGGGAGTGGGTAGCTATCCGGCTGCGCTTCGGAGTCATTACCGCCGCTGCCAGGGTTTCAGCCCGAATGCCATATGCAGACGGAGGCTGTAGATGGTTACTGGGCCGCGGTCGTGATTGTAAGCGAGATTCGTGTCGCGTTGGATATCGAAGGTGGCGTAAAGGCCAGGGACCACGCGCGCTGAGTAGAAGCTTTCCCACACATACTCCGGAGCGTAGTTCAACGTCCCGTCGCCGATCAGGAAGTCAAGCCCTCCCGCGGCTAGATACTGGCGATGAACTTTAGACAAGCCACCGGCGGTAATCGACGAACCCGCGACATCGTATCTTCTGTGCCAGCGCGTCCCCTTGATTGAAACGCCGCCGCCGGCTAGCCGATCGATCGCGGTGAAGGCGAAACTTTGCGTTTTGCCGTCGTTCCAACCCAAACGCGCGAAGACACCGAGATCCGAGTTTATCGCCTGATTGAAGCTTAGGCCCGCGCCGTACTTCAGCGTGCCGACGCGATCCGTCAGCGTGACGTCCGGGGTAGTTCCTGTGGCGGCGAGCCGCAGCGCCTGCCCGTAGTTGCCCCCCTGGAAACGATTGTCATAGCCGAGTACGCGAATCGCTCCGTCGCGTTTCCGCCAGGAGTACCGCCTTTCAACTTCCCATACCTGGCCATGGTCGCGAAAGAGCCGTCGATCGAACTGCTGGCCGTTGGCAATTGTCGGCTCTGCCACGATACCGTAGCGAAAGGCCCATTTTCGCGTGTGCAATTCCTGGACGATTCCCCATGTGTAGCCGCGTGTATCGGCAGGATAATCCCAGGCACCGTTGTACATCACGCCCCAAGCCATGAACTGCATCCGCGGATCGTGTGAGTAGTCGTTGTCGTCAAAAAAATCGGTGATCGTGAATCGGCCGGCATAGATCGAATAGCGATTCATAGGGCGCTCGCCGGCGAGCTGGTTCTCGTCGCTCTCCTGGCGCTCTCTTTCCTTGCCGAATCCGAAATCGTGCTGGATGTACAGCCGAGCGATGTATGGCTTGGGCGTGGCGCTTGCAACGCGCGGAATCTCGCCGTTCGACTGATCGGCGATGCCATTTACGCCACTGAATCCTTTTCCTCCCGCAATCTCCGGATTAAAGATCAAAAACGTGTTGTCTTCCAGGCGAGCGGTGAAAAAGAGCGTAGTGGTGATAGAGACGTCGCGCTCGCCGTGGTCCTGCAGACTGAATGGACCTGAGTAAGGTGCGGTGAAGGCACCATGATAATCGCCAATGGATGTCGCCTGATAGTAGAGGTTCCAGCGCTCGGATTCCGTATCTTGGAGCAAGTTCGCATCGTTAGAACGTTCCGACGCAGCGGGGCCGGCTGCCGCTGGCTCCTGAGCGTTTGCGGCAATGGAAAACGCCAATAGCATGCAGCTTCCGAACAGCACCTCGTAAAGAGTCATCGCTCCTCCTCTTCCAACGGCACTAAAGCTATGAGTGAATAACGCCGGCCAGTTGCAGGGCCCGGAATCCCAACAATCCCAACATCAGAAGCAGATAGCCCCGCACAGCGCGAACAAACAGATTCGCACAGTTCTGGTCATCTGCATCGGGCCAAGATGCTCTGTATGGACCTTTTCCTCGATTGTGTCGTGCAACGGATGGACAACAGTGAAGAAGGTCTTCTCTTCCAACGTTAGTTCGTTGAATTCAGTAATTGCGGTCATGTCTTTTTCCATCCTTATGAATTTGGAAACAACCGCGGCACGGCCACCTGCGCCGCGAGCAGCAACGACAGGACAAACAGCAGGATCACAATGATCCATTTAACAATGTTGTTCCAGCGCTTATTGGCAAATCGTTCACCAAGGACCTCCTTGTCGTTCAACAGGAGCTGGAGGAATATGATCGCCGAGGGCAACATGAGCCCCGCAAGAACTTGAACGCTCAAGATGATGAGTTGCAGGGGCGACCCGGGAATAAGCACCAGCGCGGCCGCGGCCATGACACACAGCACGTAAACGGCGTAGAAGCCAGGTGCTTCCCGAAAGGGCTTCTCCAGGCTGTGCGGCCATCCCTTGACTTCGCCGTAGGCCCACGCACTGGACAGCGAAATAGTAGTGGTCCCGAGAACCGCCGCGTTAATCATCATCAGAAGTATTGCGTCCTTCAGAAACGGCCAGAAACCCCCGCCCAACTGCACTGCCATTTGCGTCGGATCGCTAAAGCTCCACCGATGCTGGAATGCGGCATTGCCGGCCAGCATCATGCAGCCCGCTACTAAGATCGTGAACACCGCGCCCACGAACGTGTCGAGTCTTGCCCACCGCAGGTCCGAGAAGCGGAGCCGCTTATCGGCTATGCAACTCTGTTGAAAGAAGAGCTGCCATGGCGCGATCGTTGTTCCAACAATGGCGATTACTAGAAATAGCCAGCCTGCTGCCAATCCATTGGCGGGAAGCGATGGAATGATCGTGTGTTGTAACAATTCATGCGAACTGACGTGAACTCGGAATGCGATCGCGAACCACGTAAGATCGAGCAGGCAGAGGAGCACGACTATTCGCTCCCAGCGCCGATAACTACTGATTAAAACAAGCCCGGTCAGAGCAAGTGCGGCAACGCGTACACCGACTCGAGGATCTACGCCGAGCTTGGTTAGGACGAGAGCAATTGAGGCGAATTCGGTGACCAGGGTCAGGAAATTTAGAAGCAGGAGATCCGGGAGCGAAAAGCGTCCCCACCATGTTCCGAAACGCTGGTAAATCATTGCCGCATGACCCTGACCAGTAGCAATCGGGAGCCGGACGACCATTTCCTGGACCAAATAACAGATCGGTAACAGCAGCAATAACAACCATAGAAGATGTGTTCCGTATTGCGCGCCAGCCTGGACGTAAGTCGAGACAGCACCGGCGTCGTTATCGGCCTCCATGACGATGAGGCCAGGACCGAAGACCATAAGGAAGGTGAGCGCGTGCGCAACCCACTTGTCTGAGACCCGGATCGACTGGGCCGGAACGGGCGCAAGTTTGTTCTCCGTTGCCGGATGGGTCAATGTCATCGTTGGATTCCCGGTCGCACGGCAGCAAGGCAGTTGCTTTAACGCACGGCATGCATCGAACCGCGCGCAACGGGTGTTAGGGACGCATGCGAGCTGCTACAGGTAGTCGAAGATCTGATCTTGAGAAGCGCGGATAGTGGACGCTATCGAATCAGAGGGCAGGAACCGTCAGAGACGGAGGCTCTGCTGAGTCGGTATCGATCAACTGTTCGCGCAAGCGACTATTACCGCCGTCAGACAACACGGGCCTCCTTTCTCTTAAGATGTCAGGGCCGTCAATGAACCCGTAAATAGAGTATACCGGCGGGGGTATGCCTGTAAAGTCATTTCTACAATTATTTTGGTGAAAATTCATTTATGGCCCACACCGCAGAGGAGAAGAAGAAGCTGCTGCATCGCGTCCGCCGAATCATGGGACAGGTCGCCGCGGTTGAGAAGGCATTGGATCAGGAGGCGGAATGTTCCGACGTCCTTCACAACATCTCGGCGTGCCGCGGCGCGATGGACGCGCTGATGGCGGAGGTGATCGAGGGGCACATTCGGTTTCACATTCTCGCTCCGAACGGAAACGCAACAGACGAACAGATGCATGCAGCTGATGATCTCGTCAGCGCTCTGCGCGCGTATCTCAAGTGAGCAAGGCCGGGAACCGGTGCTGTCCGAGACCATTTGATTGTTGCCCGCCTTAGGCGACACAATGAAGACGAACTGCGCAAGTTCCTGATGGCTTCGTTGCAGGCAATTCTCTTGAGGGGCCGCTAGGATTCCGCCATGGAGGGGGCACGACGTATGCGTTCTATGCGATGGCAGTGGTTGCTGCCTCTCGTATGCTGGCCGTGCTCCGCGCACCTGTTTGCCGGACCAGGGCCAGAGAGCGGAGTCAGGCGGCTCTACGTGGAAGCGTTCGCCACGAAGACGGGTAGCGAAGTACTCCGCGCCGACTTGACGGCCGAACTCCGGAAGCTGAGTTCCATCTCCCTTGTTGCCGACGCGGCTAGCGCCGATCTGGTGTTAGGTGGCGGCGGCGAGATTTGGGTGAAGGGCTACCGCAGCTTCAGTCCCAGGTCGCATATCAAGATGCCGAGCAATGGGATGCCAATCTACGGAGGCTTCCTGTCCGTCGAGCTGAGGAACAGGCGAAGCGTAACGATTTGGTCGTACCTGGCAGCGCCTGAGAAAACGTCCGAAAATGTATCGAAGGACATTTCGAAGCGAATCGCGACGCATCTCGCTGAGGCGCTGAAAGAGCCCGAGACACCCGCCCTGGCCTCACAGCAGCGTCCAACCATCACGCTGAGCGGCGCCGGAGCGACCTTCCCCTTCCCCGTTTATCAGAAATGGTTCACCAATTTCCAGGCGGAAGATCCACGGACGGCCATAACCTACGATGCCGTTGGCTCCGAGACAGGCATTAAGAATCTTCTCGCCGGCAAAGTTGACTTCGGAGCGTCGGACAATCCCGAGGCAATCAACCAGCTCGCTCCTGGCGATGAAAGCGAATATCTGCTTTTTCCCTCGGTCGTGGGCGCCGTAGTTCCGATCGTGAACGTGCCGGGCATCCCAGAGAGCATTGCGTTCACGCCGGAAGCGCTTGCCGGTATTTTTCTCGGGAAGATCACTAAGTGGAACGATCCCATCCTAAGGCGAGCGAATCGCGGGCTCGAGCTGCCTGACTTAGATATCGTTGTGGTGCACCGGGTAGACGGCAGCGGCACGAGCTACGCCTGGACCGACTACTTATCGAAGACCAGTCCGGAATGGAAAGATCAGATCGGTGCCAGCCTTACGCCCAAGTGGCCGATTGGACGCGCTGCCACAGGAAACGACGGCGTAGCAAAACTAGTCAAGGAGCTGGGTGGGTCGATTGGCTACGTTGAATTCATTTACGCGGTGCAGAATCATCTCAGCTACGGCAGGATCCGCAATCGAAATGGCGAGTATGTGGAAGCCAGTCTAGAGAGCATCGCGGCCGCAGTGGGACATTCTCAAGGGCTCCGCGATGATTTAAAAGGATCGATTGTAGATGCGCCTGGCGAGGGATCCTATCCCCTTGCTTCCTTCACATGGATCGTCGTTCCGGCACACATTCGCGACGATACGAAACGAGGGGCCATTACAACTTTCTTGAAGTGGATGCTCGGACCCGGGCAGCGGCAGGCAGCCGCGCTTGGTTATCTCGCCTTGCCGAGAGAGGTTGTATCGAGGGAAGAGGCTGCGATAGCCGGGATTCACTGAGTCAGCGCAGCGGCTTTTTGTGGATGTTCTTTCCGGCTGGCTAGAACTTCACCATCACGCCAAAGCTCAGCTTCGCTTCGCTCCGGCGGAGATCGGGGAACGAAACGGTCCCAGGGCCGCCACAGGCCACTTCTGCCCACGGCGGAGGAGTCACGCACGCTGCCGGAGATAATTCCGCTAACCGGTTGCGCCGGAACATTCTTCGTAGCGTGAAATCCAACCAGGGCGTAATCGCCCATATTGGCAACGCTTGCGGACGGTTGAAGAAGCGGTGATGTCGATCCGCCAAATGGCCGTGCCCATATCGAACTCCTTCCGGGCGAACGCCTTCGTTTGTTCAGGCGCGGTGAGAGCACAAGTGATGCCGGAATCGACCGAGTCGCGGCATGCTTTTTCTTCACCTGCCTCGCAGTTCAGTATGGCGTTAGCGCCCTTAAGAAGGCATCAAAAGCGTCTAGAGATTTCATAAAGACCTCAGATCTTGAGGAATCGCTTATGCAATCGATTGATTTTTCCTTTTTGGTGCACCTGCTCCCTGTGCTGGCCTCTCGATCTTGTGCTCGCACGTCCGGGATGGACTTTCGCGAGTATCGGCTCGGTAAAGTTCGGACGTTAGCAGCGGCCGGGCGCTTGGTCAGAGCTGAAGTTTGCCTTCGAACTCCATTTCGGAAGGAAAGAAATACTGGGCCAACGACAGGCGGTTGATCTGCGCGTCGAACTCGATGCGTTGATCGCCCAGCGTGATTTCCTCCGATCGCGGAAAGACATAGGCGACGGTAGAAAGTCCATTCTGCTGCTGCATCAGCTCGACGTTAGAAGGATGAACGTCTTTCTTGCCTGCGCGCTTCAAAACTGCGGCCTGCTTGAGTTCGGTGGCGAGCAGTTTTGTGTTCGAGGCCACCTTGAGATCCGGCACGTCGTAGACTGCGAGAACGTAGGCCTCGCCGTCCCAATCCGGCGCGCCAATTTCCCGCGCCTTCAGCTCCGCAGCTCGGATTGGGAAGGCGCTCTCCCAGCGGATCGTTATAGGAGCAACTAGTTTGGTTGGCTGCGCCACGCCACCATTCAGGCCTTTCATGCCAATGCCCCGGCCGCCGGCGGTTGCTCCGCCTTCACGACGCTGTTGGGCCGTTAGTTCGGGCAACACTGCCACCACGGCGCGTTTTACCCACGGTGAGTCGGCCAAAACCTGCTTTGCGTCTTGCTCATCCCACTGCTGAACGGGTTTGGTCTTCCAAGCGGGATCGGCAGGGAACAACAGGACCGCGGATGCAGTGAACACCGCGATGTAACTTCCTCGAAACATCAATTCCTATCCTAGCTGTTCGACAGATGGTTTCCACAATTGATCCTGCCGCTGCAAGTGTCACACTGAATTTCCCGCTCGCCGTTCTTTTTTCAATGTGAGTTGGTCGATCATCTCAAGAGGGCGAACTTGAGAACGAGTCTCTCTACGCTGATCGCCGGATTTCTGACCATTGCGTGACAAAACTTCCGCCGTCGCGCTATGATTACCTACCAATATGCGCACACTGGCTCTGACACTGATCGGTTGTATTTCGATTTTCGCTCAAGCTCCACAACACTCGATCGTTCTCCGAGCGGCCCGCGTGCTCGACATTGAGAACGGAAAGATGATTGCTCCGGGTGAGATTCTGGTTCGCGGGGAGCGGATCGCGGAAATAGGCGCAACCGTCGCGCATGACGCCGGAGCGGAAACTATCGATCTCGGCGATCATACGCTCATGCCGGGCCTGATTGACGTCCATGTCCACTTGTTCCTGCACCCCGGCGCGGAAGACATGCAGACGATTCAGGAATCGGTTCCACAGCGGACGATAACAGCGACCTTGGCGGCGAAAGACGATTTAATGGCGGGGTTTACTGCCGAGCGAGACATGGGCACGGAAGGAGCCGGCTCGGCCGATACGGCGGTCCGCAATGCCATCAACAAAGGGCTTATTCCCGGGCCGCGACTGCGTATCAGCGGCAACGCAGTCAGTGTGTTGGGCGGCCATGAAGACGCCATCAACTACAATCCAGATCAGCACATCTTCTCGAACGCCACGTACGCCAACAATGCGCAGGAGTTGGTAAACGTGATCCGGCAGCAGCTTAAGGAAGGGGCTGACTTCATCAAGATTTACGAAACCGGGCGCGACACGTTGCGAAATGGGGTTTATACAAGCATTTATCAGTACACGCAAGAAGAAATGAATACGGCTGTTCAGGAAGCGGTGCGATCTGGCAAACGCGTCGCGGTGCACGCGACGGGTGAACCGGGTACGGGATACGCGGTGAAGGCCGGAGTGGCGTCGGTGGATCATGCTTACTTCCTCTCCGGCGAGACCATGCGGCTGATGAAGGAGAAGCAGATTTACGCGGTGCCAACGTTCGCCATCTCCGAATACTTCGCTGAAGAATCGAAAACTCCGGCGCGCCACGAGTCGCTCGACTTCCACATCACGCAGTTCAAGAAGCAACTTGCTGCGGGCGTTCCCATGGCCGTCGGCTCCGACGTTGGTCCGTTCCCGCACGGCACGCAGGCACGCGAGTACGTCTCGATGGTGAAGTACGGAATGACGCCGCTTGCCGCTTTGCAGGCCGGGCTTTTGAACGGCGCCAAGCTGTTGGGCTGGGAGAACCAAATCGGCGCCTTGAAGACCGGCTACTACGCCGACATTATCGCTGTGCCTGGTGACCCGCTGAAGGATATCACGGCGATCCAAAAAGTCGCGTTCGTGATGAAGAGCGGTGTGGTAGCGAAAAAGTAACCGTTAGCGCAGGTCCGCTTTGCACGCCTCATAAAAATAATCTATGAGGCGAGCTTAAATTGCCGTGATATGATGACCCAACTCGTAACCTGACCGGCTCTCGCAAAGCCACCGGCAGTTTCTCTCGACTTACGGGGTCGAGAAGGTTTATGCCCATTGTTTGGGCAAACGGCCGTATATCAGGCCGCTGTGTCGGCTCTCCAGCTCCACGTGTGGTGTTTGTTGGGACCGATTCGCGGCTAGCTTTGCCGGGCATCCTCAAGTCCTGAACATGTTGATACACCACGGATCTTACCCGGGGGGTGCAGAAACATGTTCAGTCTTCAGAGGTCGCATAGAGGGATCCAGGGATCCTGGTTCCGTTTTGTGGCAGTGGTCTGCGCACTGACCAGCGCGGCTCCAGCGGCGGCGCAGTCGACGTTTGCGTCTGTGCTGGGAACCGTGCGCGATTCTACCGGCGCCGTGATCGCGAAATGCGTGGTGGACATCGAGAACACGGGTACCTCCGCGCATCGGCAAACGACAACGGATGCTTCCGGCGACTATTCAATCACCAACCTTGAGCCGGGGATGTATCAGCTCAAGATCTCCGCTCCGGGGTTTCAACAATCTGTTCGCAGTCTCGAGTTAACCGCACGCGAGACCGTGCGCCTGGACGGGGTAATGACAGTGGCAGGGCAGGTCCTGACCGTGAATGTAGAGGCATCAGGAGCGCCGGTGATCAACACCGAGGTTTCCAACATTGCGGAGACCAAGTCCGGGCGGGAGCTGATCGATCTTCCAGTGGCCATCGCCACTCGCGCCAGCGGCTCAACCAGTCCGATCTCGACGCTAACCGCGCAGCCAGGCGTACAGACGGACGCCAGCGGCAACATCTCGGTGGCAGGGACGAAGCCCACCATGCTTTCAGTCAGCTTGGACGGCATCAGCAGTACGGGCGCGCGCGCGGCTTCGGGAACCGCCGGCGGACCGATGAACGAGATGTTTCCATCCTTCAATACCATCGAAGAGATCCGTGTCAGCGAGGTCAACAACGCGGCAGAATTCGGTGGGGTCAGCGACATCACAACCATTTCCAAGAGCGGAACCAATCAGCTCCATGGCGGTGCGTTCGAAAACACTCAGAATTCCAATCTGAACGCGCGAAACGAGTTTGCGCTGACCAAGCCGGCCCTAAAGCTCAACGATTTCGGCGGTTACGCCGGCGGAAAAATCTGGAAGGACCGGACGTTCTATTTCGCCAGCTATGAGGGATTGCGCCTTCCCCGCCAGACGACAGTCACTGACAGCGTTCCGTCGCTGGCGCTGCGCAATGGAGATCTATCTGCGTATTCGACGCCGATCTACCAACCGGGAACGGGCACGGTTTTCCCAGGCAATCAAATTCCTCAAAGCAAGATATCTTCAGTGGCCGCGAATGCGCTGAAATATCTCTTCCCGCTGCCGAATTTCGGCGCGCCGAACGCCATCGCGAATAACTTCGTTGAGAACTTCCCGACTTCCATCTCGAGCAACCAGGCAGATTTGCGCCTCGATCAAATCATCAATTCGAAAATGAGTCTGTTTGCGCGCGGCTCCTACAAAATCCGGTCCGTGCTGGTTGTTCCAACCGGTTCGCCGCTGCTCGGGCCATTCTCGGACCCCGAGATCGATTTTGGTTACGCGATTGGTTTCAACTGGGTGATCGGGCCGAACCTGATCAATGAAGTCCGGACCGGCTTCAACGGGAATCACGGTGGTGTCAATATCGCCGCTAACTCTGCACAGTACGTGAACGAGATTGGCTTGCTAAATCTGCCCCAGCCGTATCCGACCAGCGGCGCCGTGCCGTGGTTCAACATTTCGGGATTCCAGGCGACCGGTGGATCGTCGGGAACGAAGTCGCGGAACGGCACATATCAGGTCCTGGACAACCTGACGTGGATCAAGGGCAGTCATACGATGAAATTCGGAGGCGACTACCGCTACCTCATCTACCACGGTCAAAACGTTTACGACAACTATGAGCTCGGGCAATATGCGTTCAGTGGCGCGGTAACGGGCACGCTCGGAGCGAAGAACGCCTACATCGGAAATCCCTTCGCAGCTTTCCTTCTCGGTGTTCCGGACAAGACCTACCTTGATACAAACACGTTCGGCGCGATTGACGGGTACGATCCGGCCTACGCCTTCTATGGCCAGGACGACTGGAAAGTAACGCCACGGCTCACTATCAACTTCGGGTTGCGTTATGAACTGCATCCGCGTTTTTACGATCACGATGCAAACATTTCGAACTTCCTGCCGGACTATCAGTCGATCGTCAATGGCCAGTCCGTGCTAGGCGCAGTGGTGATACCGAATAATGGGCTGAGCATCTTGAGTCCAGGCTTCGCGCAGTCGATCTCTCCGACACCGATTCTGCTCGCCAAGCAGGTCGGGTTGAGCAACAACTTACACATCACGAACAAGCTCGACTTCGCGCCCCGATTCGGATTCGCGTATCGCCTGACGAACGACAACAAGACTGTGATTCGCGGCGGCTATGGCAAGTTCATCGAGATTCCGCTAGGCACCTTGTTGGGCGCAGGATGGGCGATCCACAGCGCTGATCAAGCCTTCTTCAATAACTCGATCACGAACGGGGTACCGCAGTTGACGTTTCCCTCGCCGTTCCCTTCGAATCTGGCCGTTACCGGCAGCCAATTCTTCCAGCAGGCCAGCGACCTGCATTATCCCGAAGCGATTGTTCAACAATGGGACCTGACCATCGAGCGCGACCTGGGACACAACATCGGGATGCGGCTCTCCCACGATGGCAACCACGGCAGCAACATGGGCGTGCAGGTGAACCTGGGACAACTGCCGCCCAACACGATCGGGTTCAACAATGCGACATCGCTGCTGAAATATCCACTGTTCGGAGAAGTGGAGTCGGAAGTCGGCGGAGGTATCCAGAACTACGAAGCCTTCACATCGGCAGTAAACAAGCGCCTCTCCGGCGGGCTGCAGTTCCTGGCGAGCTATACCTTCACGCGCAACTTGACCGACGCGCAAGGATGGAATCCCACTACGTTCGCAAGCGAGGCAGGCGGCAACGCGACGAGCGTGAGCGATTTCAAGCTCGATTACGGCAACGTTGCGTTCTCGCGCCGGAATCGATTCCTGGGGACCTGGCTCTATCAGTTGCCATTCGGGAAGGACAAATTCGATCTTGGCACGGTCGGGAACGCAATTGCCGGCGGATGGGAGCTGGCTGGAGTCGCTTTGTTTCAGAGCGGTCCGTTCCTGACGGTCACCGTTCCTGGTGCTGATCCGGCTGGCGTCGGTTTCCCGCAGATTGAAGGCAACGGGCGAGCCGATATCGTCTCCGGGGTCCCGCTCTATGCGACTACACAGAACATCAGCCACTGGTTGAATCCGGTCGCTTTCGCGATTCCGCCGAACAATATCGGACGCTTCCCCACTTCGCCGGTCGGCGTTGCCCAAGGACCTGGCACGCAATCGATCTCGATGTCGCTGCTCAAGACGGTGGCGATCAAGGAGCGGTACAGAGTGCAGCTTGGGGCGCAGACCGCGAACCTGTTCAATCACGCCAACTACGCGACCCCCAATACGACGTTCAGCACGGCGGCGTTCAACACCATTAGCGCGTTGCAATCGGCTGAGGGTGCCGGGCCCCGCACCATTCAGGGCACGTTCCGCGTGTCGTTTTAATTAGACTGCTTGTGGACCGGTCGTGCTGTGGAGGGCAAGTCCGCGTTCGCCGTCAAGGCCGCACAAACTTCCTGGTAGCTTCGGTTCTCCAGCGCCTCGCAGGCGCGGACGACAAAGCCGGTGGCGTTGGCGACCGCGAAGCTGATCCCATGAAGGTTCCGTGTATGTGGAACGCCGGGCAGGGACCGCGGATAGCCTGATGCGACAAGAGTGAGGCCGCCGGCGGCCAGCTTCGCGTAGTACATCTCCCGCGGGCAATCCCAGTCCAGTTCCACGCCGATGACGCCCGGAAGGCTTCCGGGTAGCGCGGGCGTTCCGTCCGCATCCCGCGCCGAAACGAGAATGGGGCCGTGCGGGAACGCACGGGCGATCAATGGCGCGAATCTCTCGCGATGCGCCGGGTTCGTAGTGCCGAGACTCAGGTTGATCACCTCCATCCGATTGTCGATGCTCCATTCGATGGCTTCGACGAGCAGTTCGATGGTGGTCCGAAGGGACGTGTAAAACACGCGGACGGCGAAGTACTCAGCTTCCGGAGCCTTTTCTTTGATCGCCGCCATCACGGCTGTGCCATGCCCGATGATGTCGGTATAATTCTTGCCGTCGAGTTCGTCGCCGATCGTGATACCGCCCGCGACGCCTCCAATATGCGGGTGAGCGGCGTGGACTCCGCTATCGATGACCGCGACGCGCACGCCTTTCCCGGTCCGGCCCGCAAACGACTCGGTGGGACTCACGCTGTCGCCAGCTCCGTGACGATCCTGCCGTCTCTCAAGTGGAGAACGGTATCGGCGATTTCTGCGAGCGCCTGCCGGTGAGTGATGACGACCACTGTTCGGCCGCGCAGCGACTGGCGCAGGTTTTGGGCCACCAGGCGCTCCGTTTCTGCGTCGAGAGCCGATGTTGGCTCGTCCAGAATCAGCACGCTGGGGTTGCGGAGAAGGGCACGGGCGAGGGCGATGCGCTGGCGCTCACCGGCTGACAGAGCCAAGCCGCGCTCTCCCGTTTTTGTGTCGTAGCCTTCGGGCAGGCGCTGGATCATTTCGTCTAACCCCGCTTCGCGGCCCGCGGCCTCGATCTCGGCGCGCTTGGCTTCGGGACGGGAATAGGAGATGTTCTCGGCAATCGAGGAATTAAACAGGTGCGGCGTCTGGTCGACGAGCACGATCTCGCGGCGCAGGTCGTCGAGGCGAAACTCGCGCAGGTCCGTGCCATCGGCAGTAATGCGGCCGGAATCGGGGTCGAGGAAGCGGACCAAGAGGTCGGCGATGGTCGATTTCCCAGCGCCACTCGGACCCAGAATGGCGCAGAATGTTCCGGCTTCGATCTGACAAGAGACGCCTTTCAGGACTGCTTCGCGATCGTGCCGAAGCATGACGTTCTCGAGAACGATCTGGCGCCGGATCGGCGGAAGCGGTAACACCATCGGCCCCTCGACCACCTCGGCGGGTGTGTCCAGAATCTCGAAGATCCGGCGCACCGAGACGCGCGCGGAAGCCAGGTTCGCGGTGAGCCCCATCATGTTTTGAACGGGCGAGAGTAGACGCGCGTGGTACGCCATGAAGGCTACCAGTGTTCCGACGGTCATCTTTCCGTCGATGATCATCTTGCCGCCGTAAAGGAAGACCAAGGCCGTCGCGACGGTCAGGATCGTGCCCGGCAGGCCGCCGGAGAGGAACGAAATCAGTTGCATGCGCAGCAGGGCGTCGACGAAGCGGCTGTTTTGCTTCCCAAATCGCTGCGCTTCATATTCGCCGGCGTTCGCGGCCATCACCGAACGAATGCCAATCAGAGTTTCGACAAAGAGGCTGCCCACGTCGGCGGCGCGTTCGCGCAGGTCCTTGGTCAGCAAGGTGAGCTTGCGCTGATAGTGCGTGAAGGTATAAAGACAAAGCGGTACCAGGATCACGCTGACCAGGAACAGCCTCCAATTGAGCCACAGCATCATTGCGACGCTGCCGATCAAGAAGACGATATTGCTGAGTACTGCGAGGAGCGAGTCTGCTGAGACGCGCTGCACTTCGCCGATGTCGTTGTTGAGACGCGAGACTAGGTCACCCAGGCGCCACTTCGCGTAGAAGCGCGGAGATAGGGTTTGCAGATGGCGGTACAACGCCAGGCGCATGTCGAAGAGCATCGCTGCCGAGACGCGGACATATTGATAGCTGGAGAGGATATTCAGCAAGAAGCCGAGGATGGTTGCCAGAAACATCAGGGCGGCGACCTGCCAAAGTGCGGTCCAATTACGATGCAGGAGCGCGTTGTCGATCAGGAGCTTCGAAATATAAGGCTGGGCAAGGCCTAGGAGAGTGGCAAACAGGCTGATGACGAGAATGCCGACGAGGCGGCCTGTGTAGGGACGGATGAAGACGCCCAAACGGCCATATTCACGCCACGCTACGGGTGTTTGGGGAGGATCGGTTGCAGTCTCGGCCATGGTCTTGCTGGCGCACGGGGCTGTGCGTAGTGTATCAGTTCTGGCGTCCACACCAGTGTGAACGCTGCGGGCAAGAGTGCGTGCGCTACTTCGCCGCCAGCGTGACCAGGTTCGTGGTGGTGTCCTTGTTCAGGGAGATCAGTTTGCGGGATTGCAAAGTGTCGCCGTCGAAGACCTCGAAGGAAGAGCCCGCGCCGTAGAGATAGATCTTTTTCCCGTCGGCGCTAAGTCCGAACCTTAGAGTTGGGCGTGCTTCGAAAGGGGCCTTCTTGATTACTTTGTGATTGGCAATATCCCAGACCCAGAATTCCGTCCTACGATTGCCTCCCAGGCCTTCGAACATGATTGAGTAGCCGCGTGTATGGTCCGGTGACAATAGGAAGCCGAGCGAGGGAAGATCGATGCCGATGGGAACGAAAGTGGATTTCCGGGAATTCAAGTCGAGTGTAGCCAGGCCTAGGGTGCCTTTATGGACCACCGGATCAATCGAAGTAAAAAGTGACGTGTATTCGTTGTCCCTGGCGTTGGGATCGTTCTCAGCAACCAAACGATAGGGAGACGAGCCAGGATAATCAGGGCGCGACATCTCGATGCGATCGACCTCTTTGAACGTTGCGAGGTCGTAAATGATCAGATCCTCGTCGAACACGTAAAGCGATTTGCCGTCCGGCGATACCCTGTAAGTGACGCCTGCACCAAAGCCGTTCTCCATGTTCGCGGCAAACGGGAACGATTGGAGGATCTTGCCGCTTTGCAGATCGATTTTTACGAACTGCGGCGGCTCCATCTTATAGAAGTCGGACTCCTTCACCGAATTGCGGAAGGTGGCGTACATGTAGCGGCCGGTAGGATCCACCACCAGCCCGCCTCCGCCGCGTGACATGCGCGGACGGCTCCTGCCATCGGCCAGCTCGAAGTGCGTGAGCATCTTCTTGGCCTGGAGATCCACGGTTTCCACGGCCATCTGCGTTGTGAGAATGACCAGCTTCGACTGATCGTGCGTCAGCGCGGTTTGGCGCGGGATGCCCTGAAGCTGGATCTCGCCAACGACTTCTTCTTTGTCCTCGTCATAGATGAGGAGTTTCTTGTCGAGCGTGCCGATATAGGCCAAATGCGCAGTGGCAGCTGCAAGCGGCGAGAGCCACAATGTCAGGCCGAGTCCGCACGCCAAGCCGGCGCTAAAGATACGCCGTGTGAAATCGGTAAACGTTCCAGCCACCGGAGCCTCCTACGGAAATACGACATCCACTTTGCGCCAGTCGTTTGTGGCGGAGGCGCACTTGTCGGTCCAGTCCGGAGCATTGGACAAGTGGTCGGGTACCTGCGCCGGCCAACCGCAACCGAGGTAGCAGTCGAACAGATCGCGCTCGACGGGCTGGCAAAGTCCCGCGGTGCCGCCCGAGTTGTCGACTTCCCAGCCGGGAGTGAAGTTGAGAGTGCATCCCATCGGATAGTAGACTCTTCCGGGATTGGCGTTGGATTTTTTCTGCAGCGCTTCGACGTCGCCGTTGGCGGCGGCGATCATCTGCTCCACCTTGCGGGCTTTCTTGTTAACTGGGTTCAGTCGGCTCACTCGATTCTCCTTTGCTTAACGATATCTGTTGACTGTTTGCGCTGACCCCGAATGCGGCCCGTGGCGCTAATTTTCGAAACGCTCCAAAAACGAGGGATTCTTAACGCTGATCTCGCCCAAAATCTGAAGGCAGAGATCGTTCCATCCCCGGATCCAATCGCAATAATGCAAATTCGCAGCGGCGGTGCTGCCGTAGTGAATGTGCGCCTCATGAAAGCAGCCGCCGGAACATACCGGGCGGGCCCAACAAGTGTGACAGTCGTACCTGGCGCCGATGTGGTGCGTGTTGAGGAATTCCTGGCGGGCCTCATGATCGACGCCGCCGTTTTTCACGTGGCCCATTTTTCCTACCGGCGAGTCGACGAAGCGATGGCATAGCGAAACGTCGCCCGCAGTTCCTACGCCCAGCAGACCGACGCCCGCGCCGCACGGGTACGCCTTGCTGACGCCGGAGTTCAGTTCTTTCAGCGTGTCGCTGACGTTGGTGAAACCGTGCTGGCGGCCCTGAAGCGCATAGTCGCGATAATCCCAGGCGAGCTCGGCAAATGAATCCAGAATGTTGTCCATCTTCTGGCTGCCGATGTGATACAGCCGGTCAGAACTGGCTGTCGCCGGGGAGAATCCGACGGAATCGAACCCAAGTTCCTCGGTCAGGTGGCGATAGATTCGCTTCACGTCGCTGACCTGCGATGTCAGCGTGACGCGCGCGCCGATGGAATTGGTGCGATGCTTCTTGAGCAAATGCTTGATCTTCGGCGCGATGACGTTGTAGCTGCCGCGCCCGTCGTGAAACACGCGCATCTTGTCGTTCAGTTCCTTGTCGCCGTCGATGGAAACTGTCACGCCGATGCGGTTCTCGGAGAGAAACTCGACGATCTGTTCGGTGAGTAGCGTGGCGTTGGTCGTAAGGCTGAACTCGATTCGCTTGCCGAGTTCGGCCACGCGGCGCTTGGCGTACTGAACGGTGGACCGCATCACGGGGAAGTTCAGCAACGTCTCGCCGCCGAAAAACGTAACGTGGAGCCCCTCCCGCCCGGCCGATTCTTTGAGCAGCATCTCGACGGCTGATTCGGCAATGTCCGCGCTCATGTACTTCGGCTTGCCATCTTGCTGAGCGATTCGGTCGCCGCTGTATTCGTAGCAGTACGTGCATGCCAGGTTGCACTGGTTGGTGACATTCAGCACCACGCGCTGCAGCGGAAAGCTTTTGAGTGGAACCGTGGGCGCGGGCGGTTTGGAGAGGCCGGAGGTTAGAACTTCGGCTTGATCCAACTCGTTTAGGGTCGCTTCGATCTCGGCGACGTCGACTCCGCGGCTCGAGAAATAGCCGCCGATATCGCCACGCGACAGAGGTGCCTGGCGCACCAAATCGAGCATTTCCTTGGCCAGCCCTTCCATGCGGAAGATTGCGCCGCTGGGCACAAGATAGAGAAAGTCAGAATCAGCCGCGCGAAACGCGTGAGCTTCAGCCAGCCGATAGATTACTCGCGGCAAAATCTCAGTGGCTGTACTCACTGGGAAACCTCAGGCTGATCGTAGCGGACGTACTGTGGGACCGTGACGACCAGGTACGATTTCGATTTCATCGTGACGCCTTCGTTCTCGTAAGTGGCCTCTACCCACACGTCGCCCCAGTTGTTGGTTCCGAAGTTATTGGACTGTTTCTTTCGCTCTGGATTTGGACCTTCGGCCGCGGGCGTGAACAATCCGGAATCGTTGACCGAGCCGACGTACTTAATGTCGTCGTCATCGGGCGTCGAGTAAAACTCCTGCAGCGCCCAGCGCGCATTCACTGGACCGAGCGGGACATCGTCGTCCGTATTTTTCTTGCCGTCCGGCCCGGCTGCGTAGGCGATCGCTTCGAGCTGCGTGTATTGTTTGGCTGCGATTCCGCCCCCGAGACGCGCCATGCTGGCATCGGGCGAGACTTCGTGTAGGCGACCTTGTCGTAGACAGCCAGCGCCTTCACCGCCGTCGCCGAGCCGATGGAAACATTTCGGATTCCTGAAGGGAGCCCTTTTGCCACCGCCACTTCTACCGTCGCCATTGCCGGAGTGGATTTTACGATTCGTGTCACGGTGATTCCGGTCCCTAAATCCACGTCCGAGGGCTTCAAGTTGGCCGGCAGGTTTGCGCCGAAGATTCGCAGTTCCCGCTTTGCTGTGGGTGATTGTACCGAGTAAAGGTCAGTGCCCAGCACGACGGGCTGAGATCCGAGGCGCGCTAGCTTCACATCAAGCCCGAATTCATCGTAGCCGCCCCAGAACCAGCGGCCCTTCAGGCTGTTGCCGTCGCGCGAAACCATCATGGCTTCCTTCCATTCGACGGGATTGTTGCCGGGGTCGGCGCTTGCGACCGGCATCGCTTCCGCTCGTTCGCGCCCGCGCCAGCTATAGCCGGTGTAGACCAAGCCCTTTCCAGAACGCGTCAGCGTCACGTCCTTCGCGGGGAAGTAGAGCTCCAGCTTGGTGGTGAACTCGTCAGGTGCAGTTGTTGCGGCGATGGTGAGTGTTCCGTACGCCTTGCCTTTACCCGCCTGATAGGCAGTGACGGACCATGTGCCGGCCAGCTTTGGATTTGTCAGCGTGGCTTTCCAGGCGGTCCATTCGGGTGTGACGAGAGGTTGGTTCTTCGATAGGTAATCGAGGATCGTGTCGATGGGATATGGTTCGTTGTGATTAGTTTGCCGAACCGGGATCGCCACGCCATTGCCAGTAGTGTCGCGTATGACCGCTTCCACCGGGCCGTTGCTTCTGCGGCCGCCACCACGCTGCGGATGGAATTGATTTTCCGCGCCCGGGAATAAAGCGACGTGAAAGGCAGCTAGTTTTTCGTAATCATCACGCGAGCGGCGTTGTAAGAGAACGCGGCCAATGGTATGGCAATAGTTGCAGGTTTTTCCGAGAGCTTCGGGAACATGATCGAATTGGTGCCCGGGCAGGCTATGATCCACTTCCCAGAAGGCGGGCTCTAGCTCCTCGGGCGCCAGGCCATTGTTGTTGCTCAGATATTTCACGATCTCGCGAACTTCGGCGGGCGTAGCGCTCAAGCCGTTGAGACGGATCATGCGCTTGATGTTCTGTTCCCACACTTCGGGCGTCGTTCGTTCGTAAGAGAGCCGGCCCATCATGCCATCTTTGTCGCGCCGGTGACAACCGCCGCACTTCTCAATGACCAGCTTGTTGTCGATTGGTATACCTTGTTCCGGAGCATGGGCTTGGGCCAGCATCGATTCCGCTGCGGCCACAAGAAAAACTGTGGTGAGAAGAGGCCGGTTTCTTACTGAATTCCGCATTGTATCCTCCACGCTCGCGCGAGCTGACTGGCCCGACATGGGGAATGGGTTTTGGTTTGGCGATTCGTGAGGCCGGTGCGGGAATCGCTTCGTCACATACGCGGTGAGCATACCGCACGACTTGGTTGCATGGCAGTATACCCATTCGCTAGTGTATTGTCAATCGTTCTGCCACCAAGGTGGGACGTCGCAAGACACCACCCTTCGGTGAAGTCGTTCAACTATATGGAATCCGCCAAAATCACTGTGCCGGGCGTACGGATTCGCGGGAATAGCGTGGCTGCCTGGTGCTCGATGCATCTGCTGGCCAAGGCTGGTTTTGCGCCGGAGATGGAGCGCACGTCTCGGCCGCGATTGCCTGCCATTATGCTGAGCGAAGGGGCGCTGTGGCTTATTCGGGATGTTTTCGACGGACCGGACTTGTTTCGCTCCTCGCATCGGATCACCAAAAGGGTGGTCCAGTGGGGACGCGGCGCCGAGCCGATGGTCTTCGATCACGCGGCCAATGTTGTCTCCGAGCGGGACTTGCTGTCTGAGCTGGAACAAGTCCAGGAAGCAGGGCCGGCGCCAGGGCCGCAGTCGGCGGCGAGCTTCACGATTTTTGCTTCGCGCCCGCTGCCTGATGGGCCCATCGAGCACTGCTTCGGCTCGCGAACCGCCTTCGCCGCGCCGGTGCGCCTGAAGGACTGGCGGGACTCGGCGTCCTGTTGGATCGAATCGCTCGAAGATGGCTGGCTGTTCTTGATTCCCAACGCCGCCGAGTCCGGCTGGCTGCTGTCGGTGGGATGCTCCCCGCAGGCGCTCGGGGAACGCAGCCGGCTGATTGGCGAGCGAATCGCGTCGCTCGGCGAAACTGCGGGTGAATTTTCCACAAGCCCACGCATCGTGTCGCCAATTTGCGGGGCTGGTTGGCTGGCGTGCGGTACCGCTGGTATGGCGTTCGATCCGATCTGCGGCGACGGAACCGCGCACGCGGTGCGGGAAGCGATCCTCGCGGCTGCGGTAGTCAAGGCGATTTCAGTCGGCGAAGACGAGGCGCCGCTTTTGCGGCACTACGAAGCTCGGCTGGTTGCTGGGTTTCAAAGGCACTTGATGACCTCGACGGATTTCTACCGGCTGGGAAACAGCGGTCCGTGGTGGGATCACGAACTGGCGCTGGCCGGGCGCGGCTTGGAGTGGTGCGCTTCCAGGGCAAACCACCTCGGACCATTCCGCTATCGCCTCAGCGGATTCGAACTGCTTTCAATTGACAAGAGTCCAGCATAGTGTTACCTTCCTCGATACTCGCGCAGCGTAGGCGCATTTTGTTTCCTAAGTCCCTGTCCCATACTTCGGTGGCGGGCTCGTTTTCAGCCATCAGGACTGTCGGACCTGACCTCTTTCACTCGGAGTAAATAGCGGAGGATTTCATGTTCCCAAGACGCGCAACTTCTGCGGCAATCTTTCTGGCATCTTCAGCGTTGCTGATCGCGCAGGCAGGCGGCAGCCCCGAAGCCATCGCGCGAAAGGCGCTGGATCTTCTGCTGGCCGAGAAATACAGCGAGCTCACCGGGATGTTTTCCGATAGCTTCAAGGAGACGGTGACGCTGGATTTCCTGCAACAGCGCGTCAGCGCCGAGCTGAAAGAGTTCGGTCCAGCCCAGACCATCGGCCAGCCCGTGCTGGGGATGGAAGGCGCGAACAACATGGTCAGTTTTCCGGTCGAGTTTTCCAAAACCAGCATTCATGTCCAGTTCACGCTGAATCCGGCGCGGCAGGTTGTGGGAATGTTTTTCCGTCCACCGGAGAAACCGCTGCCGTACCAGTGGACGCGCCCGGCTTACGCAAAGCAGGAGTCTTTTCATGAGCGCGAGTTGACGGTCGGTAGCGATCGGTGGAAACTCGGAGCAACGTTGACGCTACCGGTGGCGAAGGGACCGGCGGCCGGAGTCGTCCTGGTGCACGGGCCTGGGCCTAACGATCGCAACGAGTCGCTATTTGCCACGCGCATTTTCGAGGATCTGGCGGAGGGGCTGGCTTCGCGCGGAATCGCCGTGCTGCGTTACGACAAGCGCACCAAGGTATACGGCGAAGCGATGAGCGAGTCGAGTTATACGCTCGATGACGAGACCGTCGAGGATGCGGTGCGAGCGGTGGCTTTGCTGCGAAAGGAGCCGGAGATCGATCCTAACCGCGTGTTCGTGCTCGGGCACACGCTGGGCGGCTATACGGGGCCGCGTATTATTACTCGCGATCGCAAGATAGCAGGTTTGATTCTTCTGGCCGCGCCGGCCCGGCCGATCGAAGACGTTGCGTTCGGGCAAACCGACTACGTCGCGCATCTCAGGGGTGATCCGCCTGCCGGTGAGCAGGCGCGCCTCGATCAGCTCAAGCTGGATGTGGCGAAGGTGAAGAAACTCGATCCGAAGGCGGAGAGTCCGCCCATCCTGCTTGGTTTGCCGACACAATGGTGGCTGAATGTGAAGGGATACGATCCTGCGGCGGAGGCCAAACGCCTCGGAATTCCAATGCTGGTGCTGCAGGGCGAGCGGGATTTTCAAGTCACGATGCAGGATTTCGCGATGTGGAAGTCAGCCCTCGCCGCGAGCAGTAAAGTCACGTTCCACAGCTATCCCGAGTTGAACGATTTGTTTATTAGAGGGCGGGGACAGGGGTCGCCGGCGGAGTATCACAATCCCGGCAACGTCGCTCCGGAGGTCTTGGACGATATTGCCAGTTGGCTCGCCAGCCAGAACAGGTCTCATTGATGACGGCAAGGCCGATTGAGACGATCTTGTCCGTGGCAACGATTGCGATTGCGGCCGCCTGGACGTTCGCGAACGCGGGCACGGCGACGGATGGAGGCATGCCGATCGTGGATGCCTCGGAGGACGTCAGCTCGGATTTCATAGGTGCTCCCCGCTTGCAATCGTTCGCTTGGGCGCAATGGGACGGGAAGTGGATCTTCATCGCGGGACGCATCGGCGGCTATCACGGCGTTGGGCAAGGCGACGTCGATTTTCCGCGAACACGCGCCAACCAGCGCATTTGGGTGATCGAACCTCCATCGTCAGGCCGCATGAAAGTGTTCAGTTTCCCGGTAGCCGACCTGCCGGCGTCGCTGGCAGCGGTAAAAGACCAGTGGCTTTCGTCGAATGTTTTGCATTTTCAGGACAAGGACACGCTCTACCTGGCGGGCGGTTACGGCGAGAATTCGAGAGGTGAATTGGTCACATATCCGCTGATTTCCTCGGTGAATCTTCCAGCGCTTGTGGGCGGCGTGATGCAGGGGAAGGATTCGTTCTCGAGGACGATCGCGTGGGCTGAGTCGCCGCTGGTGCGATCCACTGGCGGGAGTCTCATCAAGCTGGACGGCGGTTTTTTTTATCTGATCGGTGGGCACGTCTTCACCGGGAGTTATCGCAGCTTCGAGGCCGCGGATGAAAGGGACACGCCCAAAGCGTCGCAGACCTATCTCGGCGAAATTCGCAAGTTGAAGATCGTGAGCGCCGGGGCAGGGAAGCTCGATGTCTCAATGGTCGAGAGCTTCAAGAGTCCCGAATTTGCGCGGCGCGATTTCAATGCGGCCTTAACGATTCTCGGTGATGGAAAATCGATCGGCGCAGAGGTGTACGGTGGAGTCTTTACTAAGGAACAACTGAATTTCACGCATCCCATCCTCATTAGGAGCGGCTCGGCGCCGAAGGCAGACACGAGCTTTGAGCAGAAGATGAGCGCCTATACGTGCGCCGTGATGATGCTGTACGACCCCGAATCCGCGGCCATGTACACGACGTTTTTCGGCGGAATCAGCCGCTGGCGTTGGAACGCCAATCAGCAACGGTTTTTCGAAGCGCCCATGGCGGGCGACAAGACCATGCAGACCGGCTATTTCGACGGTATGCCTTGGATCGACGAAATCACTACCTTGGTGCGCTCGAGCGGTAGAGTGACCGAGCTCGTCCAAGATGACCGTCTGCCTGGATACGTGGGAACGAACGCGGCGTTCCTGCCGGCCGCGGGAGTCAAAAAGATCAGGGAAGAATCCCCGATCCTGGATCTGCGCCAGTTTCGCGGGAAGCGAGTCCTGGCCGGATACATATTCGGTGGAATTCGCGCATTTCCGAAAGAGTTTCCTTACACGGACGAAGCACCCGAGTACAGCTCAGGGAACATCCCCGCGAAGCCGAGCGATCTGATTCTGAAGGTCTATGTGACCGCGCCTTAGCGGCTCTCCTGCTCGGCGCCGAGCTTGAGTTCTCCCTTGGACGTGCGGATCTTTGTCACGTGAATCGCGCGCGTGCCGTCTTTGGACGGGTGTCCGATGAGGGTCAGCTTTTCGCCCGCTTCGATCGAGGCGGCTGTCCAGCCTTTACGCGACAGCTCGCCCTTGCTCGCGAATTCGCCCTGCCATTTTTGTACGCGCCCGTTGTCATCTCTGACCTCGAATTCCACCACGCAATGCGGATTGAAGAAGTAGAATGCAGTTACCGTTCCTTGGACTGTGATTTCCGCTTTCTCGTCGAAATCGACCCAACCGTGATGAGCGTCGGCGGCGCGCGGTGCGATCCATAGCGCGGCGGCGAAAACAACAAAATAGGATCGAGCGAAATTCATGTCGAGTCTCCTGAAGGCTACTTGTGGGCGGGTCCATCGTCTACCCAGCGGTCCAGCTCACGGACGTACTGGCGTCCATTGAACGTATAAGTAGGAACAGTAACCACCATGTATGACTTGCCGACCAGCGGCTCGCCCTTCTGGTCTTTTTCGTTCTTGGCCGTCGCGATTACGTAAACATCGAAGTTAACGCCGGGATTGGTGGTGGAAGGCGTGAAAAGACCGGACGAACTCATTGAGCCGATCGTTTCCGAACGGCCCTGCTGGCCGGCATGAAAGATCTCGTGCGCCCAAGTGACATCCACTGGTCCGAGAGGAACATCATCGACAGTGTGCGGTTTGCCGTCGGCGCCGCGTTGGTATCCGATGGCTTCGAACTGCTGATACCCCCGCGGATGCGCGCGGTCTCCGAACGCCGCCATGGCGGAATCCGGCTCGACCTGGATGTAGTCGATACGATCGTAGATCGCGATCGCGCCGGTGAGGGAGGATCGGTGCAGCGTTACATCGCGTCGACCGAGCAGCGCGTCGCTGGCGACATCCAACTCTGCGACGACCTCGGTACTCGAACTCGACACGACGCGCCGAACAGTCAGGCCAGGGCCGAAGTCCAGATCCGTTGCAACAACCTGAGCCGGAAAATTCGCGCCAATTAAGTGAAGGCGATTAGTTTGGGAACCGGTCTTGAGCGCCGCTCGATCCACGCCGAGCAGTGTCGGGCCGGATGAGGAGCGCTGGAGTTTTACGTCGAACCCGAATTCCTGATACTGGCCCCAAAACCATCGGCCCTCGGCAGCCGACTGATCGGATGCTAACAACAGGACCTCCCGCGCCTCGCTCGAAAGATCGTCGGGAGTGGAAGCCGATGCCGCGCCCCTCGAACGTCCGCGCCAGGCGGAGCCTCCAAACAATGTGGCGCGGCCGGTGCGGACCACTTGCGATCCGTCGCGAACCGATGTCAGCGTGACGCGAGTATCGTAGTCCTCGCCGTCGCGGTCGATCTGCATTTCACCGTAATACGCGCCGCGCCCTGGCACGTACGCATTCGCCAGCCAGCGCCCGGCGAGATTCGTATCGCCTTGGCGAGAGCTCCACGAACTCCAACTGTCGGTACGCAGCGGCGCGGCCTTGGCGAGATACGTTACCGCCTCAGCGACGGATCGGACTTTGTACCGTTCGGCGTGCGTGGAGGCGAACTGCTTCCACTCTTCGGCAGATCGCCGCCAGGAAAGCGCGCGCGCAAAGACGTGGCATTTCGAACAGTTTTCGCGCAGGTTTTCGTTAGGAATGAGTGTTTCTTCGTGGACGCGGCGCTCGGCGTCATACACTACTGATTTGGCTTCCTCGGGCGCCAGGCCGTGCGATTCGCTGAGATATTTGACGATGGAGCGCGCTTCCGCGGGACTAACCGAGACGCGATCGAGAAGGATCTGCTCCTTGAGCACGTCCTGCCATCCTTCCGGAGTCGTGCGGGACCAGGAGAGGTGTTGCATGTTCTTGGTCGTGTTGCTCGGGTGGCAGCTTCCGCATTTCGCGATGACCAGTGGATCTGTGACTGGAATTCCCGGTTCACTCTCAGCTGCCGATTGTGGTTGGGCCTGAACAAACGCGACGAACAGGCAGCTAACAACCGCGATGCCCGCACTCGTTCGGGGTGTTCTTGTCATTGGTCTCCACTCGCGGCCAACGGAGCAGGTGGGACGAACGGGGTCAGTTCGAGCGCCGCCGACGCTCAGTCGTTGAGAGTATACCGCACCATAGCGGTGTCTGAACAGCAGAACTAAGATCCCGGATGATATTGGCGCTCGGTGTGCTTGTCGAGCTGAGAACGATAGAAATAGACTTCGCGCAATTCGCCTGTCGCGTACCGCTTGGCTTCGTCGTTGAAGTGCGGAGACTTCGGGTTGCCGCTCTCGCCGCCCGCCGTCACCGCGAGCGCGCGCACCTTGTCGGCGAATT
>Ga0126373_10000392_pt1 | contig 28833 bp, 20 predicted proteins | sample PanSoiMetPlot_11_FD_92545 | JGI IMG/M metagenome (GOLD analysis project Ga0126373, IMG submission 92545) | Tropical forest soil microbial communities from Panama - MetaG Plot_11 | ecosystem: Environmental > Terrestrial > Soil > Tropical forest > Bulk soil | place: Panama | collected 2016-02-17 | reverse complement strand
GCTCGTAGCTGACACGTTTCCGCGGAAACGCCCGCTCGTGCCGACCGAGGCACCTCGCTGAGGCAGTGGATGGGTTGGAGCGGCCCCATTCGGCTGCCAGTGCAGCCCAAGGCTAGGCACCGCTCGTCAGTCGGCTGTGGGCTTGATTGCCGAACGCACTTAGGTGTGGCAGGGCCCGAAAGCACGACTCTGGCGCTCGCGCATCCACGCAGTGGGTAAGTCAGTCCTCGCGGGCATGGTTCCGTGTCCACCGCGTCCGATTCGCCCAGGTTTCGGGGGCAGGCGAAAGGTCCCACCATGAGAAATGTGTGGGTCATCTACATCATCGCGATCCTGGCGATCGCTTTGGCAGCAGCCTGGATCATCTTCGCCCAGCCACATTTCTATCTGCACCACGGCTGAGGCACCTCGGGCCAGGCTAGCGGCCTAGTGGCCGTAGCTCGCTGCCAGTTCGTCCAGGAGTTCTGCTTCTGTACGGCCGGACTCCCGGCTGAACCATCTGATGAGGGCGGCCAGCATGGCCAGCGACTGGTACTGGGCCAGCCCGTTTGGGTTCTGGATTAGATCGGTCGTAACGGGCTGGGTTCTCTCGTCGCCGGGACCGCTGGTGTCCTCCTGGCCAGGATTTTCGCGTCCCATAGGGAACTCTGAGAGCAGCTCGCGGACGGCTTGGATGACCTTCGTCCGCGATTCTTCCGTCAAGCGCAGCTGATCAGAGACCCCTGCGCGCCACTCTCGCGACAGTTCTGCAACGTCGCCACCTTGTGATTCGGCTCTCTCCGCGATCGCTTGGAGCAGTCGCTCCAGATCGTCCCCAGATGTCTCGGCGTCATCCCGCATGGCTGCAGACTGCCTGATCCGTGCTGCGACCGCCAGGGGCGACTCCGTCCTCAGAACGCGGTGTTTGCCAGCCAGCCGTCCATCACGGCGCTGTCCCCGTAAACGGTTACTGCCGGATCGGAAACCGGCCTTCGCCGCATCAGCACGAGCAGCAAGCTGGCGGCCGGGCCGGTAAGGGCCGCATCGCCCTTGCTATGACCCGGCTCAACTGCCAGACCGCCCGCGTCGTGTCGGATTATCCACTCGCCGCGGCCACCAAGTCCGTCATCGGTTGCATGTATGTGCAGGACGACGCCGGCGGGCAGGGCCTTGGTCCGCTCGTCGGCGCTGCCGAGAATCCCGAGGGTGAGAAGCATCAGCCATTCATCGATGGCATCGGCAGCTACGTCCGATTCAATCAGTGGCTCGGGCTCGGCACCCGCAGCGAGCTGGGCGTCCGCTCCGTGCACCAGCGTCTCGTGCGCCATCCGCCGTATCCAGAAACTGGCAGGCGCAGGCCCGGCGAACGACCAGACGAGATCACTGCCGGCCTCCTGCACAGCGTCGACTATCCGTGCCGCTCCGTCGCGCAGCCACGTGCACTGCTCGGCGCGATCATCCGGCAGCTTGCCGTCCGGCACCTCACGGAACGGTATGAACGTGTCAGACCTCGTACGCGTGATCTCGGCCGCCCACCGGTGCGCCCTGCCCACGTGCGTGACAAGCTGACGCAGAGTCCATTCCGGACAGGTGGGGATCGGCAGGCTCTGATCATATTCAGCCAAGATCCCCGCCAGCCCTGCCGTGCTTGCCTCGATTTCGGCCTCGTACCGTTCGGCGTTGAGCGGCGGCATGGCGTTCCTTCCAGGTGATCTGCGGCGGCTAGCCCACGCCCTGACTGTAAGCCTTTCCAGGCTCCACGGGGTCCGCGCTGCGCCAGCCAGGGCACTGGTTCGGTCCAGCTGTTCTCAGCGATCACGCGCCCTGGGCAGTGATCGGCTGCGGAGCGCAGATCCCCGGCCCTGCGGGGCCGGGGATCTGCGAACAGCACGTTGGATCTGAGGCGCTATCGCTCGGTTCTAACTGCAGCCGCTCGTCGAGCCGCAGCCCTCGCAGACGTAGCAGCTGCCAGCCGGGCGCATCTTGGTGCCGCAGGTCAGGCACAGCGGCGCATCGGCGACGCGACCCTGTTGCGACTCAATGAGCTCCGTTGTGCTCGTGCCAGCGGTCGATGGAGGCGCTGGCAGGACTGCAGCGGACTCGGTGACCTGCGGCTGGGATCGCCCGACTCGCTCGACCGCGGCGGACTGCGCGAGTTCTTCCGGGTCGAGTTCCTCGGATGACTGCGCTGGATCCTCGCCGTTGAGCTGCGCAGTGCGCTCCTGGGTGGTGAGGATGCCGAGCTCGGCCCGCTGCTCGTAGGAGAGGTGGTCGAGCGCCAGGCGGCGGAAGATGTAGTCCATCACCGAACTGGACATCCTGATGTCGGGGTCATCGGTGATACCAGCCGGCTCGAATCGCATGTTCGTGAATTTCGCGACGTAGGACTCGAGCGGGATGCCGTACTGCAGGCCCACCGAGATCGCCATCGAGAACGCGTCCATCACGCCGGCCAGCGTGGAGCCCTGCTTGCCGAGCTTCAGGAACACCTCGCCGACGCCGTCGTCCGGGTAACTCGACGCAGTCATGTAGCCCTCGGCGCCAGCCACCGAGAACCTTGTCACCATCGCGGCCCGCTGCTTCGGCAGTCGGCGTCGTACCGGCCTGACCTCGTGCGGCGAGGCAGGAGCCGGTGCCTCCTGCGTCTTCTTCTTCGCGACCGAGAGCGGTTGACCGACCTTGCAGTTGTCCCGGTAGATAGCGAGCGCCTTGAGGCCGAGCTTCCACCCCTCGAAGTAGATCTTCTCGATATCCTCCACCGTCGCGCTCTCCGGCATGTTCACCGTCTTCGAGACGGACCCGGACAGCAGCGGCTGCACGGCTGCGATCATCCGCACGTGGCCCATCGGGCTGATCGCCCGCTCCCCCATGGCGCAGTCGAATACCTCGTAGTGCTCGGGCCGCAGACCGGGAGCATTGACGACGTGGCCGTGCTCGCTGATGTACTCGATGATCGCCTCGGACTGCTCGGTCTGGTAGCCGAGGTTCTTGAGGGCACGCGGCACTGTCTGATTGACGATCTGCATCGAACCGCCACCGACGAGCTTCTTGAACTTGACGAGCGCCAGATCTGGCTCGATGCCCGTCGTGTCGCAGTCCATCATGAGGCCGATGGTGCCGGTGGGCGCTAGCAGGCTCGCCTGAGCGTTTCGGTAGCCGTTCTTCTCGCCGAGGGCCAGGCACTGCTGCCAGACCTTGTTGGCCGCGGACAGGACCGGCGTGTCGAGCCGGTCCAGCGGGCGGATTGACGCACTCGCGGTTGCGTGCTTGGCCATGACCCGCTTGTGCGCCGCCGCGTTCCGCGCGTAGCCGTCATACGGGCCGACCACCGCCGCCAGCTCGGCCGAGCGCTTGTAAGCAGTCCCGGTCATGAGCGAGGTGATGGCGGCCGCGATCGCCCGTCCGCCGTCTGAGTCATAGGCGTGCCCGGTGGCCATGAGCAGCGCACCCAGGTTGGCGTATCCGATTCCGAGCTGACGGTAGGCGCGAGTGACAGCCGTGATCTTCTCGGTCGGGAAATCGGCGAAGCAGATAGAGATGTCCATTGCCGTGATGATCAGCTCGGTGAGCCTCTCGAACTTCTCGGCGTCGAAGGTGTCGTCGTCCCGAAGGAACTTCAGCAGGTTGATGCTGGCCAGATTGCACGACGAGTTGTCGAGATGGACGTACTCACTGCACGGGTTACTTGCAGTGATTCGCCCTGATTCCGGGCAAGTGTGCCAGTCGTTGATGATGCCGTCGTACTGAATGCCAGGATCGGCGCACTCCCAGGCGGCGTGGGCCATCTTACGGAAGAGTTCCTTGGCCTCTACCTGGGCGACCGGCTCGCCGGTGGTACGCGCCGCCAGCTCGAACGTCTTGCCCGACTCAACCGCGCGCATGAACTCATCAGAGACCCGGACGGAGTTGTTGGCGTTCTGGTACTGGACGCTGGTGATGTCTTTACCGCCGAGGTCCATGTCGAAGCCCGCGTCACGCAGGACCCGGACCTTCTCTTCCTCGCGCGCCTTGGTCTCGATGAACTCCTCAACGTCAGGGTGATCGACGTCCAGCACGACCATCTTCGCGGCCCGCCGGGTCGCGCCGCCCGACTTGATGGTGCCGGCTGAGGCGTCCGCACCCCGCATGAACGAGACCGGGCCGCTCGCAGTCCCGCCAGAGGTCAGCAGCTCCTTGCTCGAGCGAATCCGGGACAGGTTGACACCAGCGCCGGAGCCGCCCTTGAAGATGAGGCCCTCCTCCTTGTACCACTCCAGGATCGAGTCCATGGTGTCGTCGACGGCCAGGATGAAGCAGTTGTGGACGCGGACGTTCCCCGACAGGTACTCGCCGCTCTCGGTCTGAATGTCGAAGACCTCCATCGGCCCGAGATTCTCGACCTTGCTGACGCGCAACAGCTTCCGGTCTGTCCCGCCGACTTCCGGCTCAACATGCAGCAGATAGTCGCCAGGACGCAGGAACCCGGCCACGGTGAATTCGCCTGTTTCCAGGTCAGTCGCGCGCCAGACCAGGTGATCCGCGGTGGCCTCGAGCACCTTGCCCGCGGTCGTGTGAACGCGCAGCACCTCCTTGACGCCGTTTGCCTTGGTGGCCACGATCCTGGTCGTGCCGTAAGCGTCATAGACCTTCGCGCCGACAGCGTCGTCCTCGACGAGCTTGCCGATGGGAATCAGGCCACCTGGCGTGCTGACGAGCGCGTCATACGGCTGGCACGCACTCACCTGCTGAGGTGACGAGGTACCCACGTTGAACCAGACCGGCGAGTTGAAGCTGAAGATCTGGTGGATCAGCGCGTACTTGAGCTCGTGCTCGAAAATCTCTGCGTCCTGTTCGGTCGCGAAGTAGCCGTACTCGCGACCTGCGGCGCCGTAGGTACCGACGACCCGGTCCACGAGCTCCTTCAGACTCCACTCGCGCTGCGGAGTTCCGATCGCGCCGCGGAAGTACTTGGTCGTGACGATGTTGGCCGCGTTGACGGACCAGAAGCCCGGAAACTCGACGCCACGCTGCTCGAAGTTGACCGACCCGTCGCGCCAGTTGGTCATCACGACATCACGGCGCTCCCAGGTGACTTCGTCATAGGGGTGTACGCCCTCGCGGGTGAAGATACGGCGCAAGGTGAGGCCCTTGGCCCGCTTGCTGCGGCCCTGTGAGGCTGCCCCGCTCGCCGTCTCCGTCATGTCCCTGTCCCCCTTCTCGGATCCCTCTGGATCCGGCAGCGGGCCGCACGGCCCATCAGTTGAATTCGCATTTCCAGCCGTCTAGCGCTGCGACGCGGGCTGGCCATCCTGCCCTGTGCCGCGATGGAGGAACTCCATATCGTCGGGCCGCCAATCGTCGAGGTGCGCGGCACGAAGCGAGGCGATCTCCTCTTCGAAGTCGGCCAGCGACTCGAACCCGCGATACACCGAGGCGAATCTCAGGTACGCCACCTCATCCAGGTCCCTGAGCGGACCGAGAATCGCGAGGCCGATCTCCTGAGACGGGATCTCGCCGCTGCCCCGGCTCCTGATCAGGTCTTCCACCTGCTGCGCCAGCAGCGCCAGCTGATCCTCGGTGACGGGCCTGCCCTGGCAGGCCCGCCGGACGCCGCGCACGATCTTGTCCCGGTTGAATGGCTCGGTGACGCCACTGCGCTTGGCGACGGTCAGGATGACCGTCTCCTGCGTGGTGAACCGGCGGCCGCAGGCGGGACACGCCCGGCGGCGGCGGATCGCGGCGCCATCGTCCGCGGTACGGCTGTCGATGACCCGCGTATCCAGATGCTTGCAGTAAGGGCAGTACACGCGATCACCTCCCCGGCGGCCCGCGATCCCGATCTCCCGTCAAGCACAAGCTATAGGAAAACTACACGCGTGCAACTACTACATATTGTGGTCCAGCCTGTCGCGGTTGGCAACTCCACCGGGCAGGATGCCGAAGCCGCAGGTAGACGCCACGCAAACAGCCGGTGGCGGCAGCGGATTTCCCCGACACGCCGGCGTGTCGCGCTCAAGCGGCGCGCCTAGCCGCCACGACGGCCCTGCCACCCCGGGTCCTAGCGAGGAACCCACAGCAGCTGCCCGGCGGTGATGGTGGTCCCGGTCATTGAGTTAGCCGTCATGATCTGCTGCACGACGTCACGCGGATCGGCCTGAGGCTCGGCGGCGGACGCGATTGACCACAATGTCTGCCCTGGCCTTACGACGATCTGGTGCATGCCCTGATAACCAGCCCCCGGCTGGCCATGATTGGTCGCCTGCGCGCCGCCCGCCACGACCAGACCGACGACGAGGGCAATGGCGGCAACGACCGTGACGATCAGCGTCCCCACCACCACGCGGCCGCGCCGGGTGAGCCGCAGCGGTGCCGGCGAGCTGACCTCCCGCCTCGCCCGTGCCGGGCCCGGCGCAATCACGGCCGACGGAGTCAGCACCTGGTCGGTCGGCCGCGAGAGCGCTATCCCGCCAATCGAACTAAAGCGCGGCTCCGCCTCGTCTGGCGTCACCACATTGTCGTCGCCAAGGCCCGACACGGCGGCCGGCCCGACAAGCCGCAACCGGCGCCCGGCGGGTGCAGGATCGGGCGTGCCAGCCGTGGCATCATCTGCTCGGGTCACGACGGGCGCCTCAACGACGCTCAGTGCGCTCATGCCAGCCTCCATCTACGAATGACAGTTCGATCGTATCTCTGTTCTATCGCATTTTCGTTCGATCGAACGGAAGTACGGTACCGTCTTATCGCAGGGGTACGACATTCTTCTGCGCCGTCGAACAGATGTTTGAGATCTTGGCGCGAAAGCACTACCGTCAGCATCGTGAGAACGAACAACTGAGGCGGAGGTCTGACAATGAGCGATGCGACCAGTGATGACGGGGCGCGCCAGGTCCTGGCCACCGACACCGAGCTGACTGGCAAAGGTGCTGACGCGGCTGGCCGACCGCGCGGTAAGCCCGGCCGCCGCCCCAAGGGCAGCGTTCCCGCTATCGTCGCTGACGTCCCCGACAAGCCAGACCCTGGACACGTGCTGACCTGGCGGCAGCGCAAGGTCCTGCAGGTCATCCGCGACTCGGTACAGCGCCGCGGCTACCCCCCGTCGATGCGGGAGATTGGCGAAGCGGTTGGCCTGACCAGCACATCAAGCGTGTCCTACCAGCTGTCGACCTTGCAGGCCAAGGGCTACCTCCGACGAGACGCCGGCCGTCCGCGAACCGTGGAGGTACGCCTGCCAGGACATCCGGCGGTCCGGCCTGAGCGGGACACGGACGAGGACTCCCCCATGGATATCGCGTCCCAGGAAGCCGCGTACGTGCCACTTGTTGGCCGCATCGCGGCCGGTGGGCCGATCCTGGCCGAGGAGGCCATCGAGGACATCTTCCCCCTGCCCAGGCAGATCGTCGGCGAGGGCAACTTGTTCCTGCTCAAAGTCGTCGGCGACTCGATGATCAACGCCGCCATCGCCGATGGTGACTGGGTGGTCGTCCGGCAGCAGCCGGTCGCGGAGAACGGGGACATCGTCGCCGCCATGCTCGAGGGCGAGGCAACCGTCAAGACGTTCAAGCACGCGGGCGACCACATATGGCTGATGCCACACAACCCGGCATACACCCCCATTCCCGGTGACGACGCCGAGATCCTGGGAAAGGTCGTCGCGGTCCTGCGGCGGGTCTGACAGAGCGGAACGGGCTGCGCTGGACGGGCGGCCGCGGCAACGCTGCCCGGTCGGGCGACACGGGTCGTCTCGCGCCTAGAGTCGCGGCATCGCTGGCTACTGTGCTGACGGTGCCGGTCTGCCGGCGCCGCCGGCGCTAGCAGCGCTGTCGAGCCGGTCCGGACGCGGCTGGTACTCGTCGACGATGTCGCTGGGCTCCAGCCGCATGAGGTCATCGCGGGTCCACCGCTGACCCGCGTTACCAGCCAGCCGGTGAGCATGGTGCAGCCGGGCGCGGTCCAGACTGTTGCGAACACTGCGGGCGTTTGCGAATCCCGGCAGCTCCATCTGCTGCTCGACGTGATCGCGGAACGCCGCTATGGCAGCGGGCGACAGGTTGTAGCTCGCCTCGTCGAGCATGAGCTGCCCGATGGCTACCAGCTCGGCCAGGTCATACGGAGCGAAGTCGACGTGGTGGGCGATCCGGGAGCGCATGCCGGGGTTCACGGTAAAGAACTCCTCCATGCGGTCCTTGTAGCCCGCCAGGATGACCACCAGACTCTCTCGCTGGTTCTCCATCACCTGAAGCAGGATGTCGATGGCCTCCTGGCCGTAGTCCTTCGAGTCGGCCGCGCGGTAGAGGTAATACGCCTCGTCGATGAACAGCACGCCGCCCATCGCCCGGTCGAGTACGCGCTTGGTCTTCGGTGCGGTGTGGCCGACGAACTCGCCCACGAGGTCGTCGCGCATCGCGTGGATCAGCTGGCCCTTCTCGAGGTAACCAAGCCGGTGCAGCATGTCCGCCATCCGCAGCGCCATGGTGGTCTTACCGGTGCCCGGAGGCCCGGTGAAGCACATGTGCAGGTTCGGCCGCGGCGCGGTCAGGCCGAACTTGTTCCGAGCCCGGTCAACCAGCAACAGCGAGGCGATCTGCTCGACCTTGCGCTTGACCGGCACCAGCCCGACCAGATCGTGATCCAGGGCACGCAGGACACTGTCCACGTCAGCTTCCCGGCGCTCCTCGTCGAAGCTGACCGTGGCGCCAGTCGGAAGCAGGACTCCGTCCTGCTTCCGACGGCGGCGTTCACCGCCGCGGCCTCCGGCGAGCGGCTGCCGCGCGCGAGCGGACTCACGGAAGGCGGCCGGTGTTCGGGGGCCAGTCCACGCCGCTGCGTGGTCCGGTTCGGAGGACCGCGCCGACCTCACGGCGCCGACGACGGCGATGACCGCCAGACCACCAAGGCTGGCGAAGACGACGGCGATCACGATAGGGACGATCATGAGGCGCTCAGGTGCCCATCCAGGTCAGGCGGCCCGCTCGATCCGTACGCAGCAGCATCCCTCGACAGTACCGGAGTGGCCTGGTCAGGCCCAGGTCACCGCCTTTGCGAGCCGTCGGCGTCAGGCCCCATGGCCAGAGCCAGGTCCCAGGTCAGGTCCTGAGCTACGAGCGACCCCAGGCGGCGGCGTCAGCCGGAGACGATGTTCACCAGCCTCGGCGGCCGCACGATGACAGTGCGCACCGTGCGTCCCGCCAGGGCCCGCTCCGCGCCAGACGCGGCCAGCGCCAGCTCCCTCAGTTCGTCCTCGGCGATCCCGGCCGGCACCTCCAGGCGGTCCCTTACCTTGCCGTCGACCTGGACGACGCACGTGACGACTTCCTGCACCAGCAGCGCCGGGTCCGCCTCCGGCCAGCCAGCACGGGCAACCGACGGCGGGTGCCCCAGCATCTCCCAGCACTCTTCCGCCGTGTAGGGGGCAAACAGCGACAGCATGATCGCCAGTGCCTCCGCGGCCTCCCGGACGGCCGGGTCACTGGCCCCAGGGCCGGCGTCGACTGTCCGGCGGGCTGCGCTGACCAGCTCCATCAGCCGGGCGACGGCCACGTTCAGCCGGGTCGACTCGACCAGCCTGGTGACCTCATCGATCGTCTTGTGCGTCACCTTGCGCAGTGCCTGATCCCCCCGCGCCGGGTCAGCTGCGGCCGGATCAGCTGCGGCCACCTCGGCCGCCACCCTGGCGACGCGGCCCAGGAACTTGACCAGGGCGTCCGGGTTCATGTCAGCCCAGTCGATGTCGTCCTCGGGCGGACTAGCGAAGATCATCGTCAGCCGGATCGCGTCCACGCCGTGCGCGGCCAGCTGCTCCCCCAGATTGACGCCGTTACCCAGCGACTTCGACATCGCCTTGCCCTGGTTGATGACCTGGCCCTGGTTCACCAGCGCCGTGAACGGCTCGGTGAAGTCCAGCATCTGCATGTCGTACAGCACCTTGACGAAGAACCGCGAGTACAGCAGGTGCAGGATGGCGTGCTCGACGCCACCGACGTACAGGTTCACCGGCGACCAGCGACGGACCGCATCGACCTCGAACGGGCCGTGCTCGAACGTGGGCGAGCAGTAGCGCAGGAAGTACCACGATGAGTCCACGAACGTGTCCATCGTGTCGGTGTCCCGCCTGGCCGGACCGCCGCACTTGGGACACTCGGCCACCACCCAGTCGGCAGCCGCGGCCAGCGGCGACACGCCCTTGGGCGCCAGCTCTTGGCCACGCAGGTCGGGCAGCAGCACGGGCAGCTGCTCGTCCGGCACCGGCACCTCGCCGCAGGCCTCGCAGTACACGATCGGAATCGGCGCACCCCAGAATCGCTGCCGCGACAGCAGCCAGTCGCGCAGCCGGTAATTCACCGCGGCGCGGCCTAGCCCCCGTTCGGCCAGGATCTCGATGATGCGCGCGATCGCCGTCTGCTTGGACAGCCCGTCCAGCGGCCCGGAATTGATCAGCGTGCCCTCGCCGGGCGTCGCGACGCCGCTGGTCGCCGGATCCGGCGAGCCGGTGTCCAGCACAACCTGGACCGGCAGTCCGAAGGTCCTGGCGAAGTCCAGGTCACGCTGATCGTGGGCCGGCACCGCCATGATCGCGCCGGTGCCGTATTCGGACAGCACATAGTCGGCGGCCCAGATCGGGATGCGCTCGCCGTTGACCGGGTTGATCGCGTGACGGCCCAGGAATACGCCGGTCTTTTCCCGGTCGGCCGACTGGCGCTCGATGTCAGTCAGCTTGGTGACCTCAGCCACGTACTCAGCCAGTGCAGACTGGTGCTCGGGCGCGCACAACTCCGCGGCCAGCGGCGAGTCCGCGGCGACGACGAAGAACGTCGCGCCGTACAGCGTGTCGGGCCGCGTGGTGAAGACCGTGACCGGCTCCGCCAGTCCCTCGATCTCGAACGCGACCTCGGCGCCCTCGCTGCGGCCGATCCAGTTGCGCTGCATCAGCAGTACGCGGTCGGGCCACTTGCCCTCCAGCGCCGCCATGTCAGCCAGCAGCCGGTCCGCGTACTCCGTGATCTTGAAGTACCACTGGGTCAGCACCCGGCGGATCACCTCGGCGCCGCACCGCTCGCACTTGCCGGCGATGACCTGCTCGTTGGCCAGGACTGTCTGGTCGACCGGGCACCAGTTGACGTAACCGTCCCTGCGATAGGCCAGCCCGCGCTCGTAAAACCGCAGGAACAGCCACTGCGTCCACTTGTAGTAGTCGGGATCGCAGGTCTGTAGCCGCCGCGACCAATCGAACGACACCGCGTACTGGCGGAACGACGCCGCCTGCACGTCGATGTTCCGGTACGTCCAGTCAGCTGGGTGGGTGTTGTTCCTGATCGCCGCGTTCTCCGCGGGCAGGCCGAACGCATCCCAGCCGATCGGGTGCAGCACGTTGTGGCCGCGCAGGGTGAAAAAGCGCGCCATGGCGTCACCGAGCGCGTACGCCTCCGCGTGCCCCATGTGCAGGTCGCCGGAGGGATACGGGAACATGTCCAGCAGATACGTCCGCGGCCGCGGATCGCCGGGATCATCGCTAGCGCTGAACACGTCCATCTCGGACCAGCGCTGCTGCCACTTTTCCTGGATGGCCCGCGGATCGAAGCGATCCGCGGTTTCGGCGGCTGTCATGGCTCCTCGCGTAGTGGTGCGTAGATGTGAGGTCCGGATCGGCCCCTGCCCGGCCTGAGCTTCCCTTGCCAATAAAAGCGCCCCCCGGGTCACGAGGGGCAGCCGCGCCAACGAACAGGTCAGTCGGCGCGGCTAGGTAAGGAGCAGCCGGGCGAAACGCATGTGCACAGACTAGCGCACCACCGACCCGGTCCGCTGACTGCACGAGCTGCCGGCGGGCGGCAGCCCACTCGCCGTCCGGCGGCCGCGCAACGGCGACTCCGCAGACGCGGACACATGACACTGACAGGTGTATTTACCGCTACATTGCCCCGCACTTCAGAAATGCCGCTAGCGGAGAAAAGTAGTACGTTCGTCAATTCGGTTCTTGACCACGTCTCAAGACCGTCAAATAATGGCGGGACACCTAACCGCTCAGGCTGTCAGGTAACGGGGTTCTCACGCTGGCGGGGGCCAGCAAGGGGCGTTATCGCCGTGCTGGCGCTTGGTCCGGGCGGCCGGGCTGGCCCATCGGGAAACTGGCCAACTATCCGGGGGATTAATGCTCACGTGCGCGTCGGCGCCGTTACCATGCGACAATTACCTAATTCAGGCAACGCGGGCGTCAGGGAACAGCGGAAACCATTTCTGCCTAACCAGCCAACGGTGGTGCCTGCCGGTTGCGGCGAACCAGGCCTGCCATGGCTGACGCCGCGTCCGCGAGGCGCAACCCCGGTGCCCAGCCCGTCGCCGTCGTCGGCCTGGCTTGCCGGTTTCCGGACTCCGACGACCCGGCAGAGCTCCTCGATACGGCGCTGACCGGCCGGCGCGCGTTCCGGCGTCTGCCACCGGTCCGGCTCAGCCTCGATGACTATCACCGGCCCGACCCCGCGACGTCCGATGCCACGTACGCCAACCGGGCCGCACTCATCGAGGGCTGGAAATTCGACTGCGCGGCCTTCGGCGTCGAGCCCGCGGTGTACGCGGCGTCCGACCCGGCTCACTGGCTCGCGCTGGAAACGGCCGCCCGTGCTCTTTCCGCGGCCGGCCTGCCCGCCGGCGTCGGCCTGAACCGGGACCGTACCGGCGTCATCATGGGCAACACTCTCGCGGGCCAGGTCTCGCGCGCCAACGCGCTGCGCAGCCGCTGGCCGTATGTGCGCCGGACGCTGGCCAGCGCGCTCGATGCGACGGACATCCCGGCGAGCCAGGCCGAGCAGGTGCTGCTCCGGGCGGAGCGCGGCTACCTTGCGCCATTCCCGGCGATGGGCCCGTACACCCTCGCGGGCAGCATGCCAGCCACGATCGCAGGCACGGTCAGCGCCTACTTCGGATTCCGCGGCGGCAGCCACGCCATCGACAGCGCCTGCTCGTCATCGCTGCAAGCGGTGGCGTCCGCGTGCCTGGCCCTTGCCGCTGGCGATCTCGACGCTGCGGTGGTCGGAGGTGTCGACCTGAGCCTCGACCCGTTCGAGCTGATCGGCCTGTCCCGGGCTCGCATGCTGGCGACGACGGATGTCCGCCTGTACGACCAGAGCCCGTCCGGTTACCTGCCCGGCGAGGGCTGCGGGGTGCTCGTGCTGATGCGCACGGCCGACGCCCGGTCCGCGGGCCTGCAGATCCATGCGGAGATCGTCGGCTGGGGTACCTCGAGCGGTGGCCTGCCCGGCGAGCCGCAGTCGCAGGCCAGCAGCGAGCTGCTGGCCATGCGGCGGGCGTTCGACCGGGCGGGCGTGGACCCGGCGGAGGTCGACTACATAGAGGGGAACGGGGCCGCCACACTCGCGGCCGATGCCGCCGAACTCACGGCCCTGGCATCGCTGCGGGGCAGGTCGAAGCGAGCCGCCGCGCTCGGATCGGTTAAGGCCAACATCGGCCACGCCGGTGCAGCCGCGGGCGCCGCCGGCCTGATCAAGACCGTGCTAGCGGTGAGCGGCGGCGTGATACCGCCGGCGACCGGCACGGACCGACCCCACGAGCTGATCACGAGCGGCGAGGCCAGGGTCACGCTGCCGCCATCACCGCAGGAGTGGGACGCCGCGCGGCGCCTGGCTGCCGTCTCCGCCACGGGCATCGGGGGCAGCAACGTCCACATCGTGGTCAGGCACGAGCAGGCGGGCCGGTCGCGGGCGGCCGGCTGGCGGAAGCCCGCCGGCCTCGATCCTGATGCCGAGCCCAAGCTGGCCCGCGCCGCGGAACCGCTGCCGTTCCTGCTCCACGCACCCGACCGGCACGCCCTCGCCGCCGCGCTGAGGCGGCTCGCGGACCGCGCTCGCTGGCTTTCTGACGCCGAAATGCTGGATCTGGCGTGCGCGCTCGGACGGGATCCGGCTGAGCAGGGTCCCGCGAGGGCTGCGCTCGTGGCGGCCCGGCAGGAGCAGCTTGCGGCACTCGCAGCCCAGGCGGTCACCATGCTGCCGGACCTAACCGACGGGCTGCTCGCCGCTGAACCCGGCGTCTTTGCGTCCGACAATGCCGACGGGCGGGTGACCCTGCTGCTGTCCGGCGACCAGCGCGGCGGGACTGCTGATGCGGCGGCTACGACCCTTATCGGCAACGTCGGGCACTGCCTGGACATGCTGCGGTGGCTGGACTCGCTTGACGTTGCCGCCACCGGCGCGGTCGGGCACGGCATCGGCCTGCTCGCGGGCTTGGCCTGGGCCGGCGTTCTCGGCGGCCGCGAGGTCACCGAGATCACCGAGCTGCGGGCGCACTTCCTCGCCAAGGCCATTGCCGCTGGCGACCAGGTCCCCTGGCCGCCGCCCGATGACAGCGGCGCCGCGCCGCTGCGCAGAGCGATCGCGCAGCGGTTCCGCTTCGGCCCGCCCCGGCGCCGGCTCATCTCCACCGTCACCGGTACGGAAGTCGGGACGGTTGATGACGCGATCGACCTCATCTGCCAGGGCTTCGCCGGCTCCGACGCTGTTGCCGACGCCGTCGCGGCCGGCGCCGTCGGCGCCACGCTGCTGGTGGACACCGGACCAGGGCGCACGCTGATGACAGCCGCGGCGAACTGCCGGGTGCCAGCGCTGAGCCTGCGATCAGGACTGGGCGACGCGGTCAACACCGCCACCGTCGCGGCCGCGCTGTTCGCTGCGGGCGCGGTCGGCGACCCGCAGCCGCTTTTCGCGCGCTGGCAGGCCAGGCCCTTCGACCTCGGACGCGATCAGGCCTTCCTGGCTAGCCCGTGCGAGGAGACGGTGTCAGGGCTCGCAGGCGCGCAACCCGTCGCGCGGGCCGAACGGCCGCCGCTGAGCCAGCCACGACCAGCCTCACCGCAGCCAGCCCGCCCACAACCGGCCCAGTCACTAGCGGTCCAGATGCGGCCGCCTCGCTCGCCAGAGCTGACTGCTCAGCCGGCCCGGGCACCCCTGGCTGGCCGAGCCGAGCGGACCGGCGCCGAGGTCACGGCTCCGATTGCCGTCGCAAACGGCGCCAAGAAGGCGGCGCAGACCGGCGGTGCTCGCAGGCCCGGCACCGGGCCGCTGTCCGGCGGCGCTGGCAGTGCCGGCAGTGCCGGTAATGCCGGCCGGGCCGGGGTGGCTGGCGTTCCGGTCAGCCAGCAGACCGGACCCATCCCCGGCGTGACGCCGTGGGCACGCTGCTTCACCGAGGGCCTGCGCCCGGCGCAACAGCCAGCCGACCCTCTGCCCAGCCGATCGTGGCGCGTATTCGCGGCTGCCCGTAGCCCGCGGCTCGCCGACCTCGGCAGCCGCTTCACGGCCGACCCGAACGCGGGCCGCACGCTCGCCGTCGTCGAGGACCCTGCCGACGAGCGCTCGCGAACCACCGCGCTCGCCGCGGCCAAAGACGCCGTCAGCACGCGCGAGCTCGTGGTCGTCACGACCGATACCGGATTCACCGGGTTCTTCGCGACGCTGCACGCCGAGCACCCGTCGATCGGCATAACCGTGCTGCGCGTCCCCTCCGAGGCCGCGAGCCCGGCGACCATCGCGCCCTTCGCCACGGCTGCGCCAGGCCAGTTCCGGGAACTCGTCATCGAGCCGGGCGGCACGGCCAGCGAGCCCGTCATGACCGAGGTTCCGCTGTCCGGCGGCGCGGGCTTCCCGCTCGGTCCCGAGGACGTCATCGTCGTGACCCGCTCCGCCGGCGGGGCTGTTCTCGCCCTGGCCCGGGTGCTGGCCTGCTCCGGAGCCGGCATCGTCGTGATCGGCCGGGCGGGTGACGCTGGCGATACCGCGCTCATCGCCGGCCTGGAAGAGCTGCGGACGGCCGGTGCGAGGATCGGCTACGAAGTGATCGACCTCGCTGACGAGCCAAGCCTGGCCAGCGCGATCAGCCGGATCGAGGCCCGGCTGGGTCCCGTGACCGCCATCGCGCACGCAGCTACCCCGGACGGCCCCGTTCCCATCCTCGAGCTGACCGACGCTGACGTGACCGGTCACCCGGCTGCTCAGAGCGAGCCGCTTGACCGGCTGGCCGCCTCTATCGGAACGCAGCTGAAACTGATCATCTCCGTCGGCTCGCTGGCCGGCCGGTACGGCCTGGCCGGCACTGGGCTGCACGCATTCGGCCGTGGCACCCTGGCCAGCCGGGCCGCCGAGATCGCCGCCGCGAGTAGCGACTGCCGGGTGCTGCACATCGACCTGCCGCCATGGTCCGATGCCGGGCTGGGCGAGCGGCCGGAATTGGCTTGGCGGCTGGCCGCCGGCCAGACCCAGTCGATGCGGGTTTTCGACGCCAGCCGGCTGCTGCTGAAGATCATGACAACGGCTGATCTGCCCCAGAGCCTGGCCGTGCACGGCCGCGTCGACGGGCTCGCCAGCCTGCGACCGCCCGTAGTCACCGGCGAGCAGTTCGCCGCCGCCGGGCTGCCGCGCGGCGGCCGGTTCCTTCGCGAGATCGTGGTGCACTACCCAGGCACCGAGCTGATCAGCTCGGCCCGGCTGTCGCTGGCCACCGATCCGTACCTGGCCGACTACCGGATCGACGAGCTGCTCGTGCTGCCGCCCGTTCTCGCGGTGGAAGCGCTCGCTCAGGCGGCGTCGATACTGGCCGGACGGCCGGTGCGGCAGGCTAGCGCGCTCCGGCTCGACTCCCCCGTGCTCATCCCCGACGACGGCGAGGCCACGCTTCGCATCTGCGCGCTGCGAGACGGCGACTCCGTTGCTACGGTGCTGCGCAGCTCGGAAACCTCCTATGGGGTGGACCACGCCAGCGCCGTGTTCAGCTCCTTGCCGCCGCAGCTCACGGAGGCCGCTGTCGCCGCGCCGTCCTCTGCCGTCCCGCCGCTGGTCTCCGCCGCCGGAACCGGGCTCGTGGACGGGGACGAGCTGTACGGGTCGGTCTGCTTCCAGTCTGGCCGGTTCCGCCGGATCGCGCTGCTTCCCGAGATCACCCCGCGCTCAGGCCGGGCTATCGCTCGTGGTAGCGACGACCAGCCATGGTTTGCGCCCGGCAGCGACCTGGGCGCCGCCGGATTCCTGCTCGGCAGCCCCGGACTCAACGACGCGGTACTCCAGGTACTGCAGGCGTGCGTGCCCTACCGGCGGGTGCGGCCCATCGGCTGCGAGTCGGTGCAGTTCGCTGGCCGCGAGGCGGCCGGTCCGACGGAAATCCGGGCGATCGCGGAGCCGATGCGGCGTGCGCGCAGCGTGCCGAGCCAGCCAGGCGCGCCAGCCGCCGAGCAGGACGGAGAAATCCGCCTGGCCGATACCGGCCCATCGACACGGCGGCAGCCGGGAGCCGGCCGCACCGCGCGCCAGGCCGCAGACCTGCTCGGTGCGCCGGCGCCGCCCAGGAAGGGACGGCACGCCCGGACCGCGCGCACGGCGCGCGACACGACGATCTCCGCACGCGAACCCGTGCCGGTGTCCAGCAAGTCGCCGGGGCCGGTTGCCCCGGCCAGCATGGACGGCGCGGCTCGCACCGGCCAGCTCTGGTCCGTCGAGGCCGTCGATGCATCCGGCCAGCTGCTCGCCGTCTGGCGCGGTATCAAGCTCGCCGACGCCGGCCCGCTGCCGCGCAGCTCGCCGTGGCCGCCTGCCTTGCTGTCGGTCTTCCTCGAGCGGTGCGCCACCGAGCTCGGGCTGGACCCTGGCCTGCGGGTGGCGGTCAGCTGCGGCCAGCCTGACGTGGCTCTGACCCCGATCCCGCACCGGTCAGGACCGCCCGGTAACGGACAGCTGGGCGTGCGCGAAGCGCCGGTCGCCGGGTTGCTGCCCGAGGGCGAGCGGCGCACCCTCAAGTCCGTCACGAGCCGGGGAACAGATCAGCTCTCGGGCTTCACCCTCACGGCGCGCGCCCCGACGCCGGTCGGATGCGGCTGGGTCACGATCGGCGACGCCAGGCATCCGTATGTGCCAGCCGCAGACCAGCTGATCTCCTATGGTCAGCTGCAGGCCGAGCTAGGGGAACGGCCCGCCGTGACGGGCAGCCGCCTCGAGGCAGTGCGTGACTGCCTGGCGAGTACGGGGCTGAGAGCCGATAGCGACCTCCGGGTGACGCACGCGACCAGCGATGGCTGGGCGGTGCTTGCTACCCGGCGAGCCAGGATCGCTACCACTGTCGTCGACATCAGCGGCGTGGCCGCCCCGGTCGCGATCGCCCTGCTGACGCTGCGACGGGCACATGCCCGCCCGGCGCCCGTTCGCTCTCCCGCGGCCGTCACGCCCTGACGCGCAGCGCTCCCCGCCGGGCCGTAGCCATGACCTGGCCTGAAATGTCAGACTGCGGGCATGACGTCTCCTGCTGCGAGTTCCATCGAGGGCATTGACCTGTCGGTCACCGAGTTCTGGGCGCTGCCGCTCCCCGAACGGCACGAGGCCTTCATCCGGCTGCAGGCCGTCGGGAAGCCGGTTCACTTCGACGAGCCGGAGAACCCGTTCAACGCGCCGGGCACCGGTTACTACGCGTTCGTCTCGCACGCCGATGTGTCCGCGGTGAGCCGCCAGCCCGAACTCTTCTCCTCCGCCCGCGGCGCCACCAGCATCATCGATCTCCCGGCCGAGTGGAACGAGTATTTCGGTTCCATGATCAGCATGGACGACCCGCGCCATGCCAGGCTCCGGCGAATCGTGTCCCGCGCGTTCACGCCGAAGATGATCCAGAAGTTCGAGGACGACGTGCAGGTTACGGCCTCGTCCATCGTCGACGACCTGCTGAAGCATGGTCCGGGCGATTTCGTCCAGCAGGTCTCAGCACCGCTGCCGCTGAAAATCATCTGCCAGATGATGGGCATCGGCAGCGAGCACTACGACATGGTGCTGCGCAACACCAACATCATTCTGGCTGGCGGAGACCCCGAGTTTCTCAGCGAGGACATGGACACCGCGGTCACCCGGATTCTCACGGCCGGTCAGGAACTGACCGACCTCGTCATCTCGCTCGCCGCCGAGCGCGCCGAGCATCCGGTCGATGACCTGACCAGCGCCCTCGCGAGTGCCAACATCGACGGCGAGCAACTGACGCCGACCGAGCTTGCCTCGTTCTTCATCCTGCTCGTGTCTGCCGGCGCCGAGACCACGCGAACGGCGATCTCGCACGGCCTGAACCTGCTCACGGTGCACCCGGAGCAACGCGAGCTGCTGCTCGCCGACGTGGAAGGACGGCTGCCCGGCGCGGTGGAGGAGATCGTCAGGTACTCATCCCCCGTCATCTGGATGCGCCGCTCGGTGACCCAGGACTGCACGCTGAACGGAAACGACTACCGCGAGGGTGACAAGGTCCTGCTCTACTACTGGGCCGCCAACCGCGATGCGACTGTGTTCACAGACCCAGCTCGTTTCGACATCACGCGCTCGCCTAATCCGCATGTCGGCTTCGGCGCGGCCGGACCGCATTTCTGCCTCGGGGCACATCTTGCGCGACGGGAGATCAGGGTGATGCTGCGCGAACTGATGACCCGCGTGCCGACCATCCGCGCCGCCGGCGAGCCGGATCGCCTGCTGTCCAGCTTCATCAACGGCATCAAGCATCTGCCTTGTGACCTGGGCTGACGTCACTATGGAACGGTGTCACGGAGAGTAGTTGGCAACACATTTCAGTAACTAGCCGTGATCGGCCTAGCACTCCGTGTATAACTGGAGACCCATGCGGCACTCGGGCCCGGCTTGCCGGGCCGGGGGACGAGACCGCTGGGGAGAAAAATCCGTAAGCCGCGGAGGGGGACCTTCGTCCGGGGGCCGGCGTGATCCCGGGCGGGATCGCCCGGCTGCGTGCCGCCCTGGTCTCGGGGGAGCCACGGTGCACGCGGCAGACGAAGGTCGCGGCGTGCGGACGACCTTCGCCTGGCAGGCAGCGCCGCCAGGGGCGTGGCGCTGTCCCAGGCGAAGGACGGCCTTGCGGGCCGCGGTTGCTGTCCTGCAAGGCGGACCTCGCGGGGGATGCGGGGGCCTCCCCCGAGGCCAGCACTGCCGCCGGATCAGTCCAGCTGGCTGATCCGACGGCCGCCGGGTGAAACCAGAGCCGGCGCCGCCACGCAAACGGCTGACCCCGGCTAGGCTTCAGGGCTCAGCGTCAGGTCAGCTGGTTGATCTGCTCGGCCAGGCCAAAGTCGTTGGCGGTCAGGCCGCCCGCCGAGTGCGTCGACAAGGTCAGCGTCACCTTGTTCCACTGGACCGTCACGTCCGGGTGGTGGTTCGCCGCCTCGGCCAGGTAGGCAACCGCACCGACGTAGAGGATCGCGGCCTTGAAGTCGGCCAGCGTCTCAACGTGGACGATGCTGTCGCCCTGCCGGCTCCAGCCAGCCAGGCCCCCCAGCAGCTCGGATACCTTCTCATCGGGCAGCACACTCATGGCGACCTCCGCAGTGCGTGAGCGATCAGTACCAGTCTGCTCCGGGCTCTCTTCGGACCGGTAGGCTGCCTGACCGTGACCGAGACCCGGACCGGACCTGCGGCAGCAGCACCCCGGCGCACGCCGCTGACCGGCGTGCATGCCGAGCTAGGCGCGAGCCTGACAGACTTCGCCGGGTGGCTGATGCCGCTTCGCTATGGGAGCGAGACGGCTGAGCACAACGCCGTGCGCACCGCGGCGGGCATCTTCGACCTGTCCCATATGGGCGAGCTGGCCGTTTCTGGTCCTGATGCCGCCGCCGCACTCGACTACGCCCTCACCGGCCAGCCGTCGGCAATCCAGCCCGGCCGGGCCCGGTACACCATGATCTGCGCGCCGGACGGAGGGGTGCTCGACGACCTGATCGTGTACCGGCTCGGGGATGCCGAGTTCCTCGTGGTCGCGAACGCCGCCAATACGGGCGTCGTTGTTGAGGCGCTGACCGAGCGGACGGCCGGGCACGACGCACAGGTCAGCGACCGGACCGACGAGTACGCGCTGATCGCTGTCCAGGGCCCGCGTGCGGCCGCCATCCTGGCCGGGCTGACGACGACCGACCTGAGTGCGATCCGGTACTACGCCAGCCATCCCGCGCAGCTCGCGGGATGCCAGGTGCTGCTGGCCAGGACCGGCTACACAGGCGAGGACGGCTTCGAGATTTTCGCCGCGCCGCAGGACGCCGCGAAGCTGTGGGCCGAGATCAGCGCCGCGGGCGCGAGCCAGGGGCTGGTCCCGGCCGGCCTGGCCGCGCGCGACACGCTCAGGCTGGAGGCCGGCATGCCGCTGTACGGCAACGAGCTGAGCCGTGAGGTCACCCCGTACGACGCCGGCCTCGGCCGGGCCGTCAGGCTCGACAAGCCGGGCGACTTTGTCGGTCGCGCGGCTCTCGCGGCGCGGGCGGGCGCGGTAGCACAGCGTCAGCTCGTCGGGCTGGTCGGCCAGTCCAGGCGGGTTCCCCGGCACGGCTACGACGTGCTACGGGACGGCGAGCCGTGCGGCACCGTCACCAGTGGCGCGCCCTCGCCCACGCTGGGCGCCCCGATCGCGATGGCGTACGTGCACCCGGACGCCGCGCACCAGGCAGCGGATTCCGCTCACGGCCAACTGGCGGTCGATGTCAGGGGCCGCGCCGAGCCGGCCAGACTAGTGGAACTGCCGTTCTACCGCCGGGCCGACAGCGCGGCCCGGCGCAGCTGAGAAAGCGCCAAGACCCGGCAAGAGAGGCGAAAATGTCCGTTCCCGGCGAGCTCCACTACACGCCCGAGCACGAGTGGGTGGCAATCAACGGCTCAACGGCCTCGGTGGGGATTACCGACTACGCGCAGCGAGCCCTCGGCGACGTGGTCTTCGTGTCCGCGCCAGCAGCGGGTGCCCGAGTTACCTCGGGCGAACCGTGCGGAGAAGTGGAGTCGACCAAATCGGTCAGCGACCTGTACTCGCCCGTGGACGGCGAGGTGACCGAGGTCAATCCGGAAATAGAGGACGACCCGGGGCTGGTCAACTCCGATCCTTACGGGGCTGGCTGGCTGTTCAAGGTTCAGCTCGACGATGCCAGCGGAGACCTGCCGCCTGGCCTGCTGTCTGCCACCGAGTACGAGGCGCTGACCAAGGAACAGGCCACGGAAGAGGAGTGAGCCCGGCCAGCCTGAGGAGCAGGCTCGACGCCGCCACGGCCCACCTGGACGCGCCGTTTGCCGTGATCGACATGGCCGCGTTCCACGCCAATGCGGCGGCGATGACCAGCCGCGCGGCGGGAAAGCCCATCCGGCTGGCCAGCAAGTCAGTGCGCTGCCGGCACCTGATCGCCGAGGCGCTCGGACTCGACGGCTTCCAGGGCATCCTCGCCTTCACGCTCCCTGAAGCGTTGTGGCTCGCGGCGGCCGGGACAAGCGACGACATCGTCGTCGGCTATCCCACCACCGACCGGCAGGCACTGACCCGAGTAGCCGCCGACAAGACGGCGGCCGCGGCCATCACGCTGATGGTCGACGGCCCCGACCACCTCGACCTCATCGAGAAGGTGTCGGCCGGATTGCCCGACCCGCAGCCCATCCGGGTCGCGATGGACATCGACGCGGGTTACGAGTCCATGGGAGGCCGGTTCCGGGCCGGCGCCCGCAGATCGCCGATCCGCACCCCCGCCGAGGCGGCGCGGTTCGCCGAGACCATCATGAGCCGTCCCCGGTTCCGGCTGGCGGGCCTGATGGCGTACGAGTCGCAGATCGCCGGCGTGGGCGACGACCCGCCAGGGCGGCCACTGTATAGCCGGGCTGTCCGTCTGATGCAGCGCAGATCGGCTGCCGAGCTGGCCGTTCGTCGGGCGGCTATTGTGGCGGCGATCCGTGCGCTGACACCGCTGGAGTTCGTCAACGCCGGCGGGACCGGCTCGCTCGCGGGGACGTCCGCCGAGGCTGCGGTCACGGAGATCGCAGCCGGCTCCGGCCTGTACCACCCGACCCTGTTCGACGCCTACCGCGGCTTTACCGGCCAGCCTGCAGCCCTGTTCGCGCTGCCGGTGGTGCGCCGGCCGGGACCTGGTGTGGTCACCGCGCTGGGCGGGGGTTATCTGGCGTCCGGGCCAGGAACCCCGAGCCGGGTGCCGTCGCCTTACCTGCCCGCCGGGCTGCGGCTTGACCGCGACGAAGGCGCCGGGGAAGTGCAGACGCCCCTGATGGGACCGGAGGCCGATGGCCTGAAACTCGGCGACCGGGTCTGGCTGCGCCACGCTAAGGCCGGCGAGCTCTGCGAAAGGTTCAGCGAACTGCACCTGATCGACGGCAACTCGGTCGTCGCGACCGTGCCGACCTACCGCGGCGAGGGACAGACATTCTTGTGACGCCGCCCGGGTGAGGCGGGGCTGCGGCGCGTCCTACTAGGACCGGCGGCGCCGCGCCCAGATGCCCAGCAACGTCAGCCCGACGATAGCGGCGCCAGCCGCCGCCGCGCCGAGCTTGACCTCCGGCTTGGACGCCTGCGCCCTGAGCTTGTCGCGCAGCAGCCGCACGTTGCTGGCCGGGCTGACCCGGTCGGCCAGGGCGTCGATGGTCCGCGCGAGATCGTCACGCGTGTGCTCGATCTCCGCGACCAGGGCGTCCGGACTATTCCTCGCGGAATGGTTTCTCGCGACTGTGCCCTCCGCGATCGTGTTGTTCGCCACTGTGTTGTTCGCGACTGTGTCCCTCGCAGCGGTGTCCGACACGGCCATTACACCGCGAGGCTCCCCCATCGCCCCGTTTGGCTCCGCCATTGCACCAAGCCTTTCGCCCGCCAGCGAGCCGGTTCCGTGGCCACTAGTCTCCCAGGCGCCAGGCAAACCGACGCGGCCGGCTACCGGAAACGGGGGCGCAGACGAGCGTACCGCGGGCTGTGCTGCGGCGCGACGGGTGACACGCGAGCGGCCCCGCGGCGGTTATCCGCCGCGGGGCCAACTGACTCGCGCTGGCCTAGCTAGAGCTGGCCAGCTGGATGGCCTGGTTAATCAGAGCCTGGCAGGCTACAGCCTGGCCGCCGGCGCCGGGCACCGGCTTGTTGCTGAAAGCCGCCGCTGACAGTTCCGTCTTGATCTGACCAGCCAGCTGATCTCTGGTGATTTCGAGGGTGCCCAGCTTTGAGTCGATCGCGTTAAAGACGTGATCTCCCGAGCTGGCGCTCTCGATGGCGTTTGTCGAGGCGGTGAGCGTCGATGCGCCGAACTGGCCGACGCTCGAATTGAGCTGCTTGTAGCACGCGCCGAGCGCTGTCACCGCGGGTGCGGCCAGCGCGCTGTTCGGGCTGGCCAGGATCTGAGTGATGACTCGCCCGTCGGTCTGGTAGTCATCCTTCAGGCCGGTCAGGTACATGATGGTCGGCCTGACATCGGTCTCATCGAGCCATGGCCCAGGGAAGTTGGTGTCAGCCACGGTGACGAGGCCGCTGTCCGGACCAGAGGACGTCGCGCCCGCGTTGGCGGCCGGGCCGTCGAGGCCGAGATTCTTGACTCCGGGGCCGACGAGGCCGAGGAAGTTGGTGTTGATCTCGGCCGCGTACGCGCCGTGGTCATAGGCGAAACTAGTAGTCTGCGTGAGGCATCCGCCCAGGCCCGACGCAGTACACGACGTCTTGCCAGGGGACAGGAAATAGTCCGGATTGGCAAACATCGCCAGCGTCGCCGTTCGCGCCGGGTCAGCGTCCGTCATATGCAGGATGTTCTCCTCTACCGGGTTGGCAAGGTCCAGCGTCAGCGGCTGATTCGCATTACCGGTGTACGGATCGTCCGCGGTCAGGCTGGCGACGCCGTGCTCGAACGCGCGCACCGTCGGATCGCCTGGCCCCGGATTACCGTTGAGGAAGAACTGCGGTGAGGTGTCCTGGATGAAGCTGAACGGCGTCGTGATGCCGGCCTCCTGAGCAAGGAGGCCGGTGCCATTCACGCTCAGCTCGCCGAACGAGCCTGCCGGGTAGGTGCAGAGGTTCGTCGGGCTGCCGTCGCAGTTAGCGGGCGTGGGCTGGATGGCCCGCCCGACGTTGGCGCCGACCACGTGGTCACCCTCGTCTGAGCTGACCACGAAGAGGGTGTTCTGCGGGGTGATCCCGTCGGCCGCGAGCCGCTGGAAGAACGTGCCGAACGCGGCGTTGTAATAAGCGGCCTGGGCGGCGTAGCAGGCGGTGCCTGGAGGAAGCGCAGACGGTGCATGGAAGCACGGCTGGCCCGACCCGGTCAGCCCCGGGATCGACTCGTTCCCGTGGATGTCGGAGATGTACATGTTGACGACCTGCACGCCGCTCTCCAGCATGTCGGCCGCGTAGGCCAGCGACTGCGCCGCGTTGATTTTGCTGAAGCCGGGGAAGCCAGGAGAGTTGCCAATGAACGCGCCGTTGAGCTGGTTCCCGTTGAGGTCGACCAGGTTGCCGGCCGAGTTGGTGACCTCGTAGCCGTCGCGCGTCACATTCGCGGTGCCAGCGCCGAGCTGCGGCGCGACGTACTTGTGCCCGAACAGAGCCTGGAAGCCTGTGTAGCCGCCGGGCTCGTCGTTCAGAACGTCGGGCACCGCGGTGCTGGACGGCGAAGTCTGGCCGAACTTCACCGCTTGCGCGTCGGCGCAGAAGGAGCTGCCCTGGGCACAGTGCACGCCGATGCCGACGTAGTCCGCGGTTTCCTGGTCCTTGAAAGAATCCGTGTCGGCGGTCAGCTGCGCGGTTTCCGGTGAGTTCGCGCCGAAGAACTGCGGGATGTCGAAGCCGGGGTTCTCCAGCTCCTGGTTGGCCGTGGCGATCTCGCCGACGTTGCAGCCCGCCCTGGTGTACGGCACCCATGGGGCCGGGGCCGAGGTCGTCGGGGAGACCGGCGAGGAGGCCGTGGCGGGAGGCACCGGCGAGTAGACCATGTTCGGGTTGACGTCGTGGCCTGCGGTCGGATTGCTGGCCGTGTCGTCGATCGGGTCCGTCCAGTATGTGAACGCCGTGGTCGGGTCGGTGGTCCCGTCGGGGTTGTATGTTTCAAAGGCGTTGTCGCCCGAACCGACCCCCTGCCGGTCACCGTACAAGCCGGTAGCGGTCGTGAGGAGGTCGATAGAGGTGTGCGCGATCAGCGGCGTGTGGTTGTTGGACAGCATGACGCCGTTGCCCTCGATGAAGTTGAGCAGGTTCGGCATCATTTCAAGATCGGACTGGATGTTGGGGTTATCCCGGAAGAAGTGCGTGTTGTCAAAGCCGATCTGGACAACATGCTGGATACCATTGCCCAGCTGACACGAGCTCTGATCGGCAGCCGTCGTGGGACTGGCCGATGCGGCCAGCTGGGTCGCGCCGAAGGCACAGAGCCCCCCGACCAGCGCCGCGCTGGCGCCGGCCGCAGAAAGCCGCCGCAGCCGCGCTCCCCCACCTCGCTGAAGTCGCATTCACTCCTCCTTTGCGCCCCGCATCGGGGCAGCGGAAAAAGGCACAAGCCGTCACGCAGGCTAGGACCGCTAATCAAACTTTCAGCCACAACGCGGCGAAGCGTCGGCCAATCCTGAGATCCATTCCGCTTCTGGCTGGCGCACAGCGTCGCGGACGATGTGGTACAAACACCCCGCGCAGTGGTCTATCCAGTAGAGGCCACGACACGAAGCGGCGGTGCGAATGCGGCAGCCAGTCAGCGGCATCCCGGCTACCGACGGGCCAGGCACCGGTCTGCACCCCCGGTCACGACACGACTTCGAAGACTTCGTGCTGGCCGCGCAGCCGCAACTGGGCCGCGCGCTAGCCGCGGCGTACGGGTTCGAGGACGGCCGCGACGCGACTGCCGAGGCGCTGGCGTATGCCTTCGAGCACTGGGATGAGCTGCAGCAGGTGGCTAATCTGCCCGGCTACCTGTTCCGGGTCGGACTCACCCGCGGCCGGCCACGCCGACGGCAGCCGGTGCTGTTCGCGGTCCCGGACGGCGAGGACCGCGACTTCGAACCCGCCCTGCCGGCCGCCCTTGCCGCCCTGACGCAGCGGCAGCGGATCGCTGTCGTGCTCGTGCACGGCTACGGCTACACGCTGCGTGAGGTGGCGGAGCTGACCGGGATCAAGGCGACCACCGTGCAGAATCACCTGACCCGCGGCCTGACCCGGCTGCGGGCGAGATTGGGGGTGACCGATGGTGCATGACCTTCAGGATCAGATTCATTCTCTTTTCGAAACGGGGTTGCTTCCCGTCACAGCCGCCGACATCACACACCAGGACCGGCCTGCAACGACCCCGTTCCCATTCAGTGCACGCTCGCCGGTGACGGTCAGGCGCGTGACCACGGTCATCGTCGGCCTGGCGGCTGCCGCCTGTGCCGTCGCGCTGGCGGTCACTCAGCTCGGCGGAGTGCCAGCCGCGCGCGCCCGGCCTGCCGGGCCTGCCTGGCCGGCCGTGATCGACGAGGCATACGTACGGCACGTGGCCGCAGCCTCGCGGCTAGCGCTCGCACGGTCGGGCCAGGTAGTGATCACCTCGACCGATACGGAGGACCATCGTCAGACCATGAGTACCTGGCACCTGACGTACTCGGGCGCGAACTGGAGCGACTCATCCACCTACAGCGCGACGGTGAGGGGCAAGCTACGAGTCCTCGTGTCCTCGAGCTTCCGGGTCGTCGACGGCCAGGCATACGACTACCACGGTCGCGCCTGGTATCACGTAACCGGGCCGCACGCCGGCACCAGCATGCACGTTGCCGATGCGCGGGCGCTGCTGGCCGAGCTCGCACCGTCGGCCCGGTTCGTCCGGGCTGGCACGGCGGTCGTCGACGGCGTCCGCGTCGAGCACCTGCGGGCAACGGCGCTCGACTCGCTGCCAGTCATCTCGGTGATGGGCTACCTGCAACTGCGGCATTATCCTTACGGCCACATCACTGCGCTCGATGTGTGGGTCGATGGCCACGACGTGGTCCGGCGGATCACCTGGTCGTCCGACTCTCCGACGTGGTTCAACTCCGTATTCGACGGCCACGCGCAGCATGTGATCAGTTATGGCGGCCACATGGATGAGTCCGTAGTGGTGACCTTCCGCGCTATCGGCCAGCCGCAGCTGATCACCGTGCCGCCCAACGCGATCCCGGAGCGCAGCCCGGGCTGAGCTGGCCCGGATGGCCCCTAGGATCGGATCTCGTGGCGGTAGACGCGGTGATCTTCGACTGGGGTGGCACGCTCACCCCGTGGCACACCATCGACGTGGCGGAGCTGTGGACGGCGGTGTGCGGGCGGCACTTCCCGGCAACGGACGCGGCAGCGGCCGCTGCGGCGCTGCACGCGGCGGAGACCGAGCTATGGCTGGCGGCCACGCGAGCGCACCGCAGCGCCACCATGGACGGGCTGTTCGAGCTCGCCGGGGTCACCGCCACCGCCGAGCTGCTCGCCAGCTACGTCGCCGCCTGGGAGCCGCACACGTTCACCGATCCGGACGCCCCCGAACTGCTCCGGTACCTGCGCGAGCGCGACATCCGGGTCGGCGTGCTGTCCAACACGATGTGGCCGCGATCGTGGCACGAGGACGTGTTCCGCCGCGACGGCGTCCTCGATCTGATCAACGGCGCTGTCTACACCAGCGAGATCGACTGGACCAAGCCGCATCCGGAGGCGTTCCGCGCGGTGATGGCCGCGGTCGGCGTGTCCGACCCGGCCCGGTGCGTGTTCGTGGGCGACCGGCCCTTCGATGACGTGCACGGAGCCCAGCAGGCCGGAATGCGGGCCGTCCTGATGCCAAACAGCGACGTGCCGGCGTTCGCGGCCGCCGTGCCGGACGCCGTCATCGGCAGGCTCGCCGAAGTAGGCCCACTGGTTGAGTCCTGGTAGCTGCTCCGGGCGGCTGTCACAGTCCCCAGAACGGCCCGGACAATCCCGACGTGCGCATGTAATCGGCCGCGGTCACCGGATCGCGCCGCACGTACCCCCGGTCCATCCGGCCCTCGTACCAGCGGGAGGCGAACCGCCACAGCGTGCCGAGATCCGTGATGTAGCCGGGCGCGGTGCCGTGCCGGCCCGTCCAGTCGGCCACGCACTCCCGACTGC
>Ga0126373_10000391_pt1 | contig 28852 bp, 28 predicted proteins | sample PanSoiMetPlot_11_FD_92545 | JGI IMG/M metagenome (GOLD analysis project Ga0126373, IMG submission 92545) | Tropical forest soil microbial communities from Panama - MetaG Plot_11 | ecosystem: Environmental > Terrestrial > Soil > Tropical forest > Bulk soil | place: Panama | collected 2016-02-17 | reverse complement strand
GAGTCATCCTCGCTTCCCTAACGAGTACTCCCGTCCTTGCCATTTCTCCGGCGAGCAAGGTTGACCGATTGATGGAAGACATGGATCTGACGGATTACCTTTTGAATATCCGCCAAATCGAATTGCCGTTGTTAATCGATCGGTTCCATCGCTTGGAAACCGACTACGAGATCGTCCGGCGTAGGATGGAGCGCGACGTAACCCGATACAGATCAGCCGTCGAGTCGCAATTCGATCTTTTGTTCCGACCGAAGGGCCCATTGACACTGTAGTCCGGCAATGGCTAGAAATCGTCGGAAATGAGAAAAGAATATAGAACGCACGCGTACATTTTGTACCGGCCAGCCAAAGGCTTTGATAGCCTAATGGATGAAAGGGACGAACGCCAGATAGACATTTCACCCACCTGGATCAAATGAACCCTTCTCCAGAATTACTCATCGAGCCACATAAAGGGTGGCAGCCAATCGATCTGCGCGAGATCTACAGAAGAAGAGAGTTGTTTGGGTTCTTGATTTGGCGCGATATCAAAATTCGCTACAAGCAGACATTGTTGGGTGGACTGTGGGCTGTATTCCAACCCCTGATGGCTATGCTGATCTTCACGCTTTTCTTTAATCGGTTGGCGGGTATTCGGACCGACGGACCGCCGTATCCGCTATTCGCGTTTTCGGGACTCGTTCTCTGGACATTCTTTGCAAACTCGGTATCGATGTCGAGCAATAGTTTGGTAGGAAATCAGGTACTCGTGTCTAAAATTTACTTTCCACGCATCTTCATACCGCTTGCGAGCATCGGCGCGCTGCTTCTCGACCTGGCCATCGGCTTGCTTTTGCTCCTTGGCTTGATGACTTACTACCGATGGCCCATCGTGCTGGGCGCTCTGCTGATTCCCGTCTATATTCTCGGAACTCTGCTCGCTGCGAGTGGGCTTGGCCTCATCTTGTCGGCTTTAAACGTCCACTTTCGGGACGTCAAGTACGCGGTGCCCTTCTTTATTCAGATGGGTCTATTCGTAAGTCCTGTCATTTATCCGCTGCAATATATTCCGCCTCGCTACCGGCTTCTGCTGGGATTCAACCCAATGTCGGGCATGATCATCGGTTTCCGGCGTTCGATGCTAGGCGGCCCAACCGACTGGGGTTTGGTCGCAGTTTCTCTCGTGACCAGTGTTTTTCTATTGTTGGCGGGATTGTTCATCTTCCGCCGCATGGAACGGCGCTTCGCGGATATCATCTGAATGAATAACTGCGCTGGCACAGAGAGTAGGATGGTGTAATGAATCTTGACTCCGTTAAAAGCTGGGATGTTGAAACTCAGCGCAAATTTTGGAATGAATGGGACGCGAGATACCTGCAGGATTCGACTATTGGTGACCAAGCTCTACGACGCGGGGAAGCGGCCATTTCGTTGTTGAAAAGTTGCTCGCTCGAGAGACCGCATATAGTCGAATTTGGCTGTGGGAACGGCTGGCTCGCCGAGAAGCTGGTGGAATTTGGTCCGGTGACCGGAGTCGATATCGCAGAATCAGCTATCGCCGAGGCTCGCCGGAGGGTGCCGGGCGGAACCTTTTATGCTGGCGATGCGCTGAGTTTGGACTTAGCCGATGAGATTTTCGATGTTGTGGTTACTCTTGAAATGCTCTCTCATGTCCCAAGTCAGCCTGGTTTCGTCCAGTTGATGGCTCGCGTGTTGAAAAAAGGCGGGTACCTGATTCTGACTACCCAGAACCGAACCGTGTACATGCGCCGCAGGGGCATTTCTCCTCCTGCGGAAGGGCAGTTACGGCGATGGGTCACGATGCGTGAGCTACGGAATCAGCTTCATCCCTATTTTGACCTCCTGAAAGCAACTACCCTGCAGCCTGCTGGAGATCTCGGGTTTCTGGGCATCATCAACTCCACGCGATTAAACCGCCTAGTTGCAAAGATGATCCCGAGGGCCTCGCTCGAACACTTGAAGGAGAGATTCGGGCTTGGACAAACACTGATCGTTCTCGCCCAAAAGAGGTTTGACGGCTGAAGTCGCAGCCTGTTGTCTTCGATGGCCAGAGGGACCAGTGGTGACGAAATGCTTATCCACATGGCGCATCCAGTTTCCCGGGTAGTTCGAGCCCCGATCGTTCCATTTCGCGAGCTGGCTGGCTAGACGCGAAGCAAGTCAAACCACCATGATGCCCTGGCTAACAGGGCGAGGCTTCATTTTGTCGAACAGCAGTTAAACCAGAGATGTAAGTAAAGCGGAATCCGGCGAAGGGAACCGATGAATTCGAGACGTACACCGGCAATCCTGAATCCGTCCCCAACCATTTGCTTACCAGCGCGGGAGCGCTTTAAACGTCTCCTTTTTTGCGCACCCCAGCGCCATGAAAGCGATGCGCAGGCGTGCATACGATGGATAACAAACGAAACGATCCATTGCGGGTCTCGCTCAACCCCCGCGCAAGAACAAACCATAGGCGCTCCGCCGATATCGCTCGAGCTGCCCCGCCGCGAAATGCGTTGTGGAGGGAGCAGGAGAGGAGTACGATGCGTCAGAAATTAAACCAAAACGGAAATCCCGGGGAAGATGGGGCCATTGCGCGATTGGTCCACGGGTGGCAACCGAACGGCCATATCCCAGAGCATACAAAGAACGACCTTCCGAAATGAAAAAAGCCGTTCTAGCTATTTTTCTATGTTTTCTCGCTAGCCCTTGCTGGGCGAGTTTCGGCACGCCAACCATCTCTTCTGGAACTTGTGCGAGCGCGGCAAAGTGCGTGATCACTGTTAAAAGCACAGGTGCTGGTCATCTTCTGGTTGGCATCGGAATAACTAAGACTCCAGGAATCATCATCACCGGAATGTCCGGTGGCTCGACGGGGTCATTCAATCGCGGTCCCATGGCGTGGTATCACCCGGCAGGCGGCGGCGCTCAGGCTACAGCGCAATGCGCGGCATTCGATTCACTTGCTGGATCGGTTGATTGCGTCTATGTCCTTGCGAGTACCTCGGGATCAGCCAGCGTGACTTTTACATTTAGTACAGTCACTGGCGGCGCCAAGTGCTACGTCATTGAGGTTCCCTACACGGCCGGACCGATTCAGGCTGAATTACCGATGGGGGCGGATCGATCTGCTGATACGTCAATATCCGGCGCGGCGCTGTGGCTTGGCGGTGCGAATGACTTCGTAGTCCAAGCAATTCAAGCAGCGCATGCAATCACTGCCGTTGGCGGTGGTTATACACTTTCTGGATCAGGCCCAGCGATTGCATATCGCTCAAACACAACGAGCGGGGCCCCACCGACCTGGTCTCAGACCGCGCGCGGCACCGCAGCCGTCTCAGGTATCGCGTTCGCGGAATACATTCCCGTGGCCGGAGGACTCAACCCTCAGTGGATTATCTACCACCGATCTGGATACGCTGGGTCTGGCGAGTGGTGTGGCGTCCCAGCAAACGTAAGCATAACTTCATCCGGATCGTTGAACATTCGATCGCGCCAGCAGTCACACACGTGCGCGAGCATTGATCTCGCCCCGCAATCGTATCGATACACGGCTGGCATGATTGCAATGCGCAGTTTCAATTTCCTCTACGGCACCGTCGAGTTCCGTGCGAAGTTCTCTGGTGGGAACAGGAGCGGCTCCTGGCCCATTGTTTTGATGTATGGTGCCTCATGCCAGGAGAGCGATCCGACAGGTACCGATAACAATTGTGACGGACAAGAGATCGACATCGCGGAATTCTTGCACAGTCGTTTCACGACCGTAAACGAACAGATTCATGTGTCTGGGCACAACGACCAGTGTTTGCCCACGGTGTCCGATGCTAGCCAGCAGTATCATACCTATAACCTTGTATGGTCCCCAGGTTCGCTCGTCTTTAGCATCGATGGAGTCAAGACCTGCACGATAGCCAAGACCTATGTACCGAGTGTTTCAATGTACCTCAAAATTTTTCAGTGGCTTGGCGGGCCTGTAGCCGGGAGTGTTAACAACGCCTCGCTCCCCTGGACACTGTCGATCGACTACATTAAGGTCGTCCAAAATGGCGTTGCAATATTCGAGGATGATTTTACTCCCGGTGTACCGAAGCCTCGGTAAGAAGGTTAGCGCGCACTACCTCAAGGGGGAGAAGGATGGCGCAAGGCTAGAGGGCCGCGCCCCGCCCATCGGAGAATCACTATGGCTCGGTTGAGAAGGACTATTTCCGAGACGTCGTTTTGCTAATGGTGATACGACCTCAGTCGTTGGTTGCTTCCATTCTGTTGGGAACGCCTGCGAAAGATCTTATTTTAAGTTACTGTCCCTGCCTGAAAGGGCAAAACGGAAGTTGCGGATTGATAGGGTCAAGCCAATAAGACTGGCGGTCACGCATGGCCATTCATCCAAAACTTATCGGTCGGGTTTGTTATCACAAGTATGAAGTCGAACAGGGACTTTTCACACCGGGCGACTTCATTGAAATAGATCCCAAGCGTTGCCTGGACGAGATTGGCGTTCCGAGGGACCTCTCGGGCTTACGCGCACTGGACATTGGTACCTGGGACGGTCCGTTCGCATTCGAGCTAGAGCGGCGTGGCGCGAAGGTCACGGCAGTAGACATCCAAGACCCCGACATTACGGTTTTCAACGCAGTGAAGGAGATCAAGAAGTCTTCAGCTACCTACGTCCGCTGCAGTGTCTACGATGCTCGACCGGAGGAACTAGGGACTTACGACCTCGTGCTCTTTGCGGGCGTGTATTACCACCTCAAGAATCCAGTGCTGTCCCTCCAGCGTATCCGCAGACTACTCAATGACGGAGGGGCATTGTTCATCGAGGGCGGAGGAGCGACAGATTATCTTGCCGCGGAGCTGAATAGAGTGCTGGGGCTTCCGAAATCAAGCATGGACAAGACTCTTAAGATCCTGGATCGAATGCCACTTTCGTATTTCGATTTCGATCAGGAGAAAAAAATCTACAAGCATTGGAGCAACTGGTGGTTCCCAACAAGCCGCTGTTTAGAAGTGATTTTGCTCGATGCCGGTTTTCGCAATGTCGAACTTGAGCTGAAGAAGAACGCCTTTTACAATTATTCGCATCGACGGCTGATGGGCCGCGCAGAGGCCGACCCCGCGAAACCCAACCCCGACGAGCAGAAATACGAGCATGTCCTAGCAACGAAGGACGACAAACCTTCAAATCAGAGCACGCCCCGACTTGAGAAAGGCCGATTCGAGAGGCTGCTAGCGTGGTTGCCTCCCGCCTTACATCCCATGGCAAGGCGTATTCGCCGATTGGTCTGGCGATGTTCCAAGCTATTTGGTGCCTCACTTTGACCTGTAATTCTGCTCGTATACCCGTCTCCTACATCTTGGCTTTGCTTGTTCACAAGACTCATCGTTCTAGACGAAGACCCGTCCGAATGAGCAGACTGTTGCTCATTCAGCGTCAGATACTTCGAGTCAACGCCGATGATGGCCAAGGGAACGCGAGTTGGGTGTAAAATGCGCTCCATCGGCGAACTCAAAGAGGAATGTCAACTGAATGGCAGTTGTTATCGAAGTCTCGCATTTGTCGAAGAAATTCCGCCTGGGGGCGTTGGGCCATCAAGAGGATAACCTTCGAGAAGCTCTAATCAATGGTGCGCGCAAGCTTCTGAACGCTGTGCGAAACGCGTCGAACGACGGAAACTCCGAGGCCGCGCATTGGATCTGGGCACTCCGAGACGTGAATTTCCAGGTTGCTCCCGGCCAGGTTGTTGGAATCATTGGAGCAAATGGGGCAGGCAAGAGTACGCTGCTCAAGATCCTATCGCGAATCACGGATCCGAGCGATGGCTATATCAAGCTCCGAGGCCGAGTCGCAAGTTTGCTGGAAGTCGGGACCGGATTTCATCCCGACCTCACAGGCCGAGAAAACATCTTTCTGAACGGCGTGATGTTGGGCATGACCAAGACCGAGATACAGGCCAAATTCGACGAGATTGTGGCCTTTGCGGAACTGGAGAAGTTTCTTGATACGCCCGTAAAGCATTATTCCAGCGGCATGTACGTCCGTTTGGGCTTCGCGGTGGCGGCCCACCTGGAGCCGGAAATTTTGGTAGTGGATGAAGTTCTTGCCGTCGGTGACGTCGCATTTCAAAAGAAGTGCCTTGGCAAGATGGGCGAGTTCGGCGAGAGTGGAAGAACCATTTTATTCGTTTCGCACAACATTCCCGCAGTTCTCAGTCTTTGCCAGAAGGCGATTGTCTTGGAGCAGGGCCAGCTCACTTTCGAGGGCGAAGCCAAGCGGGCTGCGGACCACTATCTCGGAGCGGTTTCGCGAACCGAAAGAAAGAGCGAGTCCCATATCGTTGATTTGTGGAATTCGCGTGGAAGACTCTCTCAGTATCAGCCTTGGTTGCGAAAGCTAGAGGTGTTCGAGGCTGACCGAAAACCCTTCAGCGGGAAAATGCATATCGGCGCTCCCTTAAAACTTCACGTCGAGTTCGAACTTCGCGAAGCTACCGCCAATTTCGACGCGCGATTCAATTTTGTCAATTTGTACGGGCAGGTGATTTTTGCGGCGCGGAGCAGCTATGAACCTAGACGCGACTGGACCGAGCGCAGCGGGCTTCAGAAGTTCGTTTGCGAAATTCCTAGCCTTCGTTTAACTCCGGGCGAGTACCGGATCGAAGTGGCCCTGGTACTTGATGACAAATGTGTCGATTATGTGGAGGATGCTTGCCGCCTGGAGGTTCTTGGCTCTGATTTTTACGGAACGGGCAAGATCCCGTCCCTGGGCTATTTTGTTCAGGATCAACATTGGCGGTTGAAGTAAATCAAATTCCTTAGGGGAACTGAATTCCTTATCGCAAACTAGTTCACACCCAAGTCCTTCCCATCTATGCGCTTAAGCGTTGTGATCTGTACCTGGAATAGGGCCGAGAGCCTTCAAAAGACGCTCGAGAGCATCTCGCACTGCCGAGTTCCCGAAGGAACCGACTGGGAAGTCCTCATCGTCGACAACAATTCCACGGACGCTACTTCGACTATTTGTCGGACATTTGCGCGGAGGAACCCCGCACGATATCGATACGTGTTCGAAGAGCGGCCGGGGAAATCGTTCGCCCTCAACACAGCCGTTGAGAACGCGAGGGGCGACATACTCGCGTTTACCGACGACGACGTCTTGGTCGAGAAGGACTGGCTGTTTGAATTGGTGTCGGCTCTGGATGACAACGGCTCGGCCGGCGCGGCAGGGAAGATCGTTCCGGTATGGAACTCGCCGAAGCCTGCTTGGTTCACGGTTGATGGGCCGCATCGGCTCATGCTGGCCATCGTTCAATACGATCTGGGGGATCAAAATCAGCTTTGTCGAATCGAGAACCCGCCGTTTGGCGCAAACTTGGCGCTTCGCCGGGATGTATTTGGCAAGTACGGATTGTTCCGAACCGATCTGGGTCCAGTTGCCGGCACGATGTTCCGTGGCGAAGACTCTGAATATTGCCGGCGGCTAATGACCCAGGGAGAAAGACTCGTCTACGCGCCTCGAGCTGTTGTTTTTCACCCGGTGCCAGAGGAACGCACTCGCAAGCGATACTTCGAGTCATGGTATTTCGATTACGGACGAATGCTCGTGCGAACTTCAGGCGCGACGGTCGCTACAACCAGCTACTTTGGTGTTCCTCGCTATATGCTGCGGGCACTCGTGACCTCTTTGTGGCACTGGAATACGAGCTTCGGGAAAAAGCGACGCTTCTACCACAGACTACAAGTTTGGCAGACGCTGGGCGAGATCGTCGAGTCTCGCTACGTTTTCAAGAAGAAAGCTCTACTGCGGGAAAACGGCGAGACATAACAACGGAAAGCGACGCTTATGTTCCGCCGGCCCGCTCGACCTGCCCGCGATTCTGCCAGATCCTTCTCTCCTCCGTCATTTGCCCTTTCGTGGCACATAATTGAAGCTTGTAGTAAAGACGCCGTTTCGGAGTGAGACTGGTAAGCCAGAGGATAAGATCCCGCAGGTACCATCGGAGCATATACCTCGGAAATCCCAAGTAGCGCACAGCCGCTTCAGGCGCTGGCTCGATACGGGGTCTAGACTGCCCCATTCCGTAGTACCAGGCCTCGAAATAGCGCTTGTCGATCCTGTGCTTTTCGACGGGATGCAAGACAATCGCCTTCGGCGCATAGATGAGCCGTTCACCAGCGCGCAACAGCCGCCAGCAAAACTCGTTGTCTTCGCCACGGACCTCGCTTCCGGCGGTTGGTCCGAGGTCAGTACGAAACATTCCGTACTTGTCAAACATCTCTCTTCTGAAAGAGAGATTTGCCCCCAAAGCCGGCGCAGTGATTTCGCGCAGATCTTCGCCAAGGTCGTAGCTGACGATGGCAGGCAGAAGCTTGTAAGGCCCCTCGGAGGTGAACCAAGAAGGCTTGTTGGAATTCCACAGAGGCACGATTTTACCGCCGACGCCAACGCACGGATACGTTTCAAAAGCCCGAAGCGTCTCAGCCAGCCAAGCTGGGTCCACGATTACATCGTCATCAGTGAAGGCAAGGATTTTGCCCGTTGCATTTGCGACTCCGGTGTTCAGAGCGAAGGACTTGCCCTGGCGTTTTTCGACAACGCGCCGGTAACGCTGCGGACTTTGCTGTCGAAACTGCTGACAAACAGCGCCTGTTCCATCTGTTGAATTGTTATCTACGATGATTACTTCCCAGTCCGTACCGGCTGGAAGCCGACATTCCTGCAAACTGGCAAGGGTTTGCCGAAGATGGTCGGCCCGGTTCCATGTGCAGATAATGATGCTCAGCTGCATCGATCGTACCAAGTGATCGCAGTGCACACCCGTCATTTCTACTTCCTGTCGTCGAGAAATGACTTCACCACTCCCGCACCTATCAACTGCATCGCGGCTGATGCCGTACCGAACATCTGCGACCAATTCCCCCGCTGCATGTCACCGACAGCATCCCAATACATAGAACGTATCAGCTCGCGTCGGATCGCGAAGCCAATTGGGCCACGGCACGCCGACCGAATTCTACGCAGGAGATCCTTCTGGAAGAAAAGCGGATCGGTAATAGCATTGAACGTTTCGTGGAGCAGATGTCGCTCCGCAGATGACAACGCCGCCGGGACACGAGCCGTGTCCTCTTGAGCCAGCCGCAGATCTTCGATCATTTCATCGTACAACCGCTTTCTCGCCATGACCGCCATCCGCCGTAGATAGGCCAGTCGCCTGTCGAAAGCATTGCTATTGGAAGCCGGGCGTCCGGGCAAGTAGTCACTTAGAGGTAGTTCCCTGTGTAGGGTCCGGAAGAAAATCCGCATGTACTCCAGCCATTTTGATTGCATTTGTCCGGACTCGAACGTATCGCTGGCACTGCCGCGATTCCCCCCGTGCACGCGATGGTAAATCGTCGGGCCGGAGACCCTCGCACTTGGAAATCTACGTCCCAGCCGCACAGCCATTTCGTAATCCTGGCAACGGATTAAATCCGTCCGAAACGGCCCCACTTGCCGATAGCAGCACGTCCGCACCAGAATCGTAGGATGAATCAGAAAGCACTGTTCCATCAGGCGGATCAGAAATTCTTGTTCCGGAAAGTCAGGTAAGACTTTCTCTGTTTGGGGAACAATTCGTCCATCCTTCTCGGAAGTCCCACATTCTATAAAACTGCTATATGTCCAACCTACTTCGGGACGGCTCTCCAGGATAGCGACGTGAGAGCTTAAAGCCTCCGGCAGTGCGACATCGTCGTCATCCATGATCCAGAGGTACTCGCCCGTCGCTCGCGCCATGCCGAGATTCAGTGCAGATGGCTTCCCGCGGTTTTCGGACTCGAGATACTCGATTCGGTTTGCAAATGGTTCGAGCGCGGATTTTGTACTGTCAGTCGATCCGTCGTTGATAACGATTACCTGGCTGGGCAAAAGAGTTTGGGCAAATATGCTCTGAAGCGATTCGGCAACGAATCGGTCGCGATTGTACGTCGGGAGGAGAACTGAGACCTTCGGGAGTGTCACAGGGAACTCCCGTTCTGGCAATCATTACGCATCGGAATGGCAACGTGAGCACATGAGCTAGCGAAAGGCGATCACGAGGTTCACGGCTTGGCGCCTCCATTGAAAGCTGTTCTGTGACCTCGGTTAAATCTAGATCTCCATACATACCGGAAAGCGAATTTCAAATCCTCGATCAGATCTTGCCCTCGCTTCTTCAGCAAAATCTCCATTCGTGCGTAACACTTTAGCCGCTCAAACCAATTCATTCGAACCCGATGAATGGCCCAGACGTGGTAGGCAAAGAGTTTCCAACTGGGAAAGAACAGTTTTCCGGCCTTCGACGGCTCGAATAAAACCATGCGGTCGTGCACGGATGGGTATTTTTGTACGGACATCGAACTGATCCTTCGAGAAAACAGGCGTTCGGGAACCTCCACAAACGCGCCGCGAAGAATGAGTTCGGCAAGAAAGGGAAGATCGGAATTGGAAAAGGACCCGTAGGGCAGGGTCTTCTTTATCGCGGAGGAACGCATCAGGCCGAACGCAGCGTTGCACATGCGGAGGTTCCAGAACAACAGAGCCAAGCGCTTGTTGGGAGACTCGGCCTGAATATCCAGCATGTCCTCATAGTCGTTCAGGAAGGCGCCGGAGTCGTCGACCAAGCGTGTCTTCGGATAGCAGAGCACCACTTCTGGCCTAGCGTCCAGAACCTGGACGCAGCGCTCAATCAATTCGGGAGCACAGATCTCATCGTCGGTAGCCCATTTGAAGTAGTCGCCTCGGGACATGCTGAAGGCAAGATTGAAATTCCTGTCCACTCCGATGTTGACAGCATTGCGGTGGTAACGGACTCTCGGATCCTTTCCTGCATAGGCACGACCGATTTCTTGTGTGCGATCCGTCGAACAGTTGTCGCAAACTATTAATTCAAGGTCGCCATACGTCTGCGCCAAGAGACAGTCCAATGTGTGACTCAAAAACTGCTGGCCATTGTAAACGGGCAGACCGATGCTAACCCGAGGTGGCTTCTCCATTGGCAGCGTCATCGTACTTTACCATTACGAATCACTCGCTGTTCTGAAAACACGCGTGTGAGGGCGGCGTTTAACATCCTCGAATTGACAATACGCAAGAATCCCAAGTCACCCGACGGCTCAATCGTGAACAACTGCAAGCATTCGAACCTTGGAGACAGAAGAGCGCGCAAGTCTTTCTTTGTACGCCAACGTCGGAGCTGCCCTTCTGCCGGCGCCTTTATTCGGCTGTTACGCAGGTTAACGGTCCGGTTCTGAGTTGTCAGGATCAGGTGACCACCGTTGTCTAGCAGCTCAGCGGCAATCTCAATGAATCGCCTTTGATCCGTCACATGCGAAGCATCATCGGGTGCTGCGCGAGATTCCTCGGAAGCGGCACGCAAGCAACCAACCAAGGGTTGAAAAGGGCCCACCTGAATCTCTTTCGCAAGGCATCAAAGTGCGAACATCCTACGACCGATTCTACTCTCCCGACTGACCTTCGGGTTGTCACGGCAGCACTGGTATTCCTAGAACTTACGGGAGGTATTCTGGGAGATTGAAGACCTTAATTGTATCGGCTTGGGGTAATTGTATCTTTGAAATAAATTAGGTCCCTGGAAATGGAAACGACTAAATCGACAAATCGTTGCATATCGGACTCCTTCAGAAATAGGTGACATGCGACACGGTAGCTACCTTACGGAAAATAAAGACCTTAAAGTGCGGCTTCCCCAGAGCCTTTGGTCGCCCAATTGCTGACGTTACCCCAAGAGTATCGTATCCTCTTGGGAGAACCTATGACGAAACGCTCAATTTGGATTGGACTAGCGGTCCTGGTTTTGGCCCTAGCGTCCGGCCGATCAACGAAGGCTGACTCGGTTACCACGTTCACGACGACCGGATCCAGCTGCTCGGGGTGCCCGGCCGCCACCTATGAGCTCACGTTTGACAACACATCCGGGAACATCTTCACCGTCACACTCGAGATTACGTATTCGGCGAGCGCCACGATCGGATCCAATGACAATCAGGTTAGCGCCGTCGCCTTCGATATGGGCACGCTTACGACCCTCGGCACTCTGACGACGGCGCCAGGCGGTGCAAGCAATTGGACGACATCGCAAAATGGCATCAGCAGCAGCAATAGCGCTGCGAGTTGCACGAACAACGGCGCGAATTTTGAGTGCTCCCAGCAGAACTTCAACGGATCGGGACAGCTTCTCGACCTTGCGCCGGTCACTGACGGGGGAACGCTGAAGTGGGTCTGGACCGGAGTCGCCGGGACCCTGACCGAAAGCGACTTCCACATCGGTGCCAAATACAACAGCTCGACTTGCATGTCGGACACTACCAACTGCACCTCAGGGCTGATTATTTCCGATAGCTCGGGTACGATCACGACCACAAGCGCCTCCGAGCCCGCCTCGCTGGCCATCCTGGGTGCGGGACTATTCGGTGTCGCAGGGTTGGTGCGGCGACGCCGCTCGGCGAACTCCTGAGCTTCGAAACGGGATCCTTTTATCGCCCCGCTTGCCTGAAGGCCGGCGGGGCCTTTTTTTGCGTTCAGGTCCTGGGATCACACCGCTCGAATGGGGCGCACCTGATTCAGGATTCCACCTAAATTCTTCCCATCAACTGAATTCTAATCGGCTCAAAAAACACCCTTTCTGTATGCGGACTTCACGGGTAGTCGCATCGGCCGTCGTCCAAATCGCTATGCCGCAAGCGGTCAACCGAGATCCAACGTTGTCAGCTTTTCTCGAGCCAGCCGGTGGCAGCTTCATCTGGATCCAGGCTCTTGCGGTTAAACCTGCGCCTGGTCTCACGAGGGGAGCGCAACCCGTCAGGGAGTTTTTACTGGAAAAACACAACAGAGCAATCTGCTCATGACTCCGTAATCGACCTTCAAGCGGACTCTGGCAAAATCAGCTGGTGATTCGAATATGTCTGCGCCAGCATGCTTTCGAGGCATTCGGCAATGTGCGGGTCCGTGTTACAAAACGCGTAATCATGCTCACAACGGACCGCTTGCACTGAAACGTCTTGATGCGACCCGGAAATTACGGGATTGGAACCGCAGGCAGTGTGTGTCTGTGCGCCGGACCGAGACATTACACGACCGCCTTGCGGCAATAAAAGCCTTCAGCAAATCTGCTTTCGGCCTTTGCTTCCATCCCCCGGATTCGAAGAATGGCGCGAAACGTATCTTCGGTAAACCATGGCTTGCCGGCCTGGGAGTGGAACGAACGCAGAATGTTCGCGATCTTACGCTGGCAAAGCGTCTCATCGAGACTCACGAAGAAATTGGGTGCTCCCCAATCGCCATCGTACTTCGGAATTTCATATTCGAGGATCAAGTGATTCCGGAAGGCGTTCCACGTCAACTCCGAAACCAACCGGTGATCTTGATGGAGATCGTCGCGATGGTGAGTGAAGATGAGATCGGGCTGAAAATTGCGCTTGACCGACTCCACGAATTCCTTGATGACCCTCCCCTCGTACGGGAAAAAACTGTCGCGAAAGCTTCGAATTACAACGCGCGACCGAGCCGTTGTCTTGAGAAACAGCCGCGCGGCTTGGCGGGCTTCTCGTTTTCGCTGCGGCGTGGAACTGAAAACGATCCAGTAGAACTCGAGATCGGGATTTTCCCGCGTCAGGCGAAGAATCGTGCCGCCGCAACCGATTTCAATATCGTCGCAGTGCGCGCCAAGACACAGAACCTTGCGAACAGTTCCCTTTGCATCGCCCAAGCGCAGATTAAGCATGCCGGTTGCCGGCGGGAACCCTGCGGCCCGTTTGACCGCGGCGGCCATTGCTGGGGGGTGGCTGGCTTTCGGACTGATCCCCGGTCTTCCAAACTTCCCACGGGGCGTGGCCCGACGCTAGGAGTCCTTCCAGCATTTGGCGATCCTTGAAGGTGTCCATCGCCTGGAAGAAGCCGTCGTATTCGAAAGCCACCAACCGCTTCTCGCGAATCAGCCGCTGGAACGGCTCGCGAACGAGCTCTTCGCCCTCACGAATGTAATCGAAGATCTCCTTGCGAAGAATGAAGTAGCCAGAATTGATCCGGATGTTTGTGCGCGTCATCTCCTCGATTTTGTCGACGCGCCCGTCTTTTCCCGACGAAACGATGTGAAAGGTAAGGTTCGGGCGTGCGCTCAAAAACGTCGCCACGGACCCATTCCGTTTGAAGTGCTCGATCATCGAGGTTAGGTTTAGATTCGTGAGCCCGTCCGTGTAGTTGGCGAGAAAAACCTCTTCCCGTTCCAAGTATTTCTGAGCGGCTTTCAGTCGCTGCCCTATATTCGAATCGATCCCTGTGTTGGCGAAGGTGATCTTCCAGTCGTGAATGTCACTATTGGAAAGAAGAACCTTCTTCCCGCCTTCGGAGAAAACGAAGTCATTCGAGAGGCATTCTTCGTAGTCGAGAAAGAACCGTTTGATCGCCTCACCCTGGTGGCCGAGACATAGGATGAAGTCCTTGTGACCGTAGTGTGAATAATACTTCATCACATGCCAGAGCATCGGCCGTGGGCCAATCGGGATCAGGGGCTTTGGGACACTTTCGGAATAATCGCGGATCCGAAGACCTAACCCGCCACAAAAGAGCACAACTTTCACCGAAACTTCCTCCCTCGAGTCAATACCTCGCGCCGGATTTACTGCTTGTCATGCATACACCTCGACAGCGGGAATGGGAACGATGAATTTACCGCCCCATTCACGAATATACGTAGTTTGCTGAATGATTTCGTCTTTGAGATTCCACGGCAGAATAAGCAAATAGTCTGGCCTCGTTTGCCGAATGCGCTCGGGCGCATAGATCGGGATGTGTGTCCCGGGCAGAAACTTCCCTTGCTTGTACGGGTTGCGGTCCACCGTGAAATCGATAAGGTCTGTACGGATGCCGCAATAATTCAACAAAGTGTTGCCTTTTCCCGGTGCGCCGTAGCCCGCAATGATTTTCCCTTCGCGCTTCGCCCCAATCAGGAAGTCGAGAAGCGCCCGCTTCGTCTCGCAGACCTGCTCTGCGAACGATGCATAACGCTCCAGACGCTTTAGGCCTTCTGACTCTTCTCGAGCGCGAAGTTCCACTACCCGCGGTCCCACAGCTTTCGATTTGTCCTCCGCGTGAGCCCCGAAGACACGCAAAGATCCGCCGTGCGTCTCGAGTTCTTCAACATCAAAGACTTTCAATCCCTGAGCGGACAAAATCGCTTCCACAGTGATCAACGAGAAATAGCAGAAATGCTCGTGATAAATTGTATCGAACTGGTTCTCCTCCATAAGCCGCAGCAAGTGCGGAAATTCCAGAGTAATTACCCCCCGATCGGCCAGCAAGATTTTCATGCCAGCGACAAAGCTGTTCACGTCCGGCACCTGCGCCAGGACGTTGTTGCCGAGCAACAAGTCCGCTCGCTTCCCTTGAGCTACCAACTCCGCTGCCAGCCCACGATCAAAAAACTTCACGAGTGTGGGGACGTGCTTCTTCAACGCGGCCTGGGCAACATTCTCCGCAGGTTCAACGCCGAGTACGGGAATCCTGCGTGCGACAAAATATTGCAACAGGTAACCATCGTTGCTGGCCAGTTCGACGACCCAGCTGTCGCGGCCCAGCGAAAATCGCTCAATCATCTCGTCTGTGTATTTTTTTGCGTGCGCGAGCCAGGTATCCGAATACGACGAAAAGTACGCGTATTCGCTAAAAATCGACTCGGCACTCACGTACTCCTGCAACTGGACCAGGAAGCATTTCTCGCAGATATAAACATGAAGTGGATAGAACGTTTCGCCGTGATTGAGCTGCTCAGCCGTCAGGTAGCTCTCGCACAGCGGCGACATCCCCAAGTCCACAAACGTGTGCCGTAGCTCTGTTCCGCAGAAACGGCACGTTCCGCGCGCTGGCTTCGAGGCCGTTGGCCCACGATCATTCAGGGTTTCCTGTTCACGCGTGATCATCGTTCTTTAGACACATTCCGGACGTGCGTCTGCTGGCTCCGTCGAATTGAACTTCCTAAAAACCGGCTTCAAAGGCCGTCCTACAAGGTATTTCTCTATTCCTTCGTCCAAAGCCTTTCGGTAGATTCGCAAGGCTTCGCCGATCCCTTCGGTTGTGCGCTCCAGGTCTGCTTCGTTGTGAGAGAAACTGATGACCAGCGACGGCATCAGCAAGCCCTGCTGAATCGTCTCCTGAAGGAACAGCGCGCGGAAAGCTTGTGAAGGTCTCTTCGATTCGTCCAGGGTCGCGTAGACCAGATTCGGAGCTTTGCCGAGGACCTTGAAGTAGTCCGCGATTCCCAGCGATTCAGCGATCCGGTTGATTTGCTGTCGCAGCCGCTCTCCTTGGCGATAAAGGTATGCAACCACATTCTGTCGCTTGTAGATTTCGATCGTCTCGATCGCCGCGGCCAGCGAATGGTTTTCGGCCCCGTGCGTTGTGGAAAGCAGGAAAACACGCTCCTTGCCATGGCGCAAGCCTCCGAGCTCCATGATCTCTCGTTTGCCCACGAGCGCCGAAAGTGAGAAACCGTTGGACATCGCTTTGCCGAACGTCGAGAGGTCCGGCTCAAGCCCGTAATACTTTTGCGCTCCGCCCAGATCCCACCGAAAGCCTGTGATCATCTCGTCGAGCACGAATACGACGCCATTGCGACGGCAAAGATTTTGAACCTTTAGCAGGAAGTCGGCCTGCGGCTCGACGGTTGTTGCCGCTTCCATCATCACGCACGCAATCTTCTCCGGATATTCACGGAACAGCTGTTCCAGGCTCGCAACGTCGTTGTATCGGAACTGCACCGTCAAGTCTCGGACGGCTTGCGGAACGCCCGCCGCCATAGCCGTGTTTCCGATAAACCAGTCGTCCACGGAAAAGAAGGGATGATCGGCGCAGCGAGCGATCATGTCTCTTCCGGTGAACGCTCGCGCCAAACGAACCGCTCCGCTCGTGGCATCCGAGCCATCTTTGGCGAACTTCACCATATCGGCTCGAGGGATCAGGCTAAGCAGTTGTTCCGCGCACTCCAGTTCAATGGCAGCCGGTCGCGTAAAGTTGTTGCCGAGGAGCATCTGCTTATACGCAGCTTCGACCACTGGCGGATACGCGTGTCCTAGAGTCACGGCGCGTAAGCCCATCCCGTATTCGATAAACTCGTTGCCGTCAACGTCCCACACGTGGGAGCCCTCACCGCGAACGATGAATCCGGGCGCGAGCTCCGGATACTGATCGTCACCTTTTGCGTAGGTATGAGCGCCGCCGGGCACGATCGCGTGCGCTCTTTCGCGCATCGCCGCTGATCGTCCAAACGTTAACTTCGCTCGTTGTTTGGTTCCGGATCCCAAAGGCCTTCCTTTGCGCTTTCTCCAAGGAACCGTAACTGCCCTATCGCGGCACTACGGGCGCGTCCATGTACATTGCGATGATTTCACCCGGCAGATGGGCCAAATCCGTGCCACGCAGGTAGTCGCCCATCGTCGTTCCGGTGCATGCCGAATCCACGTTCGGCGCGCCGCGGCGCGCCACGGCATCGTCAAGATGCACCGTCCGAAAATCGATGCTGAACCGCGTGCGCCCCGAGGTGTTTGGGACAGTTGAATGCATCTGTGCCGCAGAGAAAAGCATGATCCCGCCCACCGGTGTGGCAATGCGCAATTGCGGGTCGAGTTCCATGGGCTCTTCCGACTTTGGCTGGACGCGCGTGTCTGACTTGATGTGCTCGGCTGCACTTTGCCGGCTCGTCTTATTCCACTCCTGGTAGTTGTATCCGGCGGAGCCGTTGCGAACGCCTTCGCTCCAATAGCGCGGGTGGAAGGCCATGATGTTTTCAGGCACGATTTCGTACACGGGCATCCACCAATTGATCTGGCAAAACGGTGCCGAGTACCACGTGTCGCGGTGCGGATGGAACGCATAGGAGATTCCAGAAGTGAGATATTCGTCGCTGGTGGACGTACGCAGTCTGGGTACATCGAAATACGTCTTTGCCGGATCGCAGCCACGTTCCGCGAGCAAACTCTGGATCAAGCGTTTGCTCGTTGAGTGGTGAATGAATTTCGGCTTCAGCTCCGCCAAAACTGCCGCGAACTTCTCGACGGGCAGCCGATACTGCGCCGTCTGAGGGTCGTACGGCGCAAACGCTTCTTCGCACATTTGCCGGGCAAATTTGCACAATTCCAGAGCGCTCGGACGCGGCGAAAACACATGTATCTGTCCTGCGTAGAGCTGTTTCCGGCGGATATCGTCGCTGACGGGCGAATCTAAAAACACCGTGTTCATTTCCTCCCCCCTGCATCCTGCTCGAATCCAAAACTAGCTCCGCGCCATTTCCGGGTCGAGAGCCGAGCGCGTTAGCTCCCGGGCGTGCTCGCGAAGCAAACCGTGTTCGACCAGCACTATCGCGGCCTGGCGGACGACATCAAACCCAAGCCCGGAGCGTTCGGCGATGTCGAGCAAGGTGTTCGTTCCGTCCGATTGATTCAGCACCCAGAGCATCGCTAGCTCCTGGGAGGCCGAGTCGCCGTAGCCGCCGAAAGCACGATACAGCCCACGCTTGCCAAGCTGCGGCTCGCACTTGGAATTCTGATTCACAAAGATTCGATTGTTTTCGAGTACATCAAAGATCGCGAGGCACTTGCTGAGTGAATCGCCGAGAGCCGCGGCATCTACGAAATTCAAGTCATCCGCCGAGGTGTGATACTCCGGGAATTGGCCATCGGGTGTACGTGACAGCCGTCCAACTGGAAGATTAAACCCGGGCGAGCAATACTGGCGCTCGTCGTTTCCATAGGGCGAAAAATCCGTAATATTGTACGAGTGCCCCGAGTGCCGCAGTACGTAACGCGCTGCGCGATCGATATCCGCGTCACCGCGACGGCTCTTCTTGTACGAAAGCGCCCCTCGGTCACCGATGCATGACAGCACTAGGCCATGCTTGATGCGATGCAGATGCCTTTCATTTAGGCTAAGCCACGCAATCGAACCAATCGTTCCTGGAATAAACAGGAAGCGATAGGAATAGCGCAGCTGGCATCCGGCGAGCATCTTTGCGAGGAATGTCGCGACGGCAATGCCCGAAAGGTTGTCGTTGCAGAGCGATGGATGACATGCATGGCACGAAATAAGAATCTCGTCTTCGACGGTCCCCGGAAGCAAAAACTCGCCATAGGTCAGCGAGCCATTCTCGAGGGTTGAATCGATTCGCACTTCATACTCACCCTCTTCGAGCCCTTCCATTTGCCGCTGGCTTACGCAGAATCCCCAGGTATCGCGGTAATACGAAGTTCGATAAGGAATCCGGTCCGGATACTCAGGAGAGCAGAATAAATGCTGCCTCAGCTCGCTCAGAGGCATCTTTGCAGACACCGGCACGCTGTAGTTTACAACGTGCAAATTCGACCGCTGAAAATCGATCACCCTTTCCCCGCGCGAATTCTTCACGTAGGCGTCGCGAATATTCCATTCGCGCGGAACGGTCCAATCGAACGCCTGTGTTCCGCTCGGAACTTCATGGATCGTCAACGGGATGTGCTTCGACACACGCCCCACGGTTTCGCGCAGGCCGTTGCCCGTAATGCTGCGGCAAATCGGAAACAGTTCCGCGATGAAATCGTGGCATTTGCGTCCGATGGCCAGCGCATCGACCGCGTTTGCTAAGTTGGAAATCGTGGTCAAGTGTTGCGCCTCATCCGCGGAAATCCGGGTAGCTTCGGTCGCGCTCATGAATGATGCGGGCGCCGTCTGGCCAGGCGATGCCGAACGCGGGATCGTCCCAGCGCACTCCTCGCGCTTGTTTAGCCGAATACGGGACCGACATTTGGTACAGAACCTCGCTATTGTCCTCGAGGGTCTGAAAACCGTGCGCGAATCCGCGAGGAATATAGAGCGCCTTGCGGTTCTGAGCCGAAAGCTCGACGCCAAACGATCGTTTGAACGTCGGCGAGTCCGTTCTCAAGTCTAGGATCACGTCGTGAATCGCGCCCATCGTGCATCGCACGAGCTTCGTTTCTTCGAATGGTGGGGCTTGGTAGTGCATCCCGCGCAAAGTGCCTTTGCTCGGGTTGTAGGAAATACTCGTCTGCGCGACGGCGGTCTCCAGATTGTGGCGAGCGAACTCGTCCGCGCAGAATGTACGAGCAAAGAAGCCGCGAAAATCTTCATGCTTCTCCGGCTCAATCACGAAGGCGCCCTTCAGAACTGTCTCGGTGAAAACCAAGCCGTTACCCGCATGAATTTCAAGCAGCCTCGCGCGACGACCTAAGCCGTCCGGGCAGGCACCGGAACGCCGGCCCATCGCAGATTCGCGTCCAGGCGCTGGTCACTCATCAACTGCCGGACGTGGTCGATGCGGTTGTAGCGCGCTCCCTCGAAGTCGCCGACCTTGAGGCCTACTTTCTTATAGGCTTCATACAGCTCGCTTGCACCGCGAGGCGCGTCCCACTCAGGACGAAAATCCGGCAACGTCTTTTCGATCAGACTGAAGTCCACACGATAGCAGCGTTTATCGGGTCCGGCTCCGGCCGCGTATTCTATTTCGCAACCGGGAACGGTTTCCTTCACGATCTCGGCGAGTTCTCGAATGCGGTAGTTCTCCGTCGTTCGGCCCACGTTGAACGCACGGTTGTGAATCGCCTCTCTCGGCGCATCAAGGATCGCAATGAACGCGCGGCAGATATCCTCTACATGAACTAAAGGTCGCCACGGAGTGCCGTCGCTTTTAATCAAGATGTGCCCGGTGGTAAAGGCCCATGCAACGAGGTTGTTCAGCACCAGATCGAACCGAAGGCGCGGAGTGACACCGTAGGCCGTCGCATTCCGTAAAAATGTCGGGGTGAATGTGTCGCTAGCCAACTGCGCGATATCGCGCTCCGCCAGCACCTTCGAATGGCCGTACGGCGTTACGGGATTAAACTGTGCCGTCTCGCCGAGCATGGCGTCTCCTGCCGCGCCATACGTGCTGCACGACGACGAAAAAAGAAATCGCTTCACGCCGGCTTGCTTTGCAGCCGTGGCCAGACGGACGCTGCCGTGGTGATTGATCTCGTAGGTCAGCTCAGGGTTCAGATTACCGAGCGGGTCGTTAGAAAGCGCCGCCAGGTGAATCACGCCGTCGACCCCGGCCAGGTCGGACGGCTCAACGTCGCGCACGTCTTTGCGCAACGACGGAGTGTGCGGCATCGTGTGGCCAAACGTGCAGCGCTCGTACAGATCTGTGTCGAGGCCGATCACGTCGTGACCGGCCGCCGCTAGCATCGGCGTAAGGCATGTGCCAATGAAACCCCGATCGCCCGAAACAAGAATTCTCATGCAGTCCATTCTGATGGCCAACTCGCCTTTTGTGAACCCTATGGCCACCTAAGCGCTCATGATATCAGCTTTGGCGGATGTGCACGCCGCTCGACACTACCACTCGTGTCAGAAGTGCACTTAAGTGGCCATGCCCCTAAGCCTCGGAGCATTGTAATTGATTGGCAATAATAGCCTTACACAAACGCCAAACGCTTAAAGGCTCCGCCGGATGGCGCCCATATCCAAGCCTTTTCCCTCCAAGGGCAAGCTTATGGCCGGGTCCAACCCGGCGAACCAATATTCTGGTTGACGTCTAGGCCTCGGGCGAACGATGGGCACGACTTCTCGGCCTCAACTGTCGGGTACAATTCGAACGCACATCCGTTGCAAGGGGTCTTTCAAATAGGGGCTAGATTGGAAACGGCTGAACAGCAATCTCCAAACCCGCCACTGCCGACGGCGCCTCCACGTGTTCCTCGCGCTGCGCGGAATATTCTGACTAACTGGGTCGCTTACTTTCTAAGCGGCGCGGTCAGCTTTTTCATGTCGCCGTTCATCGTCCACCACTTGGGCAACTCGGCGTACGGCGTCTGGGTGTTGCTTGTGTCCCTTACGGGTTACCTAGGATTTCTCGATTTAGGCATTCGCGGTGCCGTGACACGCTACATCGCCAAGTTCCACTCCGAAGCAGCTCACCACGAATCGAGCAGCACCGTTTCTTCAGCTTGCGCATTGTTCGTCAGCCTCGGTTTCGCGGCTGTTTTTGCTTCGGCCGTCTTTGCACTTGTGGCGGTACCTCACTTTGAGATTCCGCGAGCCTATTTGCGCGCAGCGCAGATGGTTGTCGTAATTGCCGGCTTGAACATCGGCGTTTCTCTCGTTAGTGGAGTCTTCGGCGGAGTCCTCGTCGGTCTCCAGCGGTTCGATTTGACCAACTCGATTGCAGTCGTCGGCCTGGTGCTTCGCTCGATTGCGATTGTCTGGGCACTGAAGAGCGGGCTGGGTTTGGTTACACTCGCCAGTATTCAACTTTGTGGAACAATCGCTGAGTTGGCCGCCGGCATGGTTCTGAGCCGTCAACTCTATCCAGAAATTGATCTCCGCATGGGCAATGTGCGACGTGCCTATGTATCACTCATCTTTTCCTTTGGCTTTTTCGCGTTTCTGCTGCATATGTCGAACTATCTGATCTACTACACGGACGCGTTGGTCATCGGCTCGTTCTTGCCCGTTAGCATGGTGACGTTCTTTTCGATCGGAAGCAATCTGACGCTTTATGCCCGCGATCTTGTTGGCGGCTTCAGTCGTACGATGACGCCAATGGCGAGCCAACTGGAGGTAGAAGCGGGACTTGCGGGAGTCCAGCAGACGAGCCTGAGGGCAGCCCGCTTCTGCGCAATGCTGATGTGGCCGATTTTCATCACCTTCATCCTTCGGGGTCGAACGTTCATCGGCCTCTGGATGGGGCCTTCCTATGTGGACCTGTCCGGCCACGTATTGTGGATTCTGAGCGTTCCGTGGCTGTTTGGCGCTGGAACTTCTGTGATCGCGTCCACAATGTTGGGAATCAGCAAGCACAAGCGCGTGGTTCCCTTCGCAATCGCGGAAGGCCTGGGGAACCTGTTCCTCAGCATCGCATTGGTACGGCCCCTCGGGATAATCGGAGTGGCCTGGGGGACTGCCATTCCAAACCTTGGCGTCAGCATCCTCTTCTGGCCCTGGTACACACGCAAGACGCTGCAAATCTCGATTGGGGAGTACGCACGCGCGATCTGGCTCCTGCCGGCGACAGCCTGCGTTCCCTTCGCGGTTTGCACCTACCTTGCCGACAAATTCTGGCCGGCACACAACCTTTTGTCGTTCTTCGCGCAGGTCGTCTGTGTACTTCCCTCTGCGCTGATCATGATCTGGATTTTGGGTCTGACGCGAGAGGAACGGCAATCATTCAGCCGCCGGTTCGGATTGGGAGGAGCATTCGAGCGCGGTTAGGCTGGCTTGGCTCGACCCTTCTTGGCGTCAAGGCGCTCTTGCAATGCTTGCTCGATTGACTCAATACGCTGCTCCAGGCGGTTTTCGTATGCGACGTCAACGCGCTTAGCGGCCATCGCCGGGTCGTTTTCATGTAGAGAATCTTCGAGGCAGTGCAACCATTCGTCGGTTGATTCCGCGATGCGGATGACCGAAGCAAATTCCTTCAGGCTGCGCAAACCCGAACCAACTACCGGTTTGCCCGACGCCAGATACTCGTGCAATTTCAACGGATATACGTAATGGGCCCAGCCGTCGTTCCGATATAGCATCGTGCAGACGTCCGCACCTTTGATGTAGTTGGGAAGTTCCTCGCGCGGTTTCCCGCCCAGTAGGGCCACGTTGGACCGACGCCGTAGTTCCTCTAGCTGGCTCTTTGCCGAACCTGTACGGACGTTGATGGGCCCTACCAGCACGAACGACCAACCGGGTCGCGCGGCGGTCAGCTCAAGCAATAAGCCGAAATTCACTTTATCGTTGATGTTTCCGATGTAGGTGATTCGTGGATGCGGGAGTGCATCCATGTCGTGCGGAATCGGCGTCTCTGCCAGTCGACTGCGCGAGAAAAGCTCGAAATCGGCGGTCATGGGAACGTTAACGGCGTTGCCGTAACGGTTTTTTGCTTCGAGCAGCGCGGGACCGTTTGCAAAGACGACATCAGCCTGTCTCAACAGCTCATCTTCCTGCTGAATGATTCGTTGGCGTTCGTGGTCCGCTTGCTCGGCGTAGTTCTCGAATGCATCGTCAGCGTAATAGCAACAGATGGACTCCTCAAGCGTACCGACGAGATTGGAATATCGCGGATGCCAAATGAACAGAACTGTGTCCCGGAAACCTAGTTTTTTCGCATTCCGAAGAACCATTCGCCGCCGCAGCGATGCTACGAACTTGGCCAGACGTGGAAAGCGGTACGTCTCGCAAAGCCATTTCGGGAAAACGAGCGTATAAAGGTTGCGCCGGCGGTGAATGAGTCCGGTTTTCGGCAGCTCATTCTTTCCGAAGTCAGCGAGGACCTCCCGGACCGAAAATGGCGGAGAAACGAACAGAACCTTATGATTGGTTGAGAGCTCCAGCATGATTTGGTGTCGGCTCTGCCAAAGGTCCTCCCAGTAGTTCAACGAGAACGATATGAAGTCCATTACGCCCTCAGACAGAAAGATACAGAGCAAGCGCAGCTTTTCGTCGGTGATCCAGCCAGGACAGGGTCAGGCCGCGCGCCAACCTTGATCGGGCTCATTCAGCTAGGCTCAGTTTCGATTGCCGCTTGAGGGTATTTGAAAAGCGCTGACAGAACCGGCCAAGGGTTTGCAACGTGGCACCTCAGTTTCTGCTCTGACTTCGCCAATCATCGAACCGAGAGAGCCAAAGTCAAAATCGCGGAGGAGCCTGCGAAGCTTGCCTTCTACTCCGCGGAGCCCCACATAATGCCGGATTCGCGCCGAAAGCCCGGCGGAAACGCGGGGCTGCTCGGCATCGAGTTCCCAAGGATGCAGGTAAACGCAGACGGGCCAACCCTCGGCCTTGTTGAGGTATCCGAGGCCCCAACGGGTGAACCAGTACGGAAGAAGACGAAGGTAAGCGCCGCCGCCAAGTGGCGACCGGAGGCCCGCAAATTCAATCGTCATCATGGGAAATTCGACGATAGGCCCTGCCTCCGTGTCAACGATGAATGGCCTTCGCGGCATGCTGGGCATGCCGTAGTTCGGATGCCGCACAGGAAAAATACTCGAATCATATTCGAATCCGATCCTTGCCAGCACTTCAAAAGCCCACAACGCGTCTCGCGTGATTGAGAAACTTGGAGCCCGGTAACCGACAACCCGCTGCCCGCAGGCGTCTTCCAGAGCCTGTTTGGCGCATCTCGTGTCTTCGTAGAATGCCTCCGGGGTCATCTGATACACGCGACGATGCTCCAAGCTGTGACACGCCACCTCGTGCCCGCCCTCCGAAATTCTTCGTACGAGTTGCGGGTGCTGGCGCGCGACCCAGCCCAAGGTGAAGAAGGTGGCCTTGTATCCCGCCTCAGCTAGCATGTCGAGAACCTTCGTGGTGTTGGCCTCCACGCGACTCGGCAGGTTCGACCAGTTTTCCTTGCCGATCTGACCGGAAAAGGCGGATACCTGGAAGTAATCCTCGATATCAAACGTCAGGGCATTTTTCATTTAAGGCTCAGTATACCAAGCTCCGCTGCCTTTCCTGGCGTTCTGGGAGACGCGTGTATCGAACTGTGGCTGATGAGACTACTCGGGAAACATCGCGGCGGTTGGGACCGCGGTCAGGCTGGCCCTATTGTAGTATCGAGTGTGATGCGACTCACCGCCGTCAACCCTGCGGTCTGATGAAAATTCTCACTTACACATCCCTTTTCCCAAGCTCCCGACGTCCGCTTTTCGGCGTTTTTGTGTTCCACCGCGTGGTGCAACTCGCGAAGGAGCAGGGAAACGACGTTGCGGTGATTGCACCGGTTCCTTATTTTCCCCGTTGGATCAAGTCCGATACGTGGGGAATTTATAGCGAGGTGCCACAAAGAGAGCGGTTCGAGAATCTGCCGGTCGAACATCCCCGCTATCCTCTGCTGCCGGGCTTTCTCATGCCGCTCCACGGCTTTCTGATGTTTCTAGGGTCGCTGGCGGCTGCGCGGCGCATGCACAAGGAGCACCATTTCGAGTGCATCGACGCCCATTATGTCTATCCCGACGGGTTCGCAGCCGTTCTTGTCGGTAAAGTACTTGGAGTTCCTACAGTCGTCTCGGCCAGAGGCACGGACATCAATTTGTTTCCATCCTTCCGGCTGATTCGGCCAATGATTCGGTGGACACTGGGACAAGCGGCAGGGCTGATCGCCGTTTCGGCCGCACTCAAGGAATCGATGGTCAGGTTGGGCGTGCCGAAGGACAAGGTCGTCGTCATTCCCAACGGCGTGGACGTGACCCGCTTCCACCGCATGCCGCGCGGGGAGGCCCGGCAAAAGCTCGGCCTTGCGTGTGATTTTCGGATGGTGGTCTCGGTCGCGTCGCTTACCGAGGGCAAGAATCACAAGCTTTTAATATCAGCATTCTCCAAGATGGCGGAATCTGGGCCGCCCACGCGCCTCTACATAATTGGCGAAGGCCCGCTTCGAGGCGATCTTGAACGGCAGGTTCGAAGCCTGTCGCTCGAAAACAGAGTGTTGTTCGGCGGTCCGCGTCCAAACGAGGAATTGGCGCTGTGGTTCAACGCCGCTGATGTCAGCTGCCTTGTCAGCGCCCGCGAGGGCTGGCCAAACGTCGTCACCGAATCCATCGCCTGCGGCACGCCGGTCGTGGCAAGCTGCGTAGGGGGCATTCCAGAGATTCTTGTGACTCCCGACCTCGGGGTTCTGGTCGAGCTAGGTCCTGACAGCATCCTCGAGGGTTTGCAGCGAGCACTTTCGAAGGAATGGAATCGCGACTGGCTGGTTCACTACGCCCACTCCCGAAGCTGGACACAGGTCGCAACCGAAGTAGAAGCCTATCTCAGTACGCAAATTCAAAGATCGGACCAACAAGGGCAACCCACTACGTGATTTTGCACGTCCCGATCCTCGGGCCGGTTCTATGACCCCTAGTACGTCTCAACACGACGAGATCGGGTCAAAGCGGTAAACTCTTGCATGATTTAGGCAAAGAGCAGCACTTGGTTTCCGAAGCTTTCTCAGCCGCGACGAAAACCACGAGACAAGCCGTAAATCCTGTGGTACTTAACACACGTCTGTCGACCTAAGTTTGGTCAGGAACTTGCCAGACTGCGGTGCGAGGGGTGCGCTCCTTAGCCTAGCCACAGGAGTCGAGTACCAGACGTTTCCCTACAAATACTGGAGGCTCTACCGTCGTGGCGATAACCGGTATTCCGCCCAAGCTGAATTTGTGCGCCGCGTCCCCCGCCATTGTGTGTCGGAGGCCGCCTTTGCCTTCCTGGCCGACCGTACTGCTTTGGTTTGCAGTCCTCACGCTCGGATTCTCGGCCGAACCTCTCTATGCTCAGCTTCCAACAACCCTAGGTTGGACGGCGCTGCCAGCATCGACGTCACTCCAAGGCAGCGGTGCTTGCCCTCCGAATAATTTCGAGGGGGATCCGTTTCTGTTCGCCGAATTCTGTGCGAACGTGATTCGGACTTGGAACGGTGCCATTGCCGACACCACCGCCAATCGTTTGATTATTTGGGGTGGAGGCCACAACAATTACTATGGCAATGAGATTTACTCTCTGAATCTTACGGCAAATCCGATAACCCTTGTGCGTCTCAAAGACCCTACCGTTCCCACGAACTATTCGAATAGCCAGAATTGTATCGACGGCATCCCGCCCACCAAACCGAACGCTCCGAATTCTCGAGAAGACTACGGCGGGTTAGCTTTCATTCCCGGGCCTTACCAGATGTTCATCGAGGGCGGCTCGCTCGCGTGCCTGCTTGGCGACCAGAGCGAGAATACTTGGACGATCCCGTTAACGAACCTGTCGAATTCGAGCCAGTGGGTTCATATGAACCCGACGCTCACCGGACCGCTACCCGGGAGCGTCGGAGGCTTCACGTACGGCAACGTTGCTGACTACGATCCTAACTCCGGCCTAGTGTTCCTCAGCGATTCGTCCTCAATTTATACCTACAACTATCAAACCAACACGTATACGCGCATCAGTGCTCCGGACTTTTTCGTGACGAGCATTTACCTCAGCGGGGCTATTGACCCGGTCCGGAAAATCTTTGTTCTTGTGGGAGGATGCTCGTCCACGACCTCTTGCGGACCCGGCGATGGAGTGTTTGTCGGCGATATCAGCAACCCTACAACGACGGCCGAGCAAAACTGGACTGCCGCAACGATGGCCGATCCAGTCTGCGCTGAGTACCTTAGTGGCGGCGCGAACCCGATCAGCGCATCGAACCCTGGCTTCACCTACGACAGCGTTGCTCAGGACTTCGTTGGTTGGCCAAACGCTGGGAACAATGTGTATATCCTTACGCCGGATACGGTGAACAAGCGCCTTACCTGTCAAAGGTTGACCTTTTCCAACGGACCGCCTAATTCCTCCCATTCGAATAACACCCCGAATACAAGCCTCGGGACCTTCGGACGACTTCGCTACTTTCCCGCCCTCGATGTCTTTGTACTGGTGAACGATTGGAATATACCGGCCTTCATTCTGCGCCTCCGTGCTGGGGCAGGCTTCACGGTTTCAGCCACCCCGAGCGCCGCTTCGACGAATCCGGGAGGCAGCGCCACTTACACGGTTAGCACGACCGCACTCGGCGGGTTTACGGGAACCGTTGGCTTCTCACTAAGCGGTTTGCCAGCGGGGGCGACTGCCTTGTTCAATCCCACCTCAGTGACCGCTGGTGGAAGCTCGACCTTAACGATCACGACCGCAGCAACGACCCCAGCAGGGAGTTCGAATCTGACGATCAGAGGAACCAGCGGTTCGCTCACTCAGTCCGCGACGGCGACTCTCGGGGTCACGGACTTCGCCATCACAGCCACCCCGAGCACAGCTTCGACGAATCCGGGAGGCAGCGCCACTTACACGGTTAGCACGACCGCACTCGGCGGGTTT
>Ga0126373_10000390_pt1 | contig 28876 bp, 31 predicted proteins | sample PanSoiMetPlot_11_FD_92545 | JGI IMG/M metagenome (GOLD analysis project Ga0126373, IMG submission 92545) | Tropical forest soil microbial communities from Panama - MetaG Plot_11 | ecosystem: Environmental > Terrestrial > Soil > Tropical forest > Bulk soil | place: Panama | collected 2016-02-17 | reverse complement strand
CGGTCACGAGCCGCATCAAGATCCTGGCGCGCATGGACATCGCCGAGAAGCGCCGTCCCCAGGACGGCCGCCTGAAGACGCGCAGGCCAAACGGCGAGGAGGTGGAACTGCGCCTCTCCACCATGCCTACCGCCTTCGGCGAGAAGCTGGTGATGCGCATCTTCGATCCGGAGGTGCTGCTCAAGGATTTCCGCGCGCTCGGCTTCACCGAGACCGACGAGAACCAGTGGAACGCCATGATCGGCAGCCCCCATGGCATCGTCCTGGTGACCGGGCCCACTGGTTCCGGCAAGACCACCACCCTGTATTCCACGCTGAAGAACGTAGCCACCCCCGACGTGAACGTCTGTACGGTGGAGGATCCCATCGAACTGGTGGACCCCGCCTTCAACCAGATGCAGGTGCAACAGAACATCGACCTCGGCTTCGCCTCCGGCGTACGCACGCTGCTGCGCCAGGACCCGGACGTCATCATGGTCGGCGAGATCCGCGATGCCGAGACCGCCGAGATGGCGGTGCAGGCGGCGCTCACCGGGCACCTAGTGTTCTCGACGCTGCACACCAACGATGCACCGTCCTCCGTGAGCCGGCTCCTGGACCTAGGGGTCGCGCCGTTCCTCATCCAGTCGACGCTCCTGGGCGTCATCGCGCAGCGACTGGTGCGCACTCTCTGCCCCCATTGCCGCCGGGCGGGGGAGGTGAGCGACGCTGACTGGGACGGCCTGGTGAACCCGTGGAAGGTGCAGAAGCCCCGCACGGTCTACGAGGCGGCGGGCTGCCTCGAGTGCCGAAACACGGGCTACCGCGGGCGCATGGGTATCTACGAGATGCTGAGCGTCACTCCCAAGCTCCGGCCGCTGGTCACGAACCCCCTGGACGTGGACGCGCTCCGGGAGGCGGCGCTGCGGGAGGGTATGAAGCCCCTGCGGCTGCGCGGCGCGCAGAAAGTGGCGGAAGGGATGACCACCGTCGAGGAAGTACTGCGCGTGGCGCCGCCGCCCTCGCGGCAGTGAAGGAAGGACCTTGCGGTATCTGATGTGCTTCTTCTGGTCCCTGGGGGCGGCCCTGAGTTTTTTCCTGCTGACGCAGGTGGCCATGGCCGGTTACGTGTATTTCCGCGTGGCAGGCGCCCACGACGAGGCCGCGGTGGTACAGGCCGCCACCGGCTACGTGCAGTCCCACGTGGAAGTGATCCGCGGGTTGGACCTGATCGCGCTCTGCCTGGGGGCCGTGTTGGGCGCCACCGGCGCCTGGCGGGGCAGGCTGCCCGGCACCCGCCGTTCCGCGTGACCGGCGCCGCCTGGAAAGCCGGGCTCAAGCCCGGCCTCGACGCGCTCGGCGTAAAGCTGCCCGAGGGCGGCGAGGCGCGCCTCCTGCGCTTCGTGGAACTCCTGCTCAAGTGGAACGAGGCTTTCAATCTCACGGCGGTGCGCGACCCGGAGGAGATGCTCACCAAGCACGTGCTGGATAGCCTCTCCATCCTGCCTTTTGTGACGGCGACACCCGTTCAGGACGTGGGCAGTGGTGCGGGACTGCCGGGCATCCCGCTCGCCGTCGCCCGCCCGGACTTGGCGTTCACGTTGCTGGACAGCAATGGCAAGAAGACCCGGTTCATGACCCAGGCCGTGGCGGAGCTCGGCCTCAGGAACGTGGACGTGGTCCAGGCCCGGGTGGAGGCCTATCGTTCGCCAACGTCTTTCGCCCTGGTATTGAGCCGCGCCTTCGCGAGCCTCAAGGAATTCATCACGCTCGCCGGCGGCAATTGCGCCCCGGGCGGGCGGCTGCTGGCCATGAAGGGCGCCCCGCCCGCGGAGGAACTGAAGGACATCCCCGCGGGCTACCGGGTGGTGGCGGTGCATCCTCTGAGGGTCCCGGGGCTCGCGGCCGAGCGCTGCCTGGTGGAGATCGTGAAAGAGGCCGGCTGAGCCGCAAACGTATATAGTCCCCATCCCGGTATGGTCTCACCGCGCACTATGAGCAAGATCCTGGCAGTCACCAATCAGAAAGGCGGCGTGGGGAAGACCACCACTGCCATCAACCTGGCCGCGTCGCTCGCCGCCACCAAGCGCCGGGTGCTACTGGTGGACATGGATCCCCAGGGCAACGCCACCATGGGCAGCGGGGTCAACAAGCACGAGATCGAGAACGGCGCCTACGAGGTGCTGATGGGCGAGGTGCCGGCGGCCAAGGCCATCCACAAGGTGCAGGCGGCGGGCTACGACCTCCTGCCCGGCAACGGCGATCTGACCGCCGCCGAGGTGAGCCTGCTCGGGAGCGACAAGCGCGAGTCGCGCCTGCGGGATGCGCTCTTGGCCGTGCGCGCCGACTACGACTACATCCTCATCGACTGCCCACCGTCCTTGAACATGCTCACCCTGAACGCGCTTACGGCCGCGGACGGGGTGTTCATCCCCATGCAGTGCGAGTATTACGCCCTCGAAGGATTGTCGGCCCTGGTGGCGACGGTCGAGCGGCTCAAGAAGACCGTGAACCCGCGACTTGAGATCGAGGGCCTGCTGCGCACCATGTTCGATCCGCGCAACAACCTGGCCAACGAGGTCTCGGCCCAGCTCATCATGCACTTCGGGGACAAGGTGTACCGCACCCTGATTCCGCGCAACGTGCGCCTCGCCGAGGCGCCGAGCTTCGGTCTGCCGGCCCTGAAGCACGACTCCACTTCCCGCGGCGCGCTCGCTTACCTTGCGCTGGCAGGCGAGATGCTGCGGCGCAGCGAACAGCAGGCGGCGGCGACGTAACAAAGCGCGGGAAAACCCGCCCACGCCGCGCTTGCTGCTAAAATGCCCACCCCTTTCCGGAGACCCCCAGTCGTGCCAGCGAAGCGTAAAGGACTCGGCCGCGGACTCGACGCCCTCCTGGGCGGCGCGGCGCTGGCGCCCGTGGCGGATGGGGAGAGCGGCGGCGAGCTGCGCCAGATCCCGGTGGACCGGGTGCAGCGCGGCAAGTACCAGCCGCGGCGCGACATGCAGGAAGAGGCCCTGAAGGACCTGGCGGACTCCATCCGCCAGCAGGGCGTGGTGCAGCCCATCGTGGTGCGCCCCATCGCGGGCGACCGCTACGAGATCATCGCCGGCGAACGCCGCTGGCGGGCGGCGCAGATGGCCGGCCTCGACAAGGTCCCGGCGGTGGTGCGCGACGTGCCGGATAAGACCGCCATCGCCATGGCGCTCATCGAGAACATCCAGCGCGCCGACCTGAATCCCCTGGAAGAGGCCGAGGCCATGCAGCGCCTCATCAGCGAATTCGAGATGACCCACCAGGATGCGGCCGTGGCGGTCGGCCGCTCCCGGGCGGCGGTCACCAACCTCCTGCGGCTGCTGGAACTCGGTCGCGAGGTCCAGGAGATGGTGCGCGGCGGGGCGCTCGAGATGGGCCATGCCCGGGCGCTCTTGGCCCTCAAGGGTTCCGCCCAGGTGGAGGCCGCGCGGCGCGTGGTGGACCGGGGACTGACGGTGCGCGATACCGAGAAACTGGTGCGCAACCGCCTCCAGTCGGCCGGCGAGACCCACGCCCAGGCAGGCCGCAGAACCGACCCCAACGTCACCCGCCTGGAGCGCCAGCTCACGGAAAAGCTCGGGGCCAAGGTGGTGGTGGAGCAGTCGGGCAAGGGCAAGGGCCGGCTCGTCATCCACTACACGAGCCTGGACGAGCTGGACGGTATCCTGGCCCATATCAAGTGACTACGCTGGGAGCCCTGCTCCCAAGATGCTGCAGTCACGGCGGGGCACGCATCCTGCCTGCTTTGCTCGCCGCGACACGCCATTCAAGGCATGTCGCTTGGCTTGCCCAGCTCGCCATCTTGGCTCGCGCCCTTCGGTCGGGGCTCTTGGCCCAACTTCGCAGGCCAAATCAAGGCCTTAAATTCAATCCAGTTTTCCGTTGAAGGAGACCTCAGGGCCCGCTAAAATAGCGGGCTCTCTGGACTTTGGGGTTTTGTTAGCCACCCGCAGCCCGAACCGCTGACGCAGTGGCTTTTTTGTTGCCCCTGCCGCGGGGATCGTCGGATGGTCGGTTATCTGGAAGACGCGCGCCGCGGCGCGTTCAGGGTAGTGGGGTTGCAGCTCCTGACAGCCATCCTGGCCGGAGCAATGGGGTACCTGATAGACGGAAGATCCGTCGGCGGCTCGGCCCTCTTGGGCGGGCTCGTCGGCACGGCCGGCAACCTGATCATGGCCTGGCGGGTGTTCGGTGGAAGGCTGGAGCGGGATCCCAAGAATTTCCTGGCGCGCATGGTGCTCGGGGAAGTCTTTAAGTTCGCGGTGACGGTGACCTTGTTCATCGTCGCATTCAAGGTGTTGAAGGCGGCGTTCCTGCCGCTGATCTTCGGATACGTGGCCGCTCTAGCGGCTTATTGGGTTGGATACATGATGGTCGGCATCGGACAGGCAAAATGAGCGAGACGAGCGGCATCACACCCACGCAGTACATCCACCACCACCTCAGCTATTGGACGGTGGGGCAGGGTTTCTGGTCGCTGAATCTCGATACACTGCTTTTCTCCATCGGACTCGGCACGGTGTTGTTCCTGGTGCTGCTGTTTACCGCGCGCCGCGCCACTTCGGGCGTGCCCGGCAAATGGCAGGGCTTCGTGGAGTTCATCCTGGGCTGGATCCACGACAACGTGAAGCAGGTGTTCCATTTCGAGAACCCGCTGATCGCGCCGCTCGCCATCACCATCTTCATCTGGATCTGGACCATGAACTTCATGGACATGCTGCCCGTGGACCTGCTGCCGCGCATCGCGCAGTTCGTCGGCTTCCACGTGTTCGGCAAGGATCCGGAGCTGGTGTACCTCAAGATCGTTCCCACCAACGACATGAACATGACCTTCGGCCTGTCCTTGGGCGTGTTCGTGCTGATGATCTATTACAGCATCAAGATGAAGGGCGCCTTCGGCTACGGCAAGGAGTTCCTGACCCACCCCTTCGAGGGCCCGAACCTGGTGGTCAAGATCGTGCTGGCGCCTTTCAACGTGCTCATGAACATCGTCGAGACGCTCTCGAAGCCCCTGTCGCTGTCCCTGCGACTCTTCGGCAACATGTTCGCGGGCGAGATCCTGTTCATCCTTATTGCCATGCTGCCATGGTGGGGCCAGTGGCCGCTGTCCTTCGTGTGGACGGCGTTCCATCTGTTGGTCATCACCATTCAAGCCTTCGTCTTCATGATGCTGAGCGTGGTCTATCTCAGCATGGCGCACACGGTTCACGATTCGCATTCGCACTGATCCATTCAACCAACAGCGATTTCTTGTAAGGAGAGTTTCATGGATATCGTCACTTCCATCGCCAACATCCAGGGCCTGACCGCGCTCGGCGTGTGCCTGATCTTCGGCATGGGCGCCTTCGGCACCGCCATTGGCTTCGGCATCCTCGGTGGCAAGTTCCTGGAAGGCTGCGCGCGCCAGCCGGAGCTGGGCGGCATGCTCATGGGCCGCATGTTCCTGGTGGCCGGCCTGCTGGACGCCGTAGCCATGATCGGCATCGGTTTCGCGCTGTTCTTTGTGTTCGCCAACCCGTTCCTTGGCGCGGTGCAGGCCGCCGCCCAGGCCGCCGGCGCGCACTGAGCTGAACCGGTCTTAAAGCGAGGATCACCACCGTGAATCTGAACGCTTCACTGCTAGCTGAAATGTTCGCGTTCGGCCTGTTCGTCTGGCTGACGATGAAATACGTTTGGCCGGTGCTCCTGGCCGCCATCAACGAACGCGAGAAGAAGATCGCCGACGGGCTCGCTGACGCGGATCGCGCCAAGCAGGAGCTGTCCCAGGCCCATGACCAGGCCGGCGGCATCCTGAAGGAGGCTCGTGGCAAGGCGGCCGACGCGGTGAACACCGCGAACCAGCAGGCCTCGCAGATCCTCGAGGACGCGCGCAAGCAGTCCCAGGAGGAGCGCCAGCGACAGGTGGAAGCCGCGAAGGCCGAGATCCAACAGGAGTTGAACCGCGCCAAGGACGCGCTGCGCGCCGAGGTGGCGAAAGTCGCCCTCGCGGCCGCCGAGCGCATCATCGAGCGCGAGATCGATCCCAAGGCCCACAAGGCGCTGCTCGACGAGCTCGCCGGCCAGATCCACTAAAGGCAGACCATGGCCGAGAACAGCACCCTCGCTCGTCCCTACGCCAAGGCGGTCTTCGAGATCGCCAAGGACAAGGGCGCGCTCGACCGCTGGAGCAAGACCCTCGCCGTGCTCGCGGACCTGAGCGCCGATGCTGGTGTGCGGGCTATGCTGACCTCGCCCAAGGCTTCCACGCCTGTGCGCGCCGAGGTGTTCGCGGAGCTCGCCGGCAAGGCGGGCCAGGCGCTGGATCAGCAAGGCCGGAACTTCGTGCGCCTCCTGGTGGAGTACCGCCGCCTGGCGCTCTTGCCGGAAATCGCCGCCGACTACGAACGGCTGCGTGCCGAGGCGGAGAACACGCTGGACGTGGAGCTCCGGGCGGCGCTGCCGGTGGACGCTGTGGAGCAGAAGCGCATCGGCGAGGCGCTGCAGAAGAAGCTCGGCCGCAAGATCACGCTCAATTACGTGCAGGACAAGACGCTCATCGGCGGTGCGGTGCTCCGCGCCGGCGACCTCGTCATCGACGGTTCGGTGCGCGAGAAGCTCTCGCGCCTCGCGGCCGCCTTGACCCACTAATTCACTTTCAAGGACTTCGAGGGTCCGACCATGCAACTTAATCCTTCGGAAATCAGCCAGCTCATCAAGCAGCGCATCGAGAAGTTCGATGCCGAAGCCGAGGCCCGCAACGTGGGTACGGTGGTGAGCGTGACGGACGGCATCGTCCGCATCCACGGCCTGAACGCCGCGCAGTACGGCGAAATGCTGGAGTTCCCCAAGAACACCTTCGGCCTGGCCCTGAACCTGGAGCGCGACTCCGTGGGCGCCGTGGTGCTGGGCGACTACAAGCACATTCGCGAGGGCGACTCCGTGAAGACCACGGGGCGCATCCTGGAAGTGCCGGTGGGCAAGGAGTTGCTCGGCCGCGTGGTGAACTCCCTCGGCCAGCCCATCGACGGCAAGGGCCCCATCACCGCCAAGATGACCTCGCCCATCGAGAAGGTGGCGCCAGGCGTGATCGCGCGCAAGTCCGTGGGCCAGCCGGTGCAGACCGGCCTGAAGGCCATCGACTCCATGGTGCCGATTGGCCGCGGCCAGCGCGAGCTCATCATCGGCGACCGCCAGACCGGCAAGACCGCGGTGGCCATCGACACCATCATCAACCAGAAGGGCAAGGACCTGTTCTGCATCTATGTGGCCATCGGCCAGAAGAACTCGTCCATCTCCAACGTGGTGCGCAAGCTGGAGGAAGCCGGCGCCATGGAGTACACCGTGGTGGTGGCGGCCTCCGCCTCCGAGTCCGCGGCCATGCAGTACATCGCCCCCTACGCGGGCTGCGCCATGGGCGAGTACTTCCGCGACCGCGGCATGGACGCGCTCATCATCTATGACGACTTGACCAAGCAGGCCTGGGCCTATCGCCAGGTGTCGCTGCTCTTGCGCCGCCCGCCGGGGCGCGAAGCTTACCCGGGCGACGTGTTCTACCTGCACTCGCGCCTCCTGGAGCGCGCCGCGCGCGTCAACGCCGACTACGTGGAGCAGTTCACCAAGGGCGAGGTGAAGGGCAAGACCGGCTCCCTGACGGCGCTCCCGATCATCGAGACCCAGGCGGGCGACGTGTCCGCCTTCGTGCCCACCAACGTGATCTCCATCACCGACGGCCAGATCTTCCTGGAGACGGACCTGTTCAATTCCGGCATCCGTCCGGCCATCAACGCGGGTATCTCGGTGTCGCGCGTGGGCGGCGCCGCCCAGACCAAGATCATTAAGAAGCTGGGCGGCGGCGTGCGCCTGGCGCTGGCCCGCTTCCGCGAGCTGGCGGCTTTCGCGCAGTTCGCCTCGGACCTGGACGAGGCCACCCGCAAGCAGCTGGAGCGCGGCCGCCGCGTCACTGAGCTCATGAAGCAGAAGCAGTACTCCCCGCTCTCCATCGCCGACATGGCCCTGTCCCTGTACGCCGCCAACGAAGGTTACCTGGACGACGTGGACGTGAAGAAGACCGTGGCTTTCGAGGCCGCGCTGCACAGTTACTTCCACTCCAAGCACGGCCAGCTACGCGACAAGATCAACGCGGCGGGCGATTACGACAAGGACATCGAGGCCGGCCTGAAGAAGGCCATCGAAGATTTCAAGAAGACCCAGGTCTAACCGGAAGCGGAACGACGATGGCTAGCCCCAAGGAAATCCGGACGCAGATCAAGAGCATCCGGAGCACCCAGAAGATCACCAAAGCCATGGAAATGGTCGCGGCGAGCAAGATGCGCAAGGTGCAGCAGCGCATGGCCGCATCGCGCCCCTACGCAGAGCGCATGCGCAAGGTCATCGGGCACCTGGCCAAGGCCAACCCTGAATACCGCCACCCGTTCATGGTGGAGCGCGAGGTGAAGCGCGCCGGCTTCATCGTGATCTCCACTGACCGCGGCATGTGCGGCGGCCTCAACGTGAATCTGTTCAAGGCCACGGTGGCGGCCATCCGCCCCTGGAGCGAGAAGGGCGTGGAGCTCGATTACTGCATCTTGGGTGCCAAGGCCGTGGGCTTCTTCCGGCGCTTCGGCGGCAAGGTGCTGGCCCAGGCGACGCATCTCGGCGATACGCCCCACGTGAACGACCTCATCGGCACCGTGAAGGTGATGCTGGACTCGTACAAAGAGGGCAAGATCGACCGCCTGTACCTGATCAACAACGTGTTCGTGAACACCATGAGCCAGAAGCCCACGGTGACGCAGTTGCTGCCCACCGAGCCCATCGAGGACGAAGCACTGGCGGACCACTGGGATTACCTCTACGAGCCCGAGGCTCGCGAACTCCTGGACAGCGTGCTGACGCGCTACGTGGAATCGCAGGTGTACCAGGGCGCCGTCGAAAACGCGGCCTGCGAGCAGGCGGCGCGCATGGTGGCCATGAAGTCGGCGTCTGACAACGCCGGCGAGATCATCGGCGGCCTGCAGCTCGCCTACAACAAGGCGCGCCAGGCGGGCATAACCAAGGAATTGTCGGAAATCGTCGGCGGCGCGGCCGCGGTTTAAGCAAAGTAAACGGCATCAAAGAATTGGCATCGAGGATCAAACCATGAGTTCCGGAACAATCGTACAGGTCATCGGCGCGGTGGTGGACGTGGAGTTCCCCCGCGACGCCATCCCCAACGTCTACGACGCGCTCAAGCTCGAGGACGGCGGGCTGACGCTCGAGGTGCAGCAGCAGCTCGGCGACGGCGTGGTGCGCTGCATCGCCATGGGCTCTTCCGAGGGCCTAAAGCGCGGCCTCAAGGTGAAGAACACCGGCGCCGCCATCTCCGTGCCTGTGGGCCCGGCGACGCTCGGGCGCATCATGGACGTCCTGGGCGAGCCGGTGGATGAGCGCGGCCCGGTGAAGGCTGACGCCAAGTGGGCCATCCATCGCAAGGCGCCTTCCTACGAGGAGCAGTCCGGTTCTACGGACCTCCTGGAGACGGGCATCAAGGTCATCGACCTGCTTTGCCCCTTCGCCAAGGGCGGCAAGGTGGGTCTGTTCGGCGGTGCCGGCGTGGGCAAGACCGTCAACATGATGGAGCTCATCAACAACATCGCCACCGAGCACTCCGGCCTTTCGGTGTTCGCAGGCGTGGGCGAGCGTACCCGCGAAGGCAACGACTTCTACCACGAGATGGGCGAAGCCGGCGTCATCGACATGAAGGACCTGTCCAAGTCCAAGGTGGCGATGGTGTACGGCCAGATGAACGAGCCGCCGGGTAACCGCCTGCGCGTGGCCTTGACCGGCCTCACCATGGCCGAGTTCTTCCGCGACGAAGGCCGCGACGTGCTGCTGTTCATCGACAACATCTACCGCTACACCCTGGCCGGCACGGAAGTGTCCGCGTTGCTCGGCCGCATGCCCTCCGCGGTCGGCTACCAGCCTACCCTGGCCGAGGAGATGGGCGTGCTACAGGAGCGCATCACCTCCACCAAGAAGGGCTCCATCACCTCCATCCAGGCGGTGTACGTGCCTGCGGACGACCTGACCGACCCCTCGCCCGCCACCACCTTCGCCCACTTGGACGCGACCGTGGTGCTTTCCCGCGACATCGCAGCGCTGGGCATCTATCCCGCCGTGGACCCGCTCGACTCCACCTCCCGCCAGGTGGACCCGAACGTCATCGGCCAGGAGCACTACGACGTGGCCCGCAGCGTGCAGGCCGTGCTGCAGCGCTACAAGGAACTCAAGGACATCATCGCTATCCTGGGCATGGACGAGCTGTCCGAGGAAGACAAGCAGAGCGTGTACCGCGCGCGCCGCATCCAGAGCTTCCTGTCACAGCCGTTCACGGTGGCGGAAGTGTTCACCGGCAGCCCGGGCAAGTATGTGTCCTTGAAGGACACCATTCGCGCCTTCAAGGGCATTGTGGCCGGCGAGTACGACCACCTGCCGGAAGAGGCCTTCTACATGGTGGGCACCATCGAAGAAGCGGTCGAGAAGGCCAAGACGCTGTAAGGCAGGACCATGGCAAGCAGCTTCCACGTAGACATCGTCAGCGCCGAGCGCGAGATCTTCTCGGGCGAGGCCGACATGGTGTTCGCGCCGGCCGAGCAGGGCGAGCTCGGCATCACGCCGCGGCACGCGCCGCTCCTCACGCGCATGAAGCCCGGCACGGTGCGCGTGCAGACGGGTGGCGAAGAGCAGGTGTTCTTCGTCTCCGGCGGCATCCTGGAGATCCAGCCGCACATGGTGACGGTGCTCTCCGACACGGCACTGCGCGCCAAGGACATCGACGAAGCCGCGGCCCAGGACGCCAAGCGCAAGGCCGAGGAGGCCCTCGCCGGTCAGGCGGCTGACATCGACGTGGCCCGGGCCCAGGCGGAACTGCTGGAGGCCATCGCCCGGCTCAAGGCGCTGGAGCAGGTGCGCAAGAAGGCGGGTCGTTGAAGGCGGCGCTCACCCAATCGATACGGACGGGCCGGCTTCATGCCGGCCTTTTCGTCTTCCAGGGCCGTCGCGGACCGGTCATGGACGGATGCTATGATGAAGGCCGTACCCCGCACGAGCTGACGGACATCCTGCCGCCATGCCCCTGAGCGTCGTCATCCTGGCCGCCGGCCAGGGCAAGCGCATGCATTCCGACCTGCCCAAGGTGCTGCAGCCCCTGGGCGGCATGACGCTGCTCGAGCACGTGGTGCAGAGCGCACTGGCGCTGGACGCCCATGCCGTCTACGTGGTGTACGGCCACGAGGGCGAGCAGGTGATGGCGGCCCACGACCACCTCAAGGTGCATTGGGTGCTGCAGGAAGAGCAGCTCGGCACCGGCCACGCCGTGATGCAGGCGCTCCCGAAGATCTCTGACACGGATCATCTGCTGGTGCTCTACGGCGACGTACCGCTGGTGACCCCCGCCACGCTCAAGCGCCTCATGGATGCCGCCGCCAAGGGCGACCTGGCGGTGCTCACCGCCAAGGTGCCGGACCCCAAGGGCTACGGCCGTATCCTGCGGGATTCCGCCGGCCGGGTGACGCGCATCGTGGAGGAGAAGGACGCGAGCGCCGCGCAGCGCTGGGTGGATGAGATCAACACCGGCTTGATGGCCTGCAGCGCCGACCGCATGCGGCGTTGGCTCAAGAACGTGGACAACCGGAACGCCCAGAAGGAGTACTACCTAACCGACGTCATCGCCATGGCGGTGGCGGACGGGGTGAAGGTGGAGGGGGTGCTGGCGGAAGATCACAACGAGACCCGCGGCATCAACGACAAGCAGCAGCTGGCCCAGGCGGAGAAGGCGCTGCGCAAGCGCACCGCCAACGAGCTCATGTTGTCGGGCCTGGCGCTGCGGGACCCGCGGCGCTTTGACCTGCGGGGCAAGCTCAGCTTCGGCCGCGACTGCGTCATCGACGTGAACTGCGTGATGGAAGGCAACGTCAAGCTCGGGAACCGGGTCAGGATCGGCCCCCAGGTGCTGATCAAAGATTGCGAGATAGGCGACGACACCGAGGTGCTTACCCAGAGCGTGCTGGACGGGGCCAAGATCGGCGCCAAGGTGCGCATCGGTCCCTTCGCCCGCATCCGCCCGGAGACCGTGCTGGCGGACGAGGCACATATCGGCAATTTCGTGGAAGTGAAGAAGAGCCGCATCGGCAAGGGCAGCAAGGCCAACCACCTGGCCTACTTGGGCGACGCAGAAGTGGGCGAGAAGGCGAACATCGGCGCCGGCGTCATCACGTGCAACTACGACGGGACAGCCAAGCACAAGACGGTCATCGGCGACGGTGCCTTCGTGGGCTCGGACGTGACCCTGGTGGCGCCGGTGACCGTGGGCGCCGGCGCGTACATCGCCGCCGGCTCCACCATCACCAGGAACGCGCCGGCCGGGCAGCTTTCAATCGCCCGGGCCAGGCAGGAAACCAAGGCCGGGTGGCAGCCGCCCTCGGCCAAGAAGAAGTAAGAGGACGCTAGGATGTGTGGCATCGTCGGCGCTGTCGCGAACCGCGACGTCGTCTCTCTCTTGATCGAAGGCCTGCAGCGGCTCGAATACCGGGGCTATGACTCGGCTGGCATCGCGGTGCTGGACGGCGGCATCAAGAGGGTCAGGAGCGTCGGCCGCGTGGCCGAGATGCAGGGCAAGGCCCGCGCCGCCAAGCTCAAGGGCATCACCGGCATCGGCCACACCCGCTGGGCCACCCACGGCGGGGTCACGGAGCCCAACGCCCATCCCCACGTTTCCATGGACGAGATCGCGGTGGTGCACAACGGCATCATCGAGAACCATGAGGAGCACCGGGCCAAGCTCAAGAAGCTCGGCTACCGGTTCGAGTCCCAGACCGACACCGAGGTCATCGCCCACCTCATCCACTCGCATCTGCAGAAGCACGGCGACCTGTTCCGGGCCACCCGGGAGACCGCCCGGGAGCTCGTCGGCGCCTACGCCATCGGTGTGCTCTCCCTCAAGAACCCGGAGGTAATCACTGGTGCGCGCATGGGCTGCCCGCTCTTGGTGGGCCTAGGGGAGGGCGAGAACTTCCTGGCCTCCGACGTTTCCGCGGTGCTTTCCGCCACCCGCCGCGTTATTTACCTGGAAGACGGGGACGTGGTGGAAGTGCGGCGGGGAGGGGTGAAGGTCATGGACCGGGACGACCAGCCGGTGGCGCGCAAGGAATACCTGAGCCAGGCCTCGCTCACCGCCATGGAGCTCGGACCCTATCAGCACTACATGCAGAAGGAAATTCACGAGCAACCTAAGGCCCTCACTGACACTATCGAAGCAGTGGTAGAGGACGGCTTCAACCCCGCCATCTTCGGCAAGGGCGCGGCGCCCTTATTGAAGGGGATCGACGGGGTGCTGATCCTCGCCGCTGGCACCAGTTACTACGCCGGCCTCACGGCCAAGTACTGGATCGAATCTCTCTCGGGGGTGCCGGTGTCGGTGGAGATCGCCAGCGAATACCGCTATCGGGCCTCGGTGCCGGACAAGCAGCAGCTGGTGGTCACCATCTCCCAGTCCGGTGAGACCTTGGACACCCTGGAAGCACTGAAGCACGCCAAGAAGCTGGGACACGCCAAAACCCTTTCCATCTGCAACGTCCCCGAGAGCGCCATCCCCCGGGCCTCCAAGCTGGTGTTCTATACCCGCGCCGGAGCCGAGATCGGCGTCGCCTCCACCAAGGCTTTCACCACTCAGCTGATCGCGCTCTTCAGCTTCGCCGTGGTGCTGGCCAAGCTCAAGAAACGTCTCTCCAAGAAGCAGGAGGCGGAATGCCTGGAGAGCCTGAGATTGCTGCCTGGAAGCGTGCAGCAGGTGCTGAATCTCGAGCCCCAGATCCAGCACTGGGCGGGAGACTTCGCGCCGCGCCAGCATGCGCTGTTCTTAGGAAGGGGAGTCCACTATCCCATCGCCCTGGAAGGGGCTCTCAAGCTGAAAGAGATCTCCTACATCCATGCCGAGGCTTATCCCGCCGGCGAGCTCAAGCACGGGCCCCTGGCCCTGGTGGACCGGAACATGCCGGTGGTGGTCATCGCCCCCAACGACGCCCTGCTGGAGAAGGTGAAGTCCAACATGCAGGAAGTCCGGGCCCGGGGCGGGGAGCTCTTCGTGTTCGCCGACCAGGACAGCCACTTCGCCGAGAGCGGGGGGGTGCACGTGATCCGCACCTCGCGCCATGCCGGCCTGCTCTCGCCCATCGTCCACGCCATCCCCGTGCAATTGCTCGCCTATCACACGGCTCTGAAGCGCGGTAACGACGTGGACAAGCCGCGCAACCTGGCCAAGTCCGTCACCGTCGAGTAATCAACCTCACTTTGAAAAACCCGGTGAGTTCTTGGAATTAAAAGACCTAACTCGAAATTAAGCTGGTAAGTTTTGCAATTGGCGCTACGCTTAAGTCGTGAGGCCATGAGAACTGCGGGTGAAGATCTCCCGGAAGGCCGGTGGTACGAGGCGCCTGCTCGGAAGCCTGGAGTACACGCCGCATCGCCGAAGGGTGAGGCCAAGGGGATGGCCGTCACTACAAGCCTTGGATACAAGATAGGCCGGCACGAGTTCTCATCCCGAGGCCGTTCCCACATCTGTCCCGGAGCCAAATGCAACCGCGATCACCACGCTCTTTCCGATTTAGAAAAATCAGTGTGGCTGGTCCTCGAATGGTCCATAGTCATCATTGATATCCGTAAGCAGTTCTCGCTCTTTCCCCGCGAAGTCTGTTGACGGCTCACGCACTTAAACTACGCCAATGTATCGTTCCCCGTAGAAACCAGGACATGCACAAGACTTTTGCGCACTTCATCGGGTAGCGTCTGGCCCAATGTTATGGAAAACTCCATGTCTTCTTGTTTGAGGTGGTGCTCAAGCGCATATTTAGCGGTCTTTTCCTCATCAAGCAACGCGATGAGCGTCGCATTAGTGATGCCACGACGGCGTGCGGCCGCGAGCCGCCTGCTTGCAGACTCCAATATCTCTTCCAGGAGCTGGTGCTCAGTCACATAGACCTGCCAGTGGCCCGGTATATGGCTCTTGACGCAATAGGGGAGGAGGAAACGTTCCTCTAACATTATTCGGTTGTGCAGCCGCTCTTGATAGCGCTTCAACAGACGCGCAGCCCTGGCCCATGACCTAGCAACCAACGCCATCTGATGACGTGCGAACAACTGCGATAGGGCCGCGTGCTCCTCGATCAGTGCTCTGATTGGGTCGATACTCGACATGCCATCACCGTAATTTCTTATCTGTAAGGCCCCCGCGAGGTGCCATGCGCGGGCCCGTGCCCAGCGGGCATGTCGTGTGCCCAGCGAGAGGTGTCGGTGCGTTAGTATCCGCCCTTCAAGACCGGCGTGCCGTCTCGGTCCGTACCGTGACTACTGTCCCGGAGTGCCTTCCCGCTGCCTCGCCTGGAATCGAACGAGCACACAATCACTATCGTCACTACCCTACGCAGGTACCGGAATTATAGGCGGATATCCAAAAATAAAGTTAGCCTCAGTCCGCGCCGACAGAAGACACGCCTGTTCAGATGGTTAGCTTCAATTCACCACCTACCTCAATTGAAAACGACGCTCTGGGGGGCGATGAACAGAGGATCTCGGTACGGCAATTCATTGACAAATATGAATTTCTAGCAGAGTTTAGCACCCTGCGCCAAAGTGGGGTGCCATCATGGTTTTCCAAAATGAGATTTGGTTAATCTCGATCATCGGGATAGGCTTAGTCACGCTGGGCTTTATCTACGTGATTTTTCAGTCCGGCAGATCCACCGATGTAGCCGCCTCCCAGCAGGCGTACAAGACTTCGAACGTGTTGCGTCGCTGGCTGTTCTTGATACTACTGCTGATATTCGCTGGAATCAGCTATGCCTCCCTGCATACTTTCCCGATCCCGCCGCAACACATGCCCCTGCAGGCCAAGCAGGTCGTGAGCGTGATAGGCCACCAGTGGTACTGGGAGATTAGCGCCACCCAGTTCGAGGTCGATACACCCATCGAGTTCCAGGTGACTAGTGCCGACGTCAACCATGGCTTCGCCATCTATGGGCCCGACGGTCGTATCCTCATACAGACGCAGGCCATGCCGGGTTATACCAACGAGCTTCTCTATACCTTCGACGAGCCGGGCGCCTATACCGTGAGATGCCTCGAATATTGCGGGCTAGCCCACCACGCCATGTCGGTGGTGCTGAATGTCGTCGTCGCCTCTGGAGGGCACAACTAATGAGCGCAACCACGCTTTATCCCGAAAACGAGAAGCTCCTGCACGGTGAGAGCGCTGTGTTCAACCTCTACATAATCTCGGCTTTGGGGTTGTTCTTGTTCCTGATGCTGTTGGGGCTCACGATGCGCGTCGCGCAATCCCAATGGATCGACGTGAGCGCGCCATTGTTCTATCAAATACTCACTATGCACGGCGCCGGTATGGTCGGCACTGTGGGGCTCGCGACCACTGCCATCATGTGGTTCTTCCTAAAGAAATATGTGCGCCTGCATCTGTGGGCATTCTTGACCAACTACATCCTGTTCATGCTCGGTGCACTCACGATACTAACGGCCGTGTTCATCGGCGGCTATGCGGGCATGTGGACTTTCCTCTATCCGCTGCCGGTACACTCGGTGGGCGTGTGGAGCACTAACGCCGCTGCATTCTTCATGCTCGGCTATCTGCTGATTGGGGTCGGCATGCTGGTGTTCTACCTGGATGCAGCCATCGCCATCATGCGGGTCTTTGGCAACTTGGGGCGCGCACTGGGATTACAGTGGCTGTTTGGAGGAGAGATCGATCAGACGCACCCAAAAACCGTGGTTGCGAGCACCATGGTAATCATCGCGAACACGCTGGGCATACTCGCCGGCGCGGTTGTCTTGGTCATGAGCCTGATCAACGCGTACTACCCATCCGCGACACTCGATGCCTTGATGGCGAAAAACTTAATCTACTGGTTCGGGCACATGTATATCAACGCCACCATCTACATGGCCGTAATTGCAGTATATGAATTACTGCCGCGTTATAGCGGGCGTCCTTATCCCATCTCGCGGGTATTTCTCTGGGCCTGGGCGGTGAGTTGCGTATTCGTGATCATTGTGTTCCCCCATCATCTGCTCATGGACTATGCCGAGCCGCGCTGGATGGCGGTGATTGGCCAAATCGTGTCCTATGGAGCTGGGTTCCCCGTGTTTCTAGTCACCGCTTACGGCGTGCTGACCAATATATACCGCAGCCACATGACCTGGAAGATGCCTTCCCGGCTGGCGGTGCTATCGGTCTATGGTTGGGCTGCAGGTATCATCCCCGCGATTGCCGATGGCACTATCCGGGTCAACGAAGTGATGCATAACACGCAATGGGTGCCCGGACATTTCCACTTCTACCTGGTGTTAGGTGTGCTACCTATGATCCTGGCGCTGCTTTACCAGGTCATTCAGAGCCGCGCACAACCAGCAGGTGACGTCGTCGGCGACAAACTAACCTTCCCGGTCTATATCCTGGGCGTACTGATTTTCAGCATGGCGTTCCTGTCCGCCGGGCGGGCGAGTGTGCCGCGACGATATGCGGTACATATCCAGGAGTGGCTGACTTATGACAAGGCTGGTTCGATCGGCGCCGTGCTTATTGTCCTGGCCATGTTGTACTTCAGTGTGCGCATCGCGTTGGGTCTGTTGAGGGCCCCAGGCAGCGGGCGTGCTGCGAACACTACTGGCTAGCGTCGTCCTGTCCATACTTGGAATCGTCGTGCTGGCGGCGGCTACGGATCGCTTCCAAGCCTTCACCAGCGAGACGGCGCGACGCATCGCGATACAACGGCATCCGCCCGAGATCCCCGGAACAGAACTGGAGACGCAGGACGGCAGGCGCGTCAGCTTCACCGACTTGCGCGGTCGATGGCTAGTGGTGGATTTCATCTACACCCGCTGCCCGAGTTATTGCTCGTTGCTGGGCGGCGAGTTCTCGCAGCTCCAGGGCGCGCTCGCGGGTCCCCTGACGCAAGGCAAGGTAACTCTGCTCAGCATCAGCTTCGATCCGGTCCACGATGATCCGGAACGGCTCTCTGATTATCTACGCCGTTTTGGCAACCATGGGGTCGGCTGGCTGGCTGCCAGGCCGTCGGACCCGGCCAGCCTGATAGAACTTGAGCACGCTTTCGGCGTCACGGTTGTCCCCGATGGATCCGGTGGTTTTGTGCACAACGCGGCGCTCGAAATCGTGGACCCCCGGGGGCGCCTAGTCGTGATCGTCGATATGGGAGATCCATCCGCGGTGGGACAGATGTTGCTAAGGCGCATGCAATGATGCGTCGCATCACGATAAATCTGCCCTGTATCCTGGCTGCCGTGTATGTCACCTTACTTGCGCCGCCGGCTCAACACGCCTTGACGTCGAGCATGGCCGCACAGATGCTGGTGCAGATACCCGTGTTGGCCGTCTTGGGTTGGTGGGCCAGCCAGGCCCTGCCTATGGGATGGCGTGACGCCGTGGGCTCCTGGAACAAGGGTGGGGTCAGCGGGCTTTTGCTGGCGGTGTTCAGCCTTTGTTTCTGGATGTTGCCGCGCACCCTCGACGCCGCGGTTGCAGAGTCGGAGATGGTCGCTGCCAAATTCATCTCGGTCCCCCTGCTAATCGGGCTACCCCTCGGCCTAAGCTGGCCGCGCATGGGCTTCGTACTCCGTGGTCTAGTAGTCTTGGAGCTAATAGCCATGTTGTTTCGCCTGGGTTGGCTGTACATGGTTACGCCGGTGAGGCTCTGCAATAATTATCTTCTTGATGATCAGCACCGCTCGGGACAATACATGCTGATTGTCGGCACGATCCTGCTCGCCTCGGTCAGCGGCAAAATCCTTTGGGGGGCACCGCCCTCAAGTCAAATATGAAACGCCCTGGGTTCTCTGGGGACTTTTGGTGGCTCTTCCGGTTTTCGAGTGAGTGCACGGTTGAGAGGTCACAGAGTCCAGCCTGCGGGGTAGAGATTAAGACCTCCGCAATGGAAGAGGATGGAGATAGGTACCAAGAAGAAACTGATCGAGCGGGAGATTTAGACTGCAGTACGGCCCCCGGCTGGTGGGGACGGAACCTGGGGCACGCGTTGTTGCAAGCGGCTTGTGAGCGCCTCGCCGCTCAGGAATTCACTTCCGCAGTTTTATGGGTGCTGGAAGGCAATACCCGGGCGCGGCGCTTCTACGCCAAGGACGGCTGGACACCCGACGGCCTGCGCCGGGTGGAGAAGGTCTGGGATGTGAAAGTGCAGGAGCTCCGCTATAGTCGGCCACTGCCTTGAAGCGCCGCGTCGGCTCCATTCCCCGAAGGTGACTCCCATGCGCAATGGATTGATGCTCTCCCTGTGCTCCGCCCTGTTCTTGGCCATGCCCGCCACGGCGGCGCCGCCTTCCTACAGCATCGCCGACATCTTCGCGGAACCGGGGCTCACCGGCTACGCGCCGGAGAGTCTCGAGTGGAGCAGGGACGGCAAATATCTGAGCTACTTCCTGCGCGATCCCAAGACGAAGCTCGCCGACCTGTATCTCACCGACGCGGACAGCGGCAAGACCACGCTGCTCATGACCGGCAAGGAGCTCGCCGGAGCGGCCGTGCCGCCTTCAGCCATCAAGAACCAGCGGGAGCAGGAATGGGTCACCCGCTACGGCGTGGCGAGCTACCATTGGGCCTACGACGGTGGCGCGCTTTATTACCAGAGCAACGACCAGATCTATCTTCTGGGCCTCGCGGACCACAAGGTGACACAGATCACCCATGAGCCGGGAGACAAGAGCTATCCGCAACTCTCGCCCGACCGGCGATGGATCGGCTACGTGAGCGGCGGCGAGCTGCGCTACGCCCCGGTCGCGGGCGGGGCCTCGGAGCCGGTGGCGCCCCAAGCTGCAGGCGTTCTGAACGGCATGCTGGATTGGGTGTACGCCGAGGAACTGGACCTGCGCTCCGCCTACGAGTGGTCGGAGGACAGCCGCTACCTCGCCTTCCTGCAGTTCGACGAACGCCCAGTGCGCCCCTTCCCGCTGGTGGACAACCTGCAGCAGCAACCGGATGTGTTCATGGAGAGCTACCCGCTAGCCGGCGCCCCGAATCCGGTGGTGAAGCTCGGCATCCGGGACCTGCGCGACGACAAGACCGCCTGGCTCAAAGTGTCGGGCAATGCCGACACCTACCTCGCCCGCTTCGGCTGGCTGCCGGGACAGGACCGGGTCTGGGCCTTGGTGCTGGACCGGGCCCAGACCCACGCCACCCTCTACACCGCAAAGCCTGACGGCGAGGACCTCACGACCCTGGCGAGCTTCGCGGATCCCTACTGGATCGACGTGCGCGTGGACCCTGAGTTCCTGAAGGACGGGGACTTCATCTGGACCGCCGCCACCGATGGCTGGACCCATCTCTATCTCTTCGACCCGCACGGCAAGCCGGTCCGCAAGCTCACCGAGGGCGATTACAACGTCATCTCCCTTGCCGGCGTGGACCAGGCCCGGGGCATTGTCTATTACACCCGCTACAACGACGGGCCTCTGCACACCGGGCTCTACGCCGTGTCTTTGAAAGGCGGTACGGCCGAGGCCCTGGGCCAGGGCGACGCCACCCACGACATCAAGATGAGCGAGGACGGCGGGCATTACGTGGATACCTCTTCCACGGCGCTCACGCCTCCTGAGAGTGCGCTTTATTCAGGCGAGGGCAAGCGGGTGGCGTTGATCCATGCCGCGGCGAAGCTGCCCTATGATTTTTCGAGGCCCCAGTTCCTGACCATCCCCGCGGGCGACGGCAAGACGCCGATCTACGCGCGACTCACCCTGCCCGCGGGCTTCGACCCGCATAAGAAATACCCAGTGATCATGTACCAGTACGGCGGGCCGGACGTGGCCCCGCTGGTTCGGGACGCCTGGGGCGGCAGCAGCTTCCTCTTCGACCAACGGCTGGCGCAGCAGGGCTACGTGCTCTTCGCCACCGACAACCGCGCCGCCACCTATTTCAGCCACGTGGACCAGGCCCGGGTGAAGTGGCACCTGGGAGCGCTGGCGCTCGAGGACCAGCTTGCCGGCATGAAGTGGCTCAAGTCCCAGCCCTATGTGGACGGCGCGCGCATCGGCCTGTGGGGCTGGAGTTACGGCGGCTACATGACCGCTTATGCGCTGACCCACGCGCCGGGCGTGTGGCGCGCCGGCATCAGCGTGGCGCCTGTGACCCAGTGGCAGGACTACGACTCGGTCTACACCGAGCGCTACATGGGCACCCCCCAGGAGAACCCGAAGGGTTATGCGGAGAGCTCGGCGGTGGCGGCGGCCGGCGGGCTCGCCGACCCCTTGCTCCTGGCCGCCGGTACCGGCGACGACAACGTGCACTGGCAGAACACCCTGCAGCTCGTGCAGGCCCTGATCGATGCCGGCAAACCCTACGGGCTCCTGGTCTACCCCAACAGCACCCACGGCATCGCGGGCCCCCCGGCCCGCACTCATCTGTTCACCGCAATGGAAGCTTACTGGCGCCGCCAGCTCCAGCCCTGAAGCGACATGTGTGGGTTACGGATATGTCGTTTCCCAGTATCATAGGCGCACATCGCCGCCGGCCAGCCGGTGCGCAAATGGTTAGCACCGCCACCGAGCTGCTCAAGCATCCGGATCCCCGCTTCGAGGGGGCCGACCTCGCGCTCTGCAACGGTCTCCTGCACGCCTGAACGACGACGAATCCCTGGACGTGCTGCGCTTCGCCTACAAGACCCTGAAACCCGGCGGCTGGCCGGTGTGCATCGAACCCTGCTACCTGGTGCGCCAGCGGTTCCCGTCCAGGTTCATCATGGGCATGGATCGGGGCGACCACCTGCGCCAGGAGCGGGCCTGGAAAGCGCTCGTGGGCCAGGTGTTAAAATCCTTCACCACCGACATCGCCACCGCGGTGGTGCACGTGCCTTACGTACACATCATCATCGAGTGCTACCGGTAAGAATGAGACCCTGTGGCCCGCTCCCTCAAGCTCAAGCGCATCTACGCACCGCCCGCCAAGAGCGATGGCTACCGGATCCTGGTGGACCGGCTCTGGCCCCGGGGCTTGAGCAAGCAGAAAGCACGGGTGGATTCCTGGCTGCAGGACATCGCCCCGAGCACGGCGCTGCGCAAATGGTACGGCCATGACCCGGCGCGCTGGGCGGAGTTCCGGCGACGTTATGCCAAGGAGCTGAAAGCGCAGTCGGAAGCAGTCAAGGAACTGAAAGCCCTGCTCAAGGCCCATCCTGCCGTCACGCTGCTGTTCTCCTCCAAGGAGGAGAAACTCAACAACGCCGTCGCGCTCAAGGCTTATCTCCGCAAGTGACCGCCGGCTGGGCCGCCGGCACCGCGGACGGCAAACCCTCCGAGTACCACGTGTGGTTCAGCGACGTGTATGTGTGCACGCCCCAAGCCTGGCGCTACAGCTTCGGCCAGGTGGGCGCGCGTGTCTGATCAGGGCTGGACGGTGACCCCGCGCCAGAATGCGAAATACCCGCGGATGTTGTCGGCGGCGTGTTTCGGGTCCGGGTAATACCAGGCGCCGCCGTCGTTGACCTTGCCGTCCACCACCACGTCCTTGTAGCTCGCGGTGCCCTTCCAAGGGCAGACTGTGTGCCGGTCGCCGTCCCGGAAGAGCTCGGGTTTCAGAGCGCCGGGCGGGAAGTAATGGTTGCCTTCCACCACCACGGTCGCGCTGCTCTCCGCCACCACCTTGCCGTTCCAGACCGCTTTCATGCCACTCACCGAAGCTTCGACGGGTGCGATTCATCCTAACCCGAAGGAGCCGCATAGGGCAGTCCGGTATAACCGATAGAAATCATGGGGTTACATTTATATCGGGTCGGGTGGCACGGCTGTCCTGGGGCCCCGTGGCCGGAGCCGGGCGCGGGCGCCCGGGTTCAGGTTGCACTCCGTCGCCGGATGGGTTAACAAGTAGCGCGCAGTATTAGGACTGCGGAACTTCCCACGACTGGAGAATAGACCCATGAGACATGGTTTGGTGGCGGCGGGCCTGGGGGCCCTGGTGCTGGCGGCAGCCGGCTGTTCGTCCGGTGGAGACGAGTACATTCTGCGCGGCACCCCGACCCCGCGGTCCGGGACCGACAGCGGCAATTTCGTCATCTCCGGCAAGACCTGCAAATACGTGACCATGGTGGGCTTCTATTCCGACGCCCAGGTGCTCACCTACCCCTGCAAGGTGACCGCCGACGAGGAAGACGCGCTGGGCGACAAGCACACCCACGTGGCCATCGACGTCACCCTACCCAATAACAAGACCGTGACCGCCAAGATCGACGGCGCCACCGCAGGCATGAACGCCACCCAGGCGCCGGACCTCGGTAACCAGTATCCCTTCCCGCCCGCTTGGGCGGTGGCGGAGCCGGCCCAGCCGCTCCTGCTGCGCAACAACGACGGCAGCGCCACCGCGGTGGTGCTCTCGGTGTCCGGCGCAGAATGCGCCATGACCGTGAATAACGCGCCGGTGAACTGCGGCCTGTCCTTCTGGTCCGACAGCTCGGTCTCGATCTGGGTGCCCGGCACGCTGGTGAGCCCGGATTATGCGAGCTACGTGATCGGCCTCAGCTTCGGCAAGACTTCCCCCGGCCAGTGGGCCATGCCCCGTCCCATCGCGGGATTCCCGGCTACCTACGGCGAAGTCCAGGCCAAGAAGTAAGCCGCAATTCGAGCGCAGAAACGCCACGGCGCCCTTCCGGGCGCCGTGTTTTTGTGCCCGAAGCAAGGCGAATCAGGCGCGGCGGGTCAGCGCACCGCGCAGCGGCACTACGTTCTTCCAGTGCATGGTCTCGGCGGTGAACAACGGCGGCTGCCGGCGCAACAGCGACCATTCGTTTTCCTTGATGACCCGCTGCAGGTAAGCCATGTTGTGGCGCACGGATTCCATGTACAGGCTTTGCCCGCCGAAATGCTTGGCGGCGAATTCGTAGGCGCGCATGAAGGTCCCGTCGAGCCGGTCCGCCAGGGTCTTCTGGAAGAAGCCCGGGGTCTTCATCATCAGGTCGCGGGGCGAGGAATACAGTACGAACAGCTTGCCGTCCGGCATGCGGCGCTCGGCCACCCCGCCCTTCACGAACTCCACGTACAGCCGGTCGCGGCATTTCTCCAGGTAGCAACGGTCCGCCATCTGGGTGGAGAGGTCGGCGGTGCCGAGCAGGTGGCCGAGACGCGTATAGCCTTCGTCGCCCAGCCGGATCTTGTTGATGTCGCGTTCGTAACCCGTGTAATGGATCATCTGGCTGGCGACGGCCGCGTCGCTGCCCAGCCCCAGGCGCCCGAGGTACTCGCCGAGGAATTCGCCGCCCCGGCTCACGTGCGAGAGAGTGTATTCGGCGCCGTGTCGGTGGCGGCGGTCGCGGGTGCTGCGCAGGTAGCCCACGTCATGGTACAGCGCGGTGACGATGCCCACCGCGGCGCGCTTGGCCCCCAGCCGCTTCGAAGGCCGCTGGCTGCGCTCATAGCCGTCGATGTGCCGTGCCAGAGACAGCGTCACGTCCAGGCTGTGCTGCATGTCGTGGTAGGTGGTCTCGCAGCCGTGGTAACGGGGATCCTCGCCGCGGTACATCCGGGCGAAATCCGCGAAGGCGGTATGTAGGGGCTTCAGGGACTTGCGCGGGTAAAGCTCGGCGAAAATGCTTTCCACGGCGGCGGACACGGACGCGGGGTCACTCACCCGCACGCGGTTGGTGACGTCGTAATCGGAACGGCGTGTCTTGAAGTCGCTCATGGGCGATGGACACCGCAGCCCCCCCGCTCTCTTACCCGGCGGGTTCGGCTGCTTCCCCTGGTCTGGTGAAGGTCTGCGCGCAGCATACGCAGAATTGTCATGCCAACCAACCTTATTATTATGTTAACTGCATCACAGTTTCTTCGCCGGGAAATACGCGGATTTCCTGGCCTGGGACGTATATCCCAGTGAATATTCAGGGAATCGGTCGTATCAGGGGAGGGTGAGGTCCACCAAGACCGGGGTATGGTCCGAGGGGCGGTCCCAAGTGCGCGGCTCCCGGTCGATCCAGGCGGCGGCGCAGCGCTCCGCCAGCGGGGCGGAGAGCAGGATGTGGTCGATGCGCAGCCCCAGGTTGCGCTGGAAGCCGGCGGCCCGGTAGTCCCACCAGCTGTAGTGGCCGCCATCGCCGTTCAAGAGGCGGAAGCTGTCCTTCAGGCCGTGCTTCAGGAGCTTGCGGAAGGCTTCACGCTCCGGCTCGCTGACGAGCACCTGGCCTTCCCAGGCCTTGGGGTCGTGCACGTCCCGGTCCTCCGGCGCCACGTTGAAGTCGCCGAGCAGCACCAGGTTAGGCTGCTCGCGGGCCAGTTCCTTGAGCCAGAGGTCCAGCTGCGCCAGCCACTCGAGTTTGTAGCGATACTTGTCCGAATCCGGGCTCTGGCCGTTGGGCACGTAGAGGTCCAGCACATAGACGGGTCCGATTCTCGCCCCCAGCACCCGGCGCTGCGGGTCGCGGAAATCCGGCAGCGCCGTCACCACGTCCTCCGGCTCGCCCCGGGAGAGCAGCGCCACGCCGTTGTAGGTGGGCTGGCCGGAGCAGATCGCCTGGTAGCCCAGCTTGTCGAATTCCCCCGCGGGGAATTCCGCGTCGGTCATCTTGATCTCTTGCAGGGCGAGGACATCCGGCCGGACGCTGTCCAGCCATTGCAGCACATGCGGTAAACGCACTCGAAGGCTGTTCACGTTCCAGCTAGCGATTTTCACGCTGCCAACCCATTCAGTCTTAAGAACGCATCCAGAGTCGGCTCTCTTCCGCGGAATTCGACGAAGAGTTCCATGGCGTTGCGGCTGCCACCCTGCTCCAGGATGCTACCCATGAAGCGCTTGCCGGTCTTGGGGTCGAAGACCCCCGCCTCCTCGAAGGCCCCGTAGGCGTCCGCCGCCAGCACCTCGGCCCAGAGGTAGCTGTAGTAGCCCGCGGCGTAGCCGCCGGCGAAGATGTGGGAGAAGCTGTGGGCGAAGCGGTTCCACTCGGGTGGCGTCAGCACCGCTACCTCCCGGCGCACCGCATCCAGGGTGCGCTGCACGTAATCCGGCGCGTCCGCCCGGGCGGCGCCGATGTAGAGACGGAAGTCGAAGAGCGCGAATTCGAGCTGCCGGAGGAGGTGCAGGCCGCAGTGGAAGTGCCGTGCACCCTGCATCTTCTGGTAGAGCGCCTCGGGGAGCTTGGCGCCGTTCTGGTGGTGCCCGCTGACGAGGTCCAGGCCCTCCCGGGTCCAGGCGAAATTCTCGTGGAACTGGCTGGGGAGTTCCACGGCGTCCCAGGCCACGCCGTTGATGCCGCCCACCGACGGGTAGTCCACCCGGGTGAGCAGGTGGTGCAGGCAGTGGCCCAGTTCGTGGAACAGGGTCACCACGTCGTCGTGAGTGAGCAGCGACGGCGTGTCGGCCACTGGCGGCGGGAAATTGCAGTTCAGGAAGGCCACGGGCGTCTGCAGACCCGCGGCGGTGCGGCGGCGGCACAGGGTCTCGTCCATCCAGGCGCCACCGCGCTTGCCGGTGCGCGCATAGAGGTCGAGGTACAGGCGGCCCCGCAGCTTGCCGCCCTCGTCCTTGAGCTCGTACAGCTTCACGTCCGGGTGCCAGACGTCGGCGCCGGGCAACGCGACGAATTCCAGGCCGTAGAGCCGGTGCATCACCTGGAACAGGCCGGCGGTAGCCCTTGAGGCGGGGAAATAGGGGCGCAGCATTTCCTGGGAAACGTGGAAGCGTTCCTGCTTGAGCTTCTCGGCGTAGTAACCGAGGTCCCAGGGTTCGAGCTTGGCGAGGCCGTCTCTCTCCAGGGCGTATTCCGAGAGTTCCAGCAGCTCGTGCTGCGCTACCGGCTTCACCCGCCTCACCAGGTCCTCCAGGAAGCGGAGCACTTCCTCCGGCGAGCCTGCCATCTTGTCCGCCAAGGAGTAGGCGGTGTAGTCCTTGAACCCTGTGAGCTGGGCGGTTTCGTGGCGTAGCTTCAGGAGCTCCACCATCACCGGACTGTTGTCCCAGCGGCCGGCGGTGGGGCCCTGTTCCGAGGCGCGCGTCGCGTAGGCGTGATACATCTCGCGCCGCAGTTCCCGGTCGTCCGCGTGCAGCACCACGGCGGCGTAGGCAGGGTAGTCCAGGGTGAACACCCAGCCTTGCAGCCGGCGTTCGCCGGCCTCGTGGCGGGCGCGCTGCAGCCCGTCGCCGGGGATGCCCGCGACGCGTGCTTCCTTGGTGACCTGCAGCGTCCAGCCGTGGGTGGCGTCCAGCAGGTTGTCCTCGAACTTCGCCTCCAGCCTCGAGAGCTCCTGCATGATGGCGCGGAAGCGGGTCTTGCGTTCCGGCGACAGGTCCACGCCCGCGAGGCGGAAGTCCAGGAGCGCGTCGTCCACGAGTTTCTTCTGGGCATGGCTGTACCCGGCCCAGCCGGGCCCGTCCTTAAGCGCGCGGTAGCCACGCTGCAGGCGCTCGTCCTGGGAGAGTTCGGTGTCGTAATCCGCGAGCCGGGGCAGGCAGGCGTTGTAGGCGGCGCGCAAGGCCTCTCCGCTCAACACTGCGTTGAGATGAGACACGGGTGCCCAGGCGCGGTGCAGGCGGTCGGCCAGCGCCTCCAGCGGCGCCTGGAAATCCGGCCAGGTCGGCGCCGGCAGGGCGGCGAGCCGCGCCACGGCGGCGCGGTTTTCCGCGAGTACCTGATCCACCGCCGCTTCCACGTGCTCGGGACGGATGGCGGAGAAGGGTGGGAGCGTGTCCCACGCGAGGAGCGGATTATTCATGACGGGTGCGTCTACCGAGACGCGGGAATCTTATCACGCGTTGCTCAGGCGAGCCTCACGCTCGTGAAATATGCGGCGAGCGCTCCGGCGACGAAGAACAGCAGCAGGCCGCCCAGGGCGTAGAAGCGCAGACGCGTTTCCAGTTTTCTCTGAGGAATGGTCGAGAGGATGAAATCCCGGGAATCGGGCGGGCGGGACAGCACGTTGACCGGGGGCCGCTTCATGTTCTCCCGCTCCTGCTCTAGCACCAGACGCCGCGCTTCCTGGCGCGCCGCCTCCCATTCCTGCTGGTCCACCTGGCCGTCGTGGTTCTTGTCGAAGTGCTGGATCAACCAGGCCTGGTCCTTCTTCCAGGCGACGAGCTGCTGGCGGACCTCCTCGTCGATGTCGCCGGCGGAGATCGGTCCCTGGGTATGGAAGTAACCCAGGGCGTAGAGCGCATCGCCCTCGAGCATGCGCTGCTCGGTGTAGCGGAAACGCGCTCCGAAGCGGGAACTCCCCATGTTGGGTCCCGTGTCTGGCGTGGCGCTGTGGCCGTACCAGACGTTCTTCTCGGAGGGGTAGACGACCGCATGCTCCGGGTCGATCACGCAACGCCCGGTGCTGTCCTCGAGACAGAACAGCTCACCGCTCTTGCCCGAATTGACGGTCTGCCAATGGGCGCTCTTGCCGGAGCCGACGTACTCCTCGACGTCGTAGGACCACCAGATGCAGCGCATGCGTGTGAGGGGGCCCAGGATGGGCTCGCCGGGCATGAGCCGACCGGTGCCCGAGAGCTCCACGTATCCTTGGGCGGCGGAACGGACCATGGAGCGGGGCGTGTCTTCGACGAACTGCAGGCGGCGGTAGGAGCGCCAGGTACAGAAGAAGCCGATCAGCGAGACCGTGCCAGACGCGCAGACGAGCAGCCAAAAGTGTAACGGCTCGATACTCCGTATCCAGCCCGGATCCAGAAACGGGATCATTCAGGTGAACAGCGCCTTCATGTCCACGTCCCGCTTTTCTTCCTCGCCGAATTCCAGCAGGCTCGCGGGCTTGAAGCCGAAGTTGTTGGCGATCAGGAGCCCCGGGAACTGCTGGATATCGGTGTTGTAGAGGTTGACGCTGTCGTTGTAGAACTCGCGCCGGT
>Ga0126373_10000389_pt1 | contig 29138 bp, 23 predicted proteins | sample PanSoiMetPlot_11_FD_92545 | JGI IMG/M metagenome (GOLD analysis project Ga0126373, IMG submission 92545) | Tropical forest soil microbial communities from Panama - MetaG Plot_11 | ecosystem: Environmental > Terrestrial > Soil > Tropical forest > Bulk soil | place: Panama | collected 2016-02-17 | reverse complement strand
TGATTCTCCCGTCTCCACATCCAACGTCTAGCACCCCTTCCGAACCCGTCATCTCGAGGGCTTGCAAGACCTCCGCTGCCATGGCTTGCTGCAGGGTCGAACGCTCGCGATACAACTCAGCGTCCCATTGCGTCATGGGCTAACGACCTTTGTTCTCACTTCAGCGCCATCAAGGCACGGAGGTGAGAGTGTTCGTCCCATTGCCGAAGGAGGCGTTGCGCTTGCCATAGTCCTCGATCCATTCAGCATATGCCCACTCAAGGACTTTCGGCTCCTCCCACAAAATGGTTTTTGTAGAGCTTATAAAAATGGACCTTTGTCCGGCTTCATATAGGCTTTCATGCTGGTCAGTGGCTTTAGACTCGCGACGTCCTCTCAGAAGGCATGTAGCTTTCGATCGTGGTGTTTTGCAATCACACGTCTCCGGGCCGCTGCTTGCATCGCCTTGGTCAAACTCCACTGTCTCGCGCTGTTTCAGGGCAAACTTACCTTGACTTGTGTCGCATACAGCTACTCGGGCGTGCCAATATCATCGCGGACGAGCGATCCGAAAATCGCTCCGCGAAGGCTACAACGCCACGCTTGCTGATCGGTGGCTGTCCCAGCCAATCGGCGTCCTTCCGCATACCTTCTCGCCGGTCTTCGCAACCAGCGTATTCTGTGTAAAAATGCCTTCGCTACCACGGTAGGTGGCGCCCCCCGGTTGCGCTCAGCCGTTTACGCGAAATTACTTTTTTCGGCTTATTCCTGGTTTACGTCATTGAGAAAGGTAGCTCGCCCGGCTTAAGCACGTCGAATCACGTGATAGACAAACAGAAGCACAATGTGGCGACCACGATGCTGTACAGATTCAGCCCAGTTACGCCAACATGACCGAACGCGTTCAACAACCATCCGCCGATGATCGCACCCACGATGCCCCAACAGTACGTCAAGAACAATTCCTTCACCACGATGATTCACAATGTGGCTCGCGATAAATCCTGCGACCAGACCTAACAAAATTCAGACGAACAAGTCACGTAATCCTCCCTCTTGAATCCGTCGGCCATTTGACAAAGGTGCAAGCAGACTGCCTTACCAAGAAACTACGAATTCAAAACGAGTTGTCATTACCACTGCCATCTTCGTGTAAAAGTTATTCAATATTCGACTGAAGACGTGAAGCTGTGGCTAGTATGAAGTAGTCCTTCTAGTTAACAGCAATTGTTTGCAAGTCTAACCAGCATCAGTCTTTGCGAATCCGAGTGTTTCCAAATTCTGACCTCCATGGACCTCGTAAACCGGTGCTAGCGAGTAACTCTGGACGGCGATTGAGTTCCGATAGATAGCCGCGATTAGGGAAGAGGCCCGAGAGAAAGCGAGGCGCCGCGTATGCGTCACACCTGAGGAGGCACCAAACGTGACCTATGAAGCAGCAGTTTTCCTTATGCTTTGCCAGGCCGCCACGATAGGGGCGGGGCTAGATGTTGAAAAGATCGTGAAAGAGTCCGCTAGCATAGCCGACCGAGACCGACAAGCCAATCCAGACTACGATTTCAAGGAAACAGATCGAGACCTGGATGGTTCGACGAACACTTATGCGGTACACATGCTACTTGGCTCTCCCAGTAGAGAACTCATCGCCGTTGACGGCATGTCTTTGCCGCGAGAAAAGCAGGAAGAAGAGAAGCGCAAGCTCGACCAGGAAAGCGAGCGGCGCAGCCGGGAATCGCAACAAGATCGCGAACACCGTGTGGCGCAATATCAGAAGGAACAGAATCGCGATCGCAGGTTCATGGAGGAGTTTACCCGCGCTTTCAATTTCACATTGATCGGTCAAACGCAAGTCGATGGGCGGCAAGTCTACATCGTCCAAGCAATGCCCCGCGCCGGATATCAAGCGACGGACAAAGCATCGAAGGTTTTGACGGGCATGCGTGGAACGCTTTGGATTGACAGACAAACCTTTCAGTGGGTGAAAGTCCAAGCGGATGTGATCCATCCGGTTTCGATCGAAGGATTCCTTGCAAAAGTGGAACCAGGCACGCGGTTCGAAATGGAGAAGGCGCCGGTCGGGAACGGAATCTGGCTGCCCAAGCATTTCACAATGACATCCAACGCTAGAATTCTATCGGTTATACATCACGGGAATCACGGGGACGAGACTTACTTTGATTACCAGAAAACTTCGCAAAGCGCTCCCAATGTCGGCGGCGCTGTGTCTCGCTTAGGATGGTGACGGCCATGATCAGAGTTATCACGATCGAACGCGAATACGGGAGCGGCGCTTCCGACATCGCGGGCAAGCTCGCGGCGCGCCTTCACTGGAAGCTTTGGGACCAATTGCTCACAGACGAGATCGCCCGGCTGATGAATTGCTCCAGCCGTACAGTGGAGGAACGCGAGGAACGGAGAGATCCTTTGCGCTACCGCTTGTTGAAAGGTTTTATGCTGGGTAGCTTCGAAGGAACGTACGCGCCGCGGCTAGAGTTGGTGGACGCCGATCATATCGTTACGATCACGCGGAGGCTCGTAACATCTGCAGCCCAGGAAGGCAACGCAGTCATTGTCGGTCGCGGATCCGCCTACCATTTACAGGAACGTCCGGATGCATTTCACTTATTCTTCTATGCGCCGTTTGAGGACCGTGTGCGCCGCCTTCGCGCTATGGGAAATAGCGAAAGTGATGCTATCGAGCTGGCCGAGACAGTGGATCGCGACCGCTCCGAGTACATAAAGCGGTACTTTAATATCGAGTGGCCTGCCCGCCATTTCTTCCATCTCATGATCAACACCAAGGTAGGGGACGAGCTCGTGGTCGAGGCTATCCTCGAATCGGTGGCGTTGTTTGAGAAGCAGTTCGCGCAACAATAAAGGTCCCTTGCCGGGAGAACGTTGAAGTTCCGATTTCTTGATGTAGGGGAGCAATCCAGAAGGCATTGCTCAACCGGCCGATGGAAGGCCAATGGTGTCGCCGTGCTCTAACGCGCTAAAGCGGAACCTGGCCGAGATGACGGTTGGCAACCCTACAAGTTGTATGGCTTTGTCGGTACTTAGATAGCAGCACCAAAGGCGGCCCTTGCGGAATCCATTTAACGACCGGCGTACGCCCGGATCGGATTGTCGGTAACAGGGAAGATGATTCGGTTGACGCATAGTCGCCGTTGCTGAGAAGTGACCGGTTCCGGCCGAACCTGTCGTGGCTGTGAAACGCGGTTATCGGAAAGTTCCCGACCTCATTGCCCGCGCCAGGACCCAAGTTGAGGTTTGTCGCCGGCTCGTACATTTAGCCCCGTACCCGGCATCTGGAACCTCGGCGCGTTATGGGACATGTCTGAAAGCGCTGCGAAGCGGAATCCAGACCTCCGGCAACGTGCCGTTGCGAAGTAAAATTGCCAGCCTACGCGCGTCGAGCTTATCCGTTTTGTCGGTCAAACCCCTGCGCCGCTTCGCCTCCAGTGGATTGCACAGCTTGGGCCGGTGACCTGCCCGTTCCACCTCCTCTACCAGCCAACTGTAATTCCGACTCGCCCCCACGGCGATCGCCAAGTGCACCGGAAGGCGACTCAGAAACTCGCCGATAAGCACCCGATCCTGCACAACGCGAAGCGCTTCGCTCGCTTGCCCTTTTTCAACGCTCTTTCGAACTCGGCGAAAATCGCTGTATAGCAGCGCCCTCCGCGGAACTTACGGCGCTCAGGGGGGAGCGTGCGTTCCGCCAACGATATCATGAAAGTTGAAGGCGCTAATGCGGCAATTCAAGCCGAAGCCCTACACTGCCTCGCAAACTATTTTGGCGAACCGCCTTTTCTTCCGCGAGTCCATGCGTACCATACGCGTTACCGCGTCCGTGCTTCCTAGTTCCCGATTCCTCACGGTGGCAATGCTGGAAAAGGTGGATTTTTGCTCAGCCCGCACTTTTGTAGAACTGGGTTCTGGTACCGGTGCCATCACTCGTGAGATCTTACGTCGCATGACTCCCGATTCGCGGCTGTTCGCTCTGGAGATCAACAGGAATTTCATTCACCATTTGCGGGCCCATTGCCAGGACGGGCGCTTGACGCTGCTCGAGAACGACGCAGCCGACCTAATTTATCAACTGCGTAGGTACAAACCTGGACCAGTTCACGCCGTGATCTCCTCACTCGGACTCACCAGCATGAGCCCCGATCAGCGCGTGCGCATCGTTCAGGCCGCGAAAGAATGCCTGGCTCCATCCGGTGTGATGACGCAGTTCCAATACCTGACCTCGCAGGCGCCAGTCCTGGATTTTCACAACACTGAAATCCGCCGGTTCCAGGCCCGGAACTTCTTAAGCGGCTACTTTTCCAGAGTCAGCTCGAAGCGGGTCCTGCTGAACCTTCCGCCGGCTGAAGTATTCACCTGCCGCAAGTAACAGCCGGCGGAATCGCGGATGATGTTGCGGCCAGGGGATGCGAGCCCGAGACGCAGGCACAGGCTCGGCGGAATGCGTCAGCGCGTGGAAGCCGCGCGCGAGATCCAGCAGCGCCGAGGATTCTACAACGCTTCGCATCCCCTCACCGCAGTTGCGCAGGCTGGGCGCAGGATGAAGCCGGCGATCGACGAGCCACGCGAGCGCCTCGGAAGCGAAGTCCTCCGCTTTGGCGCGCGTTCGGTTGTAGACCGTCAATTTATGACCGGCGCGGAAGTTGTGCACGATGCCGGTCGCCATTTTCCCAAGACGGATGAAGCCGAGCTTCATAAGGTACAAGATACCGTTCAGGGCTTGTGCTCCTACCCGCCGGTCGGTTGTGTTGTTTTCGCGCGCCGATTCTCCAGGATCTTCACAAATGAGCGCCCGCGCAGCTCGTCAAGCGTCACACCCGCAGCGCTCGCTTCAGATTCCGTGAACGCGCCGCAATTGATTCCACGAAGAAAGAAATTCAACAGCCCCTGGCCGGTTGCCGCGTCGTCGAAGACTTCACCGACCAGCGTTGCCTGCGCAGCCTTCTCGACAAAATTTCGCAGCCGGGCCGCCGCCGCGTCGAAGCCTCGCAGAAAAAACGCATAAACCGCGGCGTAGCGCGTGGGAAGCTGGCCCGGATGCAGATCCCAGCCCTGATAGTAGCCGTGTTCGAGCGACCGCTGCACGTGATCGTAGTGCAGGCGCATCGCCCTCTGGATGATGCCGCGGTTTTCAGCAATTTGCTCCGGCGTGAGAGTGTCACCGCGATGCTTGGAAACAGGCATGATGTTCGTTGCGCCGTCAGACAACGTAACGCCGCGTCCGGCCGCGCTCACCTGCATCACGTGCCGGGCAAAGTCACAGGCCGGGTGTACTATGCTCTGGTATTCCGCGGTGATGTTGCAACTCGCGGTGTAGTCGTACACGCCGAAGTGGAGTCCTCGGCAGCGGCCGTCCGCCGCGTCGAGCAGCTTCGGTATCGCGACCTCACCAGAAGAATCGAAGACGGACTGTGGCGTTTCGATCATCAGCTCGATTTTGAGCGTGCCCTTCGACAGCGAATGTTGCGATTCAATCGCCGAGAGCAGCTTGACCAGCCCGGCTACTTGTTCCGGGATCGTGATCTTGGGAAGAGTTACGACGAAGTTGTCAGGCAGCCTGCCCGACTCGGCGAGCAGCGTCGTGATAAACAGGTCGAGCGTCCGAACCGCGCGAAGACGCAGCACCTCCGTCAGCGGCTTGATTCGGATCCCAATGAACGGCGGAAAGAGCCGTGTACCGGCCCCTCGCGACACAGCCTGCGCAGCCGTTGTAGCATGACCGTCCTCTTCAGCATCGGAGCGGTTGCCATAGCCGTCCTCGAAATCGATGCGATAGTCTTCCACAGGCTCCCGCTCGAGCTTCGCCAGGGTTCGCTCCCAAACTCGGCGCGCAAGTTGGTCGTCCGCAATACTCAGGCATGCAGCCAGGTCAGCCGGGCTCGCCAGTTGCTCACGCATGAAACGTGAAGCCAACGATCCAAGCGTCGCGGTCGTCTCGGTCTTGAACAAATGCGCGCCGCCGTACACCGTTTGGACCGGCTGCCGGTCCGCCGAATCACCCGGGAATCGTGCGTCGTGGCCAGCATTCGCCTGCGAAAGATCGGCCGCGATCGGATCGAGAATATCCGCTGTAAACGAGGTCTTCATGAGCTCTCTGCTATGGTAGTCATGAAAAGGCTTCATTAGGTGAATCCGTTCATGCAGAGAGCGATCGAGCTCTCTTTGGAGAACGTGCGTTCCAACGGGGGAGGGCCGTTCGCGGCAGTAGTGGTCAAGCACAGCACCATCATCGCGACGGGTGTGAATCGGGTTACGGCGACGGTCGACCCCACAGCGCATGCCGAGATTGTCGCCATCCGCGAGGCGTGCCGGAAAGTCCAAAGCTTCGAGCTGAGCGGCTGTGAGCTGTTCACTACCTGCGAACCGTGCCCCATGTGCATGGGCGCGATCTACTGGGCGCGTTTAGCCAAAGTCTATTACGCCAATACCCGCGCCGATGCGGCAAGAATCGGGTTCGACGACTCGATGATCTACGAAGAGCTTACGCTGCCGATCGCCAAACGCAAAATCGCGATGGAACAAATCATGCGCGCCGAAGCACTCGCGGGGTTTCGCGAATGGGAACGATCGCACAGCAAGATCCCGTATTGATTCGCGTGCGCGAACAAATCGAGCGGTGGCTGCCGGCCGCTTCCGTGATGCTGGTGTCGGTGCTCAGCTACGTCGACCGCAATACGCTCGCTTTACTCGCCCCCGCGATTCTGAAAGACACGCGCATGTCGGTTACCGAGTACGGCTGGGTGGTCTCGGCATACTCGGTGCTGTTCACCATTGGCAATCCGCTGTGGGGAAAAATCCTGGACTCGCTCGGTCTGCGGCGCGGCCTGAGCGCGGCCGTCTCCCTATGGACGCTCGCCTCGGCTTCGCACGCGTGGGCGGGAGGCCTCGGTGGATTTGCGGCCGCGCGTGCAGCTCTAGGATTCGGTGAAGGCGCGGCGAGCCCAGGCGGATTGCGTACGGTGGTGCAGACACTGCCCGCGTCCAGCCGGTCGCGCGGGATGGCGCTGACGTTTAGCGGCGGTTCCGCAGGCGCGATCCTGACGCCGATCATCATGACGCCTGTCGCTCTGAAGTGGGGCTGGCGCGCAGCGTTCTGGTTCACAGGAGTGCTGGGCGCATTGTGGGTGTTGTGGTGGCTGGTGCTGAGCCGAAGGGCGGACGTCCGGAAAATCGAACCACCGGCCGAAACTGATGACCACCTAGAGCCGAAGCTGAACGATCGCCGCTTTTGGGCCTACCTGCTCGCCTATTCGTTGGGCGCGTTGCCGCTCGGGTTCGTCGTGTATTCGGCGGCGATATACTTGAGCCGTTCGCTGGGCGTTTCCCAGCGCGCGATCGGCGCAGCGCTTTGGGTGCCGCCGCTCGGCTCCGAGATTGGCGTGTTTTTCTGGGGCTGGCTGGCCGATCGCATGGCGCAAGGGTCGGTGACACCGCTCCAAACCGTGCGCCGATTGCTGCCAGCGGCGGCTCTCCTCAGCCTTCCCCTGGCTGCCACCGGCTGGACGCGATCTTTTCCAAACGTCATGACGCACTTCTTCTTCGCGATGTTCGTAGCGGCCGCATTCCAAATCTTGCCGCTGATCTACGGCACCGAGACTTTTTCACGCACGTATGCGGGATACCTCGGCGGCGTTGCTTCCGGATCGTACGGCGCGGGACTGGCGATTCTGATGCCGCTGTTTGGCAGATTGTTCGACGCACGCCAATATAACATCGCGTTCGCACTGGCGGCGCTGTGTCCGGTGCTCGGCTATTTGTGTTGGCTCGTCGCGGCGCGGCGCACCAGCGTTCCTTCAATATAGCCAGATGGTTCGTCGGTCGGAATGAATACTTCATTCGGATTGTCGAGCCCGAACGGTTCCAGACTCGCGAGCAAAGCATGTTTGTTCGGCAATGTGAGCTTGATCTCGCGAACGTCCACGAACCGCTTGAGGACTTCCTGCCCGATCGCGTGCAGCGTGTGCTGGACGGAAAGGCTCCGGTGCAAGGAGAAAGTCGAAATGATGGTACCGCGAATGGCATCCCAAAGTGCGTTGTAGTCGAGCGGGCGCAGCTGGTAACGCCAGTTCGCGCGGACGGCGCTGGCGAAGATCCTGTCCTTGGTTTCTTTGAGCGTAGTATAGCGATCCTTGATGTAGCCTTCGAAAGCGGAGTCCGAGCTCTTCAGGATCACCAGGTCGTCGAGTCCGGCCTCCACTGTGGTTGCGCCGCGCGTGCCGGTTACGATCGCCGTACGCTTTTCCGCTTCTCGCGTGAAGGCCGTATCTTCCACACGCTTCCAGAGGTGCTCCGTCATGTCCACGGTCACCCCGGACACCTGCGGGTTGTTCTCGAGGAAATGCTCGATCAGCCGACGGGCGAAGTCCTCGATCGCGACGATATCGTGCTTGCGTGCGAGCGCGTAGACGGTGTTCTTTATGGTATCGGTCGGGAGGATTTTGCTGTTGTCGCCCGTCTCGTAGCAACTCGCGAAATCGCCGCGGAACAGAATCTGAAAGGTGATCTCCTTGATGTCGTGCCGATCCGGCCGCCGTGCGAGCTTCATCAAGCGTACGCGCGATTTCCCGTAAGTATTCGACGCAAGAACGGTGTCAACTGCCGCGGTAGGTTGTGTATCCATAAGGGCTCAACAAAAGCGGAACGTGGTAATGCGCCGCCGGATCGCGGACCAGGAACTGGATCGCGATCTCGGGATGAAAATGATCTTGGGTTTCAAAGTAATCGCCGACGTGGAATATGATTTGATAGGTGCCGGATTCAAGCGTTTCCGAGGCATCGAGTAAGCTCGATATACGGCCATTCTCGTCGGTGACTCCGCTGCCGATCGAATCCCACGAGCTGCCCTGAGTGAGCGTGCGCTTCAGCGCTACGAGAATTCCTGTGGCCGGGCGGCCCGTGGAGGTATCGAGAACATGCGTGCTGATGCCGCTCATAAAGGAAACGCCTTTTTCAAACGCAGGAGCGTGATTTTGTTATGCTCCTCGGCCGCTATGTGCAGCTCCTGTTCGGGTGAGTTGGGTAATCGGGAGCGCAGATTATCGAGCATTTCTTCGCCGCTCTTGCCGGTGGCGCAGATAATGAATATGAATCCGAATTTGTCGAAGTAATCGCAATTCGCCACCGCGAGCGCCTCAGCGACGGCAGTGGGCGCTCGATTCATCGCGGCCTGCTCCGCTGCGGCTGTACCCGTGACCGCGCGCTCGCCAATGCGAGGATGAGCGCGGAACGCTTCAAGCCAATCCGTCGAGTCTATGTTCCACCAGATCTCGCCCGCCGCCTGAGCCAACCGGTCCAGGTTCGCAAACGGACGCCGCTGCGCCATCGCGCGCGCCCACGCTCGCGAACCACAGCACTTGAGCAACTCCTCCTCGGCGCGATAGCGCGGCAGGCGATTCAGTTCATCGAGCCTCATGAGGGTACGCTCTCCAGAAACTCCGCGAGTAGGTTTCTAGCGACCTCGCTGCGATAGTCACGTGTCGAGCGGATGTCGTCGATCGGTGCAATTTCGCCCGATAATACCTCGCGCGAATCCTGAATGAGCGCGGAGTCGATCCGCCGGCGCTCCAGCAGCCGCTCGGTCTCCAAGCATCGCAGCGGCACGGGCGCGACGCTCGCGAGCGCGATACGAATGCGCGACAGCTTGCCATCGGCGACGTGCGCGAGTCCGGCCAGCGCCACCTTCGAAATTGCCTGGGCTCGGCGCGTGCCTACTTTGCGCAAATACTGGACACATCCCGCCGTGGTTCTAGGCAAGCGGATACGCGCGATGATTTCGTCCGGCTGCATGACGGTAACTTTATAGTCCGTGTGAAATGCCGCATAGGAAATCCAGCGAGAGCCCCGGGCGGAGACCAGCTCGACCTCGGCGTCATACACCAACAGAGCCGGCGGGGAATCGGCTGCGGGCGAAGCGTTGGCGATGTTGCCCGCCAGCGTCCCGCGATTCTGCGTGGCAACCGCGCCGGTCCAGCTTGCCGCGCGGACTAAGAGCGGGAACTCGCGCCGCAGAATTTCGTCCTCTTGGATTCCTGTGTAGGTTGCCAACGCGCCGATGGTGACGTGCGTCGCATTGGCAGTGACCTCGCGCAGTTCCGCGATCGCGTGCAAGCTAACAAGGCGCCGGTATGGCAGCTTGCCGGCTTCGAAAAGCACCATCAAATCTGTGCCACCAGCGATGGGCCGTCGACCTTCGGCAACCAGTGCGAGAGCGTCGCTCAACGCGGCCGACGCAACCAGGTCGTAATCCGGAACGTAGGCCCTCATACGCGGCTCGCCTCGCGTACCGCATCGAAGATTTTCTGATACCCGGTGCAACGGCACAGATTGCCGGCCAAGCCTTCGCGAATCTGTTCGTCAGTGGGGTGCGGTGCGCGCTCCAGCAACTGCAGCGTCGCCAGGATCATTCCGGGCGTACAGATTCCGCATTGAGCGCCGCCCGCGGAAGCGAACGCAGCTTGCAACGCGTGCAGTTCGGCGACGGCTGCTAGTCCTTCGATGGTCAGGATCTCCGCCCGGTGCGCTTGCAGAACCGGGACCAGGCAGCTATTCACGAGCTGGCCATCCATCAGTACCGAGCATGCGCCGCACTCGCCTTCTCCACAGCCTTCTTTGGTGCCAGTGAGGCCGCATTGTTCGCGCAGCACGTCGAGCAGGCGCTCCATCGGATACGCTTCCAGTTTGCGCGCGACACCGTTCAAGCGAAACTCGATGGCGACCTTAGCCAATGGTGACCTCTTCCCGCGCCATCGTGGCGAACAACATCTCGGGCATGAGAGGGATTTCGTTCACCTCGACTCCGAGAGCGTTCTCAATCGCGTTCAGTATCGCCGGCGCAGGTCCGTCGATCGGAAGCTCGCCGATGCCCTTCGCGCCCAACGGGCCATACGTGTACGGCGTCTCTTCGAAGAAGACGCGAATCCGCGGAACGTCCACAGACGTCGGCATGATGTAGTTGGTCATTTGGCCGTTGGCCATGCGTCCATCGCGCCAGACCACGTTTTCGTAAAGCGCGTAGCCGATGCCTTGCGCTACCCCGCCTTCAATTTGTCCGGCGGCGAGAACCGGATGAATCACGCGTCCGACTTCCTGAAGCGCGGTGAAATCGTTGACGCGAATTTCAAAGGTGGAAGTGTCCACCGCGACTTCAGCAACGCAAACAGCCCAAGCGAACGCGCCGTAAGCATCGCCACGGTACGCGTCGTCATCCCAATAGACTCCGGGCGGCGCCTGGTATTGGCTCGAAATTTTAAGCCCTCCGAACTGATCAACATACCGCGTACAAGCTGCGGCGAAATCGGACCGAGAATAGCCGGTACCCAGCAGGCCCACCTTCGAGAGCGCTTGCTTCAATCCAATGGCGCAGGTTTCGATCAGCCTCCCCACTACCATGCACGTTCGCGATGCAACAGTCGGGCCGCTGTTCGGAACCTGCGCCGTATCGGGTTGCGCGACTTCGATGTCCGCGCAATCGATCCCCAGCGTCTCGGCCGCGATCTGGGCCAGGATCGTGTTCGTGCCCTGGCCGATCTCGGTGCTCGATACAAGAATCCGCACACGTCCCTCGCGCGTGGCTTCGATGGCCGCGACAGATTGGAGATAGCGCTCGCCGGACCCTGTAAATCCGGCACCGTGCATGAAGCTGGCGAATCCGATTCCGCGTTTAATGCGCGAGCCGGGATTACTTTGCGCGAACTCACGACGCTTCGCGTGATAGCAGGAAAGCTCGAGCCCGCGCGAAAGCAGCGCTTCCAAATTCACATCTTCGTGGATCTCCTGGCCCGTAGCGGTAGTCTCGCCCCGATGAAGAAAATTGCGGCCGCGAAGCTCTTCGGGCGGGAGCCCGGCCACGCGCGCAACTTTGTTGAGATGCCGCTCGAGGGCGAAAATACTCTGCGGCGCGCCAAATCCGCGAAATGCGCCATGGGGCGGGGCATTGGTTGCGACGGCTCGGCTGCGAATCCGAACGTTCGGACAGAGGTAAGGGCCAGCGGCGTGAATCGTGCCGCGCGAAAGCACCACAGACGAGAGCGTCGCGTACGCGCCCCCGTCGATATCGAACTCGATATCGAGCGCCAGCAGTTTGCCTTCGCGCGAGACTGCGGTCTTGATCTTTGTGCGGGAGGGGTGGCGCTTCGTCGTCGCCACCATGTCCTCCGCGCGATCGTAGACCATCTTCACTGGCCGGCCCGATTTCCATGCCAGCAGTGCGGCGTGGCCTGCGATCATCGACGGGTATTCCTCTTTGCCGCCGAACCCTCCCCCGGTCTCCATTTGAATCACGCGGATCTTTTCCGGCGGCAGCGGGAACGGCTTCAGGAGCGCCTTGTGGACATAATAAGGACACTGCATCGATCCCCAGATCGTGATTCCGTCTTCAGGGTTCGCCCTTGCGACCACGCCGTTGGTTTCGATGTAGAGTTGTTCCTGCGCGCCGGTGCGATACTCACCTTCTACGAGATGAGCAGCGTCGCTCCAGGCTACGTCGACATTGCCTTTTTCCACTAGGAAGGTTTTGAAGACGTTGTCGTCTCCCCAGACGATTTCTTTTTTTGCAAGTGCGTCCTCGAGCGTGAAGATGGCCGGCATCGGTTCGATATCGAGCCGCACTGCGCCGCGCGCTTTCTCGGTCAGATATTTATTGGGATGCGCGAGCAAAACCACCGGTTCTTCGGGATGATTGACGTACTCGGCGGCGAGATATGGCTGATCGTCGACAATCAGCGCGACGCAATTCTCGCCCGGGATATCCTTCGCAGTGACGATTATGAATTCATCCCACGGGATGCCGGGCAGAAACTCGATATTCCGAATGCGCCCGCGCGCCACCGGACTACGAACGGTCACGCCATACAGCATTCCAGGCAACGAGAAATCGTCGACATACTTCGCCGCACCCGTCACCTTAGCATGGGCTTCTTTGCGCAAGACGGGCTTGCCGACAGTGTGAAACATCTATGTTTCTACTCTACAATCTTGCCGAAAACTCGCAGGCGGCTGATTCCGCCATCGGGAAAAATGTTCAAGCGGACGTGTGTGGCGGTCGGGATAGGGCTCAATTCGGTTTCGAATAGCCGGGCTGCGTCAGGGGCGAGCTGCGACTCGCGCAGCAGTTCGCACCAGCGCGTCTTCCCGGTGACGAGGTCCTGCGCGAGCGCGTGGAGTACATCGCATACATCGATGGAGCAGCGATCGGGATAGTTGCCTTTGTAGTGTTCGGTCTCGACGGAGACGCGCTGAATCGCCGTGCGCGCACCGAGTAGCACGATGATCCAGTCGTACCCGGGACCACGCCGGCGGCGAGTCTCCCAACCGCCGCCCATGTTCGCGGGGCGGCCAGGCATAATGAGGTTGCTCTGGTGGCCAAAAAACTCGTCGCTCGACGCCATCACGCGGCCTCCGTTGACAACGGAGGCAAGATCCACAGGCTCGGTCGAAGTTTTCAGCTTGGCAAAATCAGGGGCCGCTTCGCCGTACACGCGCAAGCGCGCGACGCCGCCGTCGGGGTAAATGTTCAGCCGCACGTGCGTCACTCGGTGGGAACAAACGACGTCGAAAATGTTGTGATCCCCGCCTTCGAGCCGCATCTTCCCGAGCGCTGTCCGCCAATCGTTCTCGTTGGGCGCGGCCGCCGCGCTGACATCGAGCGAGCAATGCGACGGAAAATTGCCGAGAAAGTGGCTCGTATCCACGTCAATCGCGTGGATCAGGCCCGGAACTCCGAGGCGAACGACGCACCAGTCGTGGCCGGGTGTCCGTTTGCGGCGCGACTCCCATCCGTCCATCCATTTGCCTCGGTCGGTGTATTTGTCGGGAATGAAAACAGGCGCGGCAGGTTTGACGAGATTCTCTTTCGGCGCGAAGAATTCATCGCTCGCCGCGATCGCCACCCCGCCGAGCAATTCCGAAGCGAGATCGATTAGGCCTGGAAACATTGCATTCCTCTTGGTGGTCCGACAAACGTGCCGTGATCGAAGATTCTCTCACCTCGTAGAAAAGCCGTTCGCACGACTCCGCGCAGTTTTTCTCCGTGATACGGCGTGATGGCGTGCCGATGTTCGAGCCGCGAGGCGTCGACGGTCTCTATTACGTCGGGATCGAATACGACCAAATCGGCGTCGTTCCCGATTTTGATCGAGCCCTTGCGATGATCCAGCCCGGCGAGTTTGGCGGGCTGCTCGCTCATCCAGCGCGCAATAAAATCGATCGAAATGCCGCTTTTCGAGGCATCGGTCCAGACCACCGGCAGCGCCAATTGAAGGGAAGCGATGCCGCCCCAAGCTTCGAGAAAGCTCCCATCCCCGCACGTCTTCATTTCCGGCGGGCACGGCGAGTGGTCGGTCGCGATCAAATCGATGTCGCCGGATCGAAGCGCCTGCCACAACAGTTCACGATTGGCACGCGAGCGGATTGGCGGAGCGCACTTGTGCGTGGTAGAAGCATCAGCGATCTCGTCGGCCGAGAAGTGCAGATAGTGCGGGCATGTCTCAACTGTGAGCGGCAGTCCCTCGGCGCGCGCGGCGCGAAGGTGCGGCAAGGCCTCGGCCGTTGCTAAATGTACGATGTGAACCCTGCAGCCAAACCGGCGGCTCAATTCGATCAGCAGCCGGATCGCGTCGACCTCGGCCTGGTCGGGACGCGAGGCGAGGTATGTCGCATAGCGTTTCCAGCTGCAGCCCGCGGCGCGAAGCCTCGCGGTGGCTTGCTCAATGGGACCGGGAACCTCGGCGTGCGCGAGCAGCACCAGGCCGGTCTTTGCGATCCGCGGTATTGCGGCTTCCAGTTGCGCGCGATTCACCATCGTGAAACCGTCGATGCCAGGATGAACCAGAAAGCACTTGTAGCCGAGCACACCTGCCGATGCGAGCGGCTGGATGTCGTCCGCGTTGTCCCCCACGACGCCGCCCCAAAAGCCATAATCGACGCTCGCTTGGCCCTGCGCGGCGGTTTGCTTCAAGCGTAGATTTTCCACCGTTGTCGTCGCCGGAAGATTGTTGAGCGGCATGTCGATCAGCGTTGTATATCCTCCTGCCGCCGCCGCGCGCGTGGCCGTCCGAAAACCTTCCCACTCTGCTCGGCCAGGCTCGTTGATGTGGACGTGCGTGTCGACGAGTCCGGGAAGCAAAACGCCGTCACCAGTGTCAAAGACGTGAGCCTCACTCGCGTCGAAGTCGAAAGGATGGACGCCCAATATACGGCCGTCGCGAATTTCGAGCGCTGCGGGCTCCACGCTCTCCGGAAAAACGACGCGCCGTGAGCGGACTAGAACCACCGCGTCATCATCACCTTTTGCTCGGTATAGAACATGACCGCGTCCTTGCCGTGCGCGTGCAAGTCGCCGAAGAAAGAGTTTTTCCATCCGGCGAACGGAAAGAATGCCATCGGCGCAGCCACGCCGACGTTCACGCCGATCATGCCGACGTCGACCTGGGCAGAATATTCGCGCGCCGCCTTGCCGCTGCCGGTAAAGATCGAAGTCGCGTTACCGAACGCCGACTTGTTCACCAGCGCGATGGCATCTTCGAGCGTGTTTACGCGGATCACAGACAGAACCGGGCCGAAAATCTCCTCGCGCGCAATGGCCATCTCAGGCCGAACATCAACGAAAATTGTCGGCCCGACGAAAAAGCCCTGCCGCTCGTGTCCAGCCTCGCGACCGTCGATCAACGCTTTCGCGCCCTCGGCCACACCTTTTTCGATATAGCCCTCGATGCGCGTTTTGTGCTCTTTGGTCACCACCGGACCCATTTCCACACCTTGCTCTAAGCCGTCGCCGACCTTCATCGCGCTGACTCTTTCGCCCAGAAGCTTGAGCAGAGGACCGGCAACGTCGCCCACCGGTACGAGCACGCTACCTGCCAGGCATCGCTCGCCCGCCGCGCCGAAAGCCGAGCCGATGATCGCCTCCACGGCCTTTTCGAGATTCGCGTCGGGCATGACCACCAAATGGTTTTTCGCGCCGCCCAAGGCCTGAACGCGCTTTCCTTCCGCCGCCGCCGTCGTATAGATGTACTTCGCCACTGGCGTTGAGCCGACGAATGATACCGCACGCACCATCGGATGATGCAACAGCGCATCCACAGCCACCTTGTCGCCATGCAATAGATTGAACACGCCCGCCGGAAGCCCAGCCTCGTGCAGCAGCGTGGTCGCCATCGTTGGCGTCATCGGGACTCTTTCCGACGGTTTCAGGATGAACGTATTTCCTGCAGCGATGGCGAACGGCCACATCCACATCGGGACCATCGCGGGAAAATTGAACGGCGTGATCCCGGCGCACACGCCAATCGGTTGACGAAAGGTATGGCTATCGATGCCGGCCGCGACATCATTGAGCGAATCGCCCATCATCAGGATCGGCATGCCGCAGGCTACTTCGACCATCTGGATCGCACGCCGCACTTCCATGCGCGCATCGTCGATGGTCTTGCCGTTCTCCATTGTCAGCGCGGCCGCCAGATCGTTGGCGTGCTTTTCGAGCAGCGCTTTGTAGCGATAGAGCGCCTGCACGCGCTCGACCACCGGCACTTCGCGCCACTTCAGAAACGCCGCGTGCGCGATCTCCACGGTCCGGTCGACGTCCGCCGCCGAAGCATACGCCACTTGCGCGATCTCCGCGCCCGTCGCCGGATTGGTCACAGGCAACACCGGCCGCCCCTCGGCATTCGTGAACTTGCCGTTCACATAGAACGAGACGGTTTGCAAACTCGGTTCGGCAGCGATCATGTTTCTTCCCGTGCGAGGGCGGCGGCGCGCGCCGGCGCACGCTGCATCAGCGCGACGTACGCCGCGCCTGCTACCAAGAATCCCACAAACCAGGCGTAGTCGTACAACCAGCGCATCGCTGGTACTGCCAGACCAAGCAGCGCCACTGCGATGCCAAGCACCAGCGCTCCGATGCCGCGATAATTCACGCCGTTATCGTACTCGTAATGACCGTTGCGGCGGTAAAGGTCAGCGACGTTCAGCTGTCGCCGGCGCACGATGAAATAGTCGGCGATCATTACACCCGCGATGGGTCCCAGCAGTCCTGAGTAGCCGACCAGCCACCCGAAAATGTACGCGCTGTAATCTCCGAGTAGTTTCCATGGCATCATCAGCACGCCGACGATGCCGGTGATGAAGCCGCCGGTACGAAACGAGATCAGGCGCGGTTTGAGGTTGGAGAAATCGTTCGACGGCGACACGACATTCGCTGCGACGTTGGTGTTCAGCGTCGCGATGAGCAGCGCAACGAGTGCGACCAATGCGACAGCGGGTTGATGGAATCGGCCGAGAAGCGCCACCGGGTCCCAGATCGCTTCGCCGAACAAAACGATGGAAGCCGACGTTACCGCCACTCCGATGAACGAATATAGGGTCATCGCCGCAGGTAGCCCGAGGGCCTGGCCGAGCATTTGATCGCGCTGCGATTTCGCGTAGCGCGTGAAATCCGGAATGTTCAGCGCGACCGTTGCCCAGAATCCCACCATGCCAGTCAGCGAAGGTATGAAAAACCGCACGAATTCGGCTGTGCTTTTGAACTTCGTGGGCCCATGCAGGACCGGACCAAGACCGCCCGCCTTGCGCGTGATCCACCACAGGAGGAGCAGCCCAATGCCGAGCATGAATGGCGCGCCGATGCCTTCAAGAAACTTGATCGTCTCGATGCCGCGATAAATGACGAACATGTTTAGCGCCCAGAACGCAAAGAAGCAGATCCAAACACCGCCGCCCGCGAGTTGCCCCGGCGATGGCCACAGAATCTGCAGCATCGAGTAGATCGCCTGACCGCCGATCCAGGTTTGAATTCCGAACCAGCCGCACGCCACGAGCGCGCGCAGCACCGCGGGCACATTCGCTCCTTTCACACCGAACGAAGCGCGTACGAAGACTGGAAAAGGGATGCCGTACTTCGCGCCCGCGTGCGCGTTGAGCAGCATCGGGATCAGAACGATCAGGTTGCCGAGCAGGATAGTGGCGATCGCCTCGATCCAGCTCATGCCGCCGGCGATGAGCCCGGAGGCGAGCATGTAAGTCGGAATGCAGACGCTCATCGCGATCCACAGCGATGCATAGTTGTAGAGGCCCCAGGTGCGGCGCGCGAGCGGGATGGGGGCGAGGTCTTCGTTGAACAGCGATGGATCGTGCTCGGACACTTATTTCAGGATCATGACATAGATCTGGGCGTTATATCCTGGCGACTCGATTACAACGATTCCCCACTCTTCATCAGTGATCCCAGCCTGACGCAGCAGCCGCGCTAACAAGCCAGTACTGCTGTCGGACGGATGGGGATTCGGAAGGATCAGATGGGTTTTCCTCTGATCATAAATTCGTGTTTCCCGCCTGCCCTCGGACCAGAGAAACCTAACTAGCGAAGGTGGCGGATCAGGTCGCTAGGTTTTATTGGCCCAACGCGCGGAATCGTTACGCCTCACGTGCTGTTTAGCAGCCGTGAATTCACGCTACTTCGCTGTACTCTAGCTCGATGCCGTCAACAACCGGAAGTTCGTGCCCGAACGATGCTCCAAGAAGCAGCCAGTCCTCTAGCCCGTCCTGAAGCTCCTGCCGGCACGCTTCCAATGTCGCCTCATTCGCCCACACGCCCTGAAGCCCGGGATCGAACCGTAGAACGTCTTGTCCTCGAGCATTTCGTACTGCGCGTGCTTCATCGCAGCTTGAATGTAGCGGAGTCAGCATCTTGCTGCTTTAATTCTAAGCCCAGGCCCCGCCGCGCGCCGCACGCTTCAGGTACTGTCCTCGGCCAGGCTTGCCGAGGAATTTCCCGCCTTCGACGATCACCTCGCCTCGCGACATTACCATCCCCGCGTTGCCCCTGACGCGGAATCCCTCGAACATTGAGTAATCGACGCGCATATGATGAGTCTTGGCGCTGATGGTGTGCTCCGCTTCCGGATCCCACAGCACGATGTCTGCATCGCTCCCCGCCGCCAGCACGCCTTTGCGTGGGTACATCCCAAAAATCCGCGCCGGCGTCGTCGAAACCAGCTCGACGAAGCGATTCAAGCTCAGTTTTCCGTGATTCACGCCATGATGATAAATCAATTGCAGCCGATTCTCGATCCCCGGCCCGCCGTTCGGAATTTTGGTAAAGTCATCCTTGCCGAGGACCTTCTGGTCTTCGAAGCAGAACGGGCAGTGATCGGTCGAGACCACCTGCAAGTTATCATGCTTGAGACCATCCCATAGCTTCGGCAGATTCTCTTTCTCGCGCAGCGGCGGAGTGAACACGTACTTCGCTCCCTCGAAATTCGGCCGCTCCAACTCCTCCATTGATAACAGCAGATACTGCGGGCAAGTCTCCGCAAACGCCGCCACGCCGCGATCGCGCGCCTCCCGAACCTCATTCAGAGCCGCTTCCGAAGAGAGATGCACGATGTACACCGGCGCGTGCGCCATCTCCGCCATCGCAATCGCGCGATGCACGGCCTCGGCCTCAGCGGTCGTTGGACGGGTCAGCGCATGATAGATTGGCGCGGTCTTCCCCTCCGCCAAAGCGCGCTGCACGATCACATCGATCACCCCGCCGTTTTCCGCGTGCATGCAGATTAACGCGCCGTTCTTGGCAGTCTGCCCGAGCGCGCGGAAAATCGTCGCGTCGTCCACCATCAGGACATTCGGATACGCCATGAACAGCTTGAAGCTCGCGACACCTTCGCCAACCATGTCGTCCATGTCTTCGAGTCCCGCCTCGGCGAGATCGGTGACAATCATGTGCAGGCCGTAGTCGATGATCGCGCGGCTGTCGGCCTTCTTCCACCACGTGTCCAGCGCGTCGCGCATCCGGGTGCCGCGTCCCTGAATCGCGAAATCCACCAGCGTCGTTGTCCCGCCAAACGCAGCCGCGCGTGTTCCGGTCTCAAAATCGTCGCTCGACGTCGTGCCGCCGAACGGCATATCGAGGTGCGTGTGCGCGTCGATCCCGCCCGGCAAGAGCAACAGCCCCGTTGCGTCGATCACTCGATCCGACGCACCTGCCGTCAAACCGGCGCGCACTTCCTTGATCTTCTCGCCCTCCACCAAAATGTCGGCCGGAAACGTCGACTCCGCCGTTACCACTGTGCCGCCGCGAATCAGCGTAGAAATCCTCACTCGCCCCCCTTCAGCACCGGCCTCCCTTTTGAAGCGCTGCCATGCGCTGCTCCCACGTTTCCGGCGCTCTGCCCGTATCCATCTGCTCCATCGTGATGCAGCCATCCACCGGACACACCAGCGCGCACAAATTGCAACCGACGCATTCCACTTCATCCACGCGTGGAATCCGCTCGAGCGGCGTCGCGTATGGCCCCGCACCGTTTCCGCTCGCCCCATCGAGCTTCGGAATCGGCGTCATCGCGATTCGCCGGCGGCTCTCCGCTTCGATCTGTGCGGGCGTGCGATGACTGTTGTGACCGCTTCGCGCTCCCACGCGATCCATATGGATGCACTGATGTGCGCCATCCCAACAGGCCGTGTAGCACAATTCGCAACCGATACACTTCTCTGGGTGAATCCGTGCGACGATCTTGTAATTCAGGTCGAGATTCTTCCACTCCACTACGCGCGCCAGGCTCAACCCGCAGAAATCATCCAGCGTGCGGAAGCCTTTCGAATCCATCCAATTGCTCAGCCCGTCGATCATGTCCTCGACGATGCGGAACCCGTAATGCATCGCCGCAGTGCACACCTGCACGGTTCCCGCGCCGAGAAGAATAAACTCAGCCGCATCCTGCCACGCCGAAACGCCGCCGATCCCCGAAATCGGCAGCCGCGCAGCTTCATCGCCCGCCACCTGCTGCACCATGTGCAGCGCGATCGGCTTCACCGCAGGACCGCAATATCCGCCGTGCGACGATTTGGCGCCGACGTCCGGCCGCGGCGTCAGCGTGTCGAGATCGATTCCTGTGATGGAATTGATCGTGTTGATCGCAGACAGGCCATCCGCTCCGCCTCGTTTCGCCGCTCGCGCCACCATGCGAATGTCCGAGATGTTGGGCGTCAGCTTCACTAGTACCGGCGTCCGCGCCACTTCCTTCACCCATCCCGTGATCAACTCCGTGTACTCAGGAACCTGGCCCACCGCGCTGCCCATGCCACGCTCGCTCATGCCGTGCGGGCACCCGAAATTCAACTCCAGCCCGTCCGCGCCAGCATCCTCGGCTTGCTTCACGATCTGGTGCCAATGCTCGCGCTTCGATTCCACCATCAGCGATGCGATCACGGCTTGCTTGGAGTAGCGCTTCTTGACCTCGCTGATCTCGCGCAAATTCAGATCCAGCGGCCGATCCGTGATGAGCTCAATGTTGTTCAGCCCCATCATGCGCTGCCGGTTCCAGTCCACTGATGAATAGCGCGACGAAACGTTTACGATCGGCTCGCCCAGCGTCTTCCACACCGCACCGCCCCACCCGGCGTCGAAAGCGCGCATCACCTGCTCTCCGCAGTTGGCCGGGGGGCCCGACGCGAGCCAAAACGGATTGGGACAGCGGATTCGACCGGCGAAGATCGTAGTCAGATCAGCCATACTGCGCCTCCAGCCAACTCGCGATTCCAATCCCAGCACGCTTTCCTTCCGCGACGGCATCCACCACTTCGCGACCGCCATTCACGCAGTCCCCGCCAGCGAAATAACGAGGATTGCTCGTCGCGCCCGACTCCGGATCCACCACCACATTTCCCTCGCTCAGTTGGATGCCGCGCACGCGGGTCAGAAAGTCGAGGAAGCGCGACTGCCCGGTCGCAAGGATGACCATGTCACAGGGGATCAAGAAGTTTGATCCTTCCACGAGGTGCGGTCTGCGCCGGCCGGATTCATCAGCCGCGCCCAACTCCACCCGAACGCATTCGAGCGACCCAACGCGCCGCGCATCCGACGAATCCGCGCGCACCGCCACTGGCTGCATTTGAAAATAAAATCGCACGCCTTCCAGTTTCGAATTCTCAAACTCGAATTGGAAAGCCGGCATCTCGCGCTCGCTGCGCCGATAAATAAGTCCGGCTTCCTCCGCGCCCAACCGTTTGGCTGCGTTCGCCGCGTCGATGGCCGTGTTCCCACCGCCGATCACAAGCACCCGCTTACCAACGGGTATCGTTTGCGCCACTTTGTAATCGGCTATGAACCGCAGCGCATCCACGACGCCTTCGAGATACTCATCGACCATTCGCAGCGGCTCCGGCGGACCGAGCCCGACCGCGATGAAGATGGCCGCGTACTCTTTCTCCAAATCTTCGAGCGCGACGCCCTCTCCCACGCGAACGCCGAATCGGAACTCCACGCCCATGGACTTCACCAGCTCCACTTCGCGCAGACTGTCGGCCGGCCGGAGTTTATATTCCGCCACACCATACGTATTCAAGCCGCCTGGCAACTCGCGCGCTTCGAAAATCGTCACGCCGTAGCCGCGCTTGCGAAGCTCCACCGCGCATGCCAACGATGCCGGTCCTGCTCCGATGCAAGCCACGCGAAGCCGCTTCTCGGTGCTAACCGCAAACGGAGCTCGCGCGCCATCCCCATAGTAATGATCCATCGCATACCGCTGCAGCCGCCCGATCTCGATGGGCTGCTTATTGTATTGATGCATCACGCACGCGCCTTCGCACAGCACATCCACCGGACAAACTCGCGCGCAGCTCGCACCTAAGACATTAGCGTCGAGAATTGTCCGGGCCGAACCGCGCAGATTGGCGCTCGCGATCTTCTTGATGAAGCGTGGAACGTCGATGTGCGTAGGACACGCTGCGGTGCAAGGCGCATCGAAACAATACAAGCAGCGACTCGCTTCCGCTAATGCGGCCTGATCGCCCAGAGCCGGATGAATCTCCGCAAACCGGCGCGCGAACTCATCGCTGGCGTAGACACTCATGAGCGCGTTCGTCCCTGAACACAAATGCGCGGGCGAACAACCCGCGCGGCAAATGTTTAGGGCTTTATTATCGCGCCGGATTGGATCGTAGCGCAAATCACCGGCGTCACTACGGCCCGCCCGGCGTCTCGTAGCCGGAATCGCGCAGGATCTGCCGCCCCTCGCCGTGTAACAGGAAATCGGTGAACTTTCGCGCGGCCTCCTGGTGCGTCGAACTCGCCAGCACGCCCAATGCCTGGTCGATCGGCTGATGCAAATTACCGCCGACTCGAATCACCTGTCCCGGCTCGTGCAAGACCAGCGAGTAGGCCGTGAACACAGCGTCGGCGTTACGTGACACACCGTATTGTTTCGCCCCGTTGATGTTCTCGGCGTACACGACCTTTAGCTGGACCCGATCCCACAGGCGCAACCGCTGCAGTGTCTCGACGCTTGCTTGTCCGTACGGCGCAAGCTCGGGCTTCGCGATCGCAATGAACCGGATCTCCGGTTTGATCAGGTCTTGAATGCCCTCCACCTCCGTTTTGCGTCTCTGCGGAATCCACAGCGCCAGCACGCCGCGGGCATATATCGCCCGGCTGCCGGCCACCAGCAGATGTTTTCGATCGAGTTCGTCGACATGTGTTGCATCCGCCGCCGTGAAGACATCGAACGGAGCCGAATTCTCGATCTGCTGCGTCAATTGCGCTGTGGAAGCGAAACTGAATACGGGATGAGTTCCTGTCGTAGCCTCGAACCGCTTTCCGATCGTGTGAAAAACATCCGTGAGATTGGCCGCCGCAGCTACCGTGACTTCTTGCGCCGCATGCGTAGCAGGGCTGGACGTCGTCTTGCAGCCAGTAGTCCCGAAGGTTAACAGGATGGCCAGGCCCGTTTGCAACGCTTGTCGTGTAAGGACGACAATGTTATTTAGTCGCACGCAATCAAACATAGCAATGGAAACGCGGACGCAACTCAAAGAGATACGCGAACAGCGCGGAGTATCCGCTGCGCGCCTCGCTAAACTGGCCGGCACCAGCCGTCAAACCATCTACGCCATCGAGGCCGGCGACTATGTCCCCAACACCGCGCTGGCGCTCCAACTCGGCAAGATTCTGGAAGTTCGGGTTGAGGATCTGTTTCGGCTGGAAGGCGAGCCGGCCGCGCCCTCGCCGCCCATGACGGTGGACCTCCTCGCTAACGGCGCCGCGCGCAAAGGACAGCCGGTTCAGCTTTGCCGGGTCGGCAACCGCACCATTGGCGTTTCCGCCCTTCCTCAACCTGTAATGCTCCCGCTCGCCGATGGTGTGATCATCGAAAACTCCAAGAACGCGCAGCAAGCTTCGGTACACGTTTTTCAAAACGATTTGGATCAAGCCAAGCGGCTGCTGATCGCCGGCTGCGATCCGGGCATCTCGCTCCTGGTCCAACACCTCGCGCGCTTCGAGAATGTCGACACCGTGGTCGCGCCCTCTTCGAGTCAACAGGCGCTCGACTGGCTCCGTCAAGGCAAAGTCCACGTCGCTGGGTCGCATCTGCGCGATCTCCCCAGCGGCGAATACAACCTGCCCGTTGTCCGGCGAATGTTTGCAAAAAACGAAGCAAAAGTGGTGACTTTCGCGATTTGGGAGCAGGGCCTGGTGCTGCAGGCGGGCAATCCGAAAGGGATTCAGACCGCCGCCGATCTGGCGCGCAAGAATGTCTCCATCATCAATCGCGAAAATGGCGCCGGCAGCCGCGACCTGCTCGATCAGAAACTGCGCGAAGCCGGCGTGCCCTCGAATCGCGTCAAGGGTTACGAGCGCGTAGCGCACGGACATCTCCCAGCCGCGCTCGCCGTCAGCATGCGGGAAGCCGATTGCTGTATCGCTTCGCGTTCCGCCGCGCGCGCCTTCGGCTTGACCTTCATCCCGCTCGCCACCGAACGCTACGATCTCATCGTGCACCGTCATCACACCCGTCTTCCCGCGGTGCAAGCGCTGCTCGATGCGCTGAACCGTGCTGCCATCCGCCGTAAGCTCGAGACACTGGCCGGCTACGATACCAGCCATACCGGCGAAGTGCTCGTCACCTGACCCCGGCCGCTACCACAGCAGCTTCAAACCGAACTGGATCTGCCGCGAAGTTGTCGCCGTGCTCGTAATGAGTCCGGCGGTTGGCGAAACACCGGTCGGCGTAAACGTCACCGCATTCGGGAAACTGAAGTTCGCATGATTCAGAAAGTTGAAGAACTCGGCGCGAAATTGGAGATTCAGTTTCTCCTGAACGTGCATGTCTTTCATAAGCGACAGATCCCAGGTCGCGAGTCCTGGGCCTGTCAACGTATCGCGCCCCAGGTTCCCAAAAAAGCCGCTGTTATTCGGCGGCGCCAGAAACGCTGCCGGATTGAACCACTGATTCGGATTCCCCAGCACCACCGAACCGCTAAACGCCGGATTCACGAAAGGACGCACCGGATTCCGCGTGTCGCCCGTGTTCGACGGATTATAGCTCAACTGCGGTGTGAACGGGAAGCCCCCCTGCAGCGTGACGATGGAGTTTAGCGTCCAACCGCCCACGATGGCATTCGTCGCCCCGCCGGCGTCGGACAAAAGCGGCCGGCCATGACCGAAGGGAAGCAAGTACGTTCCGCTGATCGCTCCCGAGTTGCGAACGTCGAAATTGGCTAGCCCTCGATCCGCGCGCAGATTGAATGGATTCGAAGCCAGAGCTGGCTCGCTCCCTGACGTGGTCGCATTCAGCGAGTCACCATCGTCGATTGTCTTCGACCAGGTGTAAACGCCGCGCAAAAACAGCCCGCCCGCGAACCGGTGATTGATGTCCACCTGCAGCGCGTTGTAGGAACTGTCTGCTTCCGAGAAATAAGTCCACGTATTCGCGATCGCCGGGTTCGCCTTGGTCGATGTCGGAACATAATAAGTTCCCGCCGGGACTGGAGTCCCGGCCAGCCCCGCGGGGAAATTGCTCGGATACGTCGCCGGACACGGCGCGGCCGGGCAAATCACGGGAAATGGTTCATTGGTATCGATTCCGAGCAACTCGTGATAGCCGTGCGATCCGACGTAGCCGACGCGTAGCGCCGTGTTCTGCGTCAGTTCCCGCTCAATTCGGAACGACCACGAAATCAGCGTCGGCGTCTGCAAATCCGGCTGTACTCCGCCGGGCACGAGCCTCGCAGTTGGGGGAACCGGAGCCGACGGCTGAATCGGCAATTGCGCCAGCGTCGCGTTGGGGAGCGTGTACGTCGGATTGAACGGCGCATTCTGATCGGTTCTGTAACCGAGCGCATCCTGAAGATCGTTGTACATGCCGAAGCCCGCGCGCAGGACCGTCTTGCTGTTGTTCCGGAAAGGGCTCCAGGCCACGCCCACGCGCGGTTGCGGTAGAAGTTTTCCATTGTTCACAGTGAATACGGAGTTGCCGACGGTCGGCTGCGTTGAAATCACTCCGCCTGGATACGTGTAGTTCGCCGCGCGGCCATGTGCTTCGTTCCACCCGTTGGTGAACTCCTGACGGTAGCCGAGCGACAGCGTCAGGCTCGGGCTCAACCGCATCACATCTTCGACATACCACGCGCCGAACCAGGATCGCCATCCGAGCGGTGTCGGCGTTGGATCGAAGAGGAGCGAAGACGTCACGCCTTGCAGCAAAGTCTGAACACTCGTGAACGTGGCTTGCCCGTATTGGCTCAGCGCGAGCAGTTCATTCGATCGCAGCCGCTGGAACCATGCACCGACGCTCACCTGATGGCGGCCCTTGGTGAATGAAACGCGATCCTCATACGTGAACAGGTTGCGCGCCAAGTGCAAATTGCTTCCGTTGTTGCTTCCGGCCAGAGCGATCTGCGCCGCGGGATTCGATGCCGCGCTCCCGCCCACCACGGCCGCTCCGATAGGCAGGCCCGCCAGGAACCCCGACAGACTTGCCGCCGGAGTATTCGGCGTCGGCTCGCCTGTGAAGAAGTAGCCAGCCCGCGAATAGCCCACACGCGCGGTGTTCAGGAGCGTCGGCGAAAAAATGTGTGTCTCCTCGATGCTCGCAACTTGTTCGCGCAAACTGTCCACGTCCGTGCTGTACATATTCGTGCTCGTTGGCGTGAAGTCCGCGCTGTCATCCACGGTGTAAATCGCATTCAACTGGTCGTGATCGGAGAAAACCTGATCCAACCGGATCGTACCGAAATCGTCGCGAATCGTCTGCAGCGGATTGTTGAATGCTTCCGAAATCCCACCGAAATCGGGTGCACCAGGCGTTGGCGCCGGCCACAGATTGATGATCGGAGGCACACCGATAAACGCGAGGCCGTTGTTCGGGCACGGATTAGGGGCTGGAGTCACGATCTTGCAAGGAAGAAATCCGGCCCGCGCTTCTGCGTCCGGAACCAGATCGACGCCGGTCTGATGCAAGTGCTGATTCAGCCCTTCGAAATTTCCGAACACGAACGTCTTGTTCTTTTGGACCGGTCCGCCAAGGGACGCACCGAATTGGTTGCGCTGAAAACCGGGGACGGAACTCGGATCGAAGAAATTGCGCGCGTCGAAAGCGCTGTTCCGCAAAAACTCGTACAGCGATCCGTGAAACTCGTTGCTGCCCGATTGGGTCACGATCAGGATCTGTCCCGCAGGATGTTTCCCATATTCGGCGCCGTAGGAATCTCGAAGCAGGTTGAACTCGCGCACCGCATCCACGCCGATCAGCTCCTGGCTCACTCCCCCCGGCTGCATGTTGTTCTCAGCGGCGCCGGTAAATTCAACACCGTTCAACAAATACATGTTCTGCTGCGGACGATTTCCGGAAACAACAAAATTGTTGCCCGATGTTGAATTCGATACACCCACGCCGCCCGTTTTTTCGAACGTGAAATTGAACACGCCAGGATTCAGCAGCAGAAGCTGGTCGTAACTCCGCCCGTTCAGGGGAAGATCCTTGACGGCCCTTTCGCCCACCAACCCGGATCTGTCGGTCGTGGACACGTCCACGGTAGGCGCGTCCGCGCTCACGGTCACGGCCTCGCTCAGTTGTCCGACACTGAGCTTCAGGTCCACGGTCGCATCCTCACCGACGAGCAGATGTACGCCTTCGCGCACGGAATCGGTGAACCCCGATTTTGAGACGCGAATCTGATAGTCGCCAACCGGCAGCGTGATCGCTTGATAAACGCCAGTATTGTCAGTCACGACGTTGCGTACCGCTCCAGTGTCGACGCTCTTGACCGACACACTGGCGTCCGAGATCACCGCGCCCGATTGATCTGTCACCGTGCCGGATATAGTTGCGGAAACCTGGCACCAAACCGGAGCGCAGCACGACATAAGAGTGCACAAAGCCCTGAATCGACGCATGTCGTCCAGTATACATGACACTGTTGTTTAAGAATGTCGGGGATGCCCGCTCGGCCGCAGGATCCTACCGAATCACCGCGCGCAGCGCGAGATTCACCCCGACCATGATCGCCGACATCGCGGGCAGGGTCAGCAGCGCCTTCTTGAGCCGCTTGGAATCGCCACCCGCGATCGACCCGATGATGCGCGAACTTACCGCCAGACCGATCCATCCCGAAGTGATCACGATCCCCATCGCCGTTCCTGTCATGCGCGGAAACGCATCGCCCACGATCGCCAGGCTCGTTGGGAACACCGGCGCCATACTGACGCCAGCGAGGAACACTAATATCCAAGCGGCCCGCGAATCGTGCGTCTGGATCATGAGATAAGTTGTGATCGCCATCAGAATCGACGCGATCAAAGTGACCGTCAGCGCCGAAACCGAGATCAGCACCGGTGCCACTGCTACGCGTCCGATCAGCATTCCCAGGGCGAAGCCGAGCGACAGCACATTCAGCGCGCGCGATTCCGGAAGCCCCTGCGCGATGAGGTGTTGGACAAGCCAATTCCAGACGCCCACCTCGCAGGCCACATACAGAAAAACAAACAGCGCGATCAGCCACAGCGCGGGCCGGTCCAGCACCACGCCGATCTCTGACCAGACGAAGTTCTGCACACCCGTCGGCCGCGGCATCGGCGTTGCAATGTTCACAAGCAGCGTTGCCCCCGCGAGTCCTGCGATCAGATAGCACAAGCGCACTGCATTGCGCCCCAGCAAATTCGCAGCGATGAACGGAGTCGCCAGCCCTCCCAGTCCGAAAAACAGGTTCAGCAGATTGAGGGTCGTGCCGCGCCGGTCCGGTGTCACGTCGCTGGCCAACGCATTCGCCGCCGTGACGATGATTCCGCCGCCCAATCCGAGCAGCAGGAGATTTGCAGCGATCCCACCGAAGCCCGCCGAGCGCGGAAGCAACACCAGCGCTGC
>Ga0126373_10000388_pt1 | contig 29161 bp, 19 predicted proteins | sample PanSoiMetPlot_11_FD_92545 | JGI IMG/M metagenome (GOLD analysis project Ga0126373, IMG submission 92545) | Tropical forest soil microbial communities from Panama - MetaG Plot_11 | ecosystem: Environmental > Terrestrial > Soil > Tropical forest > Bulk soil | place: Panama | collected 2016-02-17 | reverse complement strand
GAGCAGGAAGGGGCGGACCTCCACGATACTCCCATGCAACTTCTTCGCTGACCGTTGGAGGGCAACCACCATATCCGCGTCTGCCGGCGCCGGTCCTTGCAACACCAACATCCGAGACCACTTCTTGACCACCAGATATTGTATGAGGGCGTCGGAAAGCATTGACTCACTCGGGTAAGTGTGGACGACGTTCGCCGAGCAATCCACGCCGCGCAAGGAATCCTCGGCAGCCGAGACGTTAAATAAGAGCAAGGGACGATCCACTATCCTGTGCGCAAGATCTTTCAACGCAACGGCAGGAAGGTCGGCGAGAATGAAATGCACATCATCGGCTTCGCGCCAGGCCGAGATCCGCTGAACGAGCGCATCAACCGAACTTTCGGTAGCCTTCTCCATGGAAAACGCGACCCTGATGACTCGGCCGATCATCCGTGCATCCTCCAGGGCCACCTGGCTTGCCTGATAGGGGCGTCCGAGATCCTCGAAAAGGATTCCGGAGCCGAGGCCCTGTCCGACGTAGCGCGGGTCGTCGGCAAGTTCGACATAGCCGAGCTTCAGGGCCTTCGTTTCGCCGTTCTCGGCATAGAGGCCCGTCGACATGGGTAAACCACTTAGTGCAGCCATGAGCGCTGCGGCTACGACGATTCCCCAAGCGTGCTCAGTCATCGACCAAGACCGAATGTGGCACACGGCCGACAGAGACTGTTCGAAACGCCTTCCGAGTTGTTGTGTCCACGATGGAGAGGTCATCACTCAGTCCATTAGCAACGTATAGGGTACTTTCGTCGGGGCTAAGAGCGACGCCCCAAGCGCGGCTGCCAACCAGCACGTAGCTTTTGACCTTCCTCGAGATGGGATCGACGAACGCGACGTGGTTCGCTCGGCCGAGCGCGATAATGGCGGAACTTCCATCCTTGGTCACGGTCATGCCCACAGGGGTGACATCGACTTGACGAAATCCTGGCGGCACGAAGTCGAGAGTCGCTGATACCTGGTTGGTCGCACGGTCAATCACGGAGACCTGCCCCGAGAGTTCGTTCGAGACCCAAAGCTCTTTACCGTTAGGCAGCAGAATGAACCGCCTTGGACGCGTCCCCACTACGATGTTGTCGGTGACAACCCCGGCAACCGCATCAATGACGTGAACCATATCAGTAACTTCTGACGTAGCATAAATTGTTTTACCGTCAGCACTGACAGCAATACCTTCAGGTTCTGCGCCGGTCGCAATCTCTCGGACGATAGTCTTGTCCGCGATGCTGATTTCCTGAACCGCGGAGGCTTCCTCATTCGATACGTAGAGCGTTCTCTCATCTCGACTGAGCTCGAACATCTCTGGGCTGGGCCCTGTCGGGATGTGATCGACAACCGAAAGCGTCGCTACGTCTATCACATCGATGACATCATCATCTCCGCAAGCCACATAGAGTAGCCTGCGACTATCCCGGAACTTCATGTCTCTGGGTCTGCGGGATGTCTGGATCCATTTGATAATCTTATAGTCTTGTTTAGGATCGATCACGGCGACGTTGTTCGTCTTCTCGTGACTTACAAACACATAGCCGGTGCCCTTCGCTTCTGCACCCGCCGACAGAACCAGCCCAATAGTAAGAACGGGGGTGCCAAACATCAGGAAAAGTAGCCACTTGGGCCGCTTGGCTCGAGCGCGCACGATCACGGGCGTTCTTCCAGGAGACAAATGGCGGGCTCGCCGTGGGCGAGGCTCTCGCTGGGAGACTCCGCCGAACATGGCGGTCAGCATCTGATAGATTAGATGGTCCGCCGCTTGAGCCCATTTTCTCCAACACATCAGACAAGTGTACTCTTGTGCTATGGTATTACTCACGCCGCACCTGCAGAGCATTGCAACACGCGCGCGACCCGTTGGGCCCGGTGCTTTTGATCACGGAAGGCCGCTCAATTTGCAGCCAGATCAGGGAGCGCCAGCACCACCCCAGCTAAGCCGCATGGCGGGGGCCCCAGGTGCTACATCCAAGGGGGAAGGCATCGGCGATCGGTCGGGTCATAGCGTTTTCCTCCAGCTTTCTTCGGTCGGCTAAACAGGTTGTCGACCTTCTGGCTCTTTTGAGCTCGTCCGGTGTGCAATATCAAATGCCGATCCGCGACGCTCGTCAACGCCCGAGCGAGAACGAGCACGTGGGTGAACGTTCAGCATGGGCAAGCTAGACCCGCTGCGGAGAGTCTCCCGAACACCGCCGCGGATATCCTCCATCTTCGACGGCTCTAGGCAGGGAACTGCATGGCGTTTAATGCCGACGTCGCGACCTTACCGGGCAGTTTCCTGACGCATTGGGAAAAGGAGAAATGACATGTCTCAGGAACCCACGATTGCGCGCGGCTGGACAATCGAGGGATTCAGATCGTTCTGGGCCAAGCCTGATATATCGCTCATCTCCCGCATTCACGAGATTACCAGCGACATCGTGGGTTATTAGCCGCGGCCGATCGGCGTGGTCCACGATTCCATCGCTCGCGTCTGTCCCGACGTCTCCCTGACCGCGCCTGAATACGCGCGTAGAGCCGACCTGCATTTCGGCCGCTGGGTGGCGACGGGAACCGGCAGCGACGGCCCGTTCGAGTTCAATGGACTCGGGGTCCTGCCCGATGGCCGGGTACGTGAGAATTACATCTTCTGCGACCACCCACTTTTCGCGGAGGTCGCATAGTACCTTCAACGTTGAGCACGTCACACGGTCGGCTGGCGGCGGTTTGCTATTCCAACTCGTAAAGCTTTCCCGACGCGCTAGAGAGCTCGGAAGGAAATCCAGCCTAACCTGCACGTCCCTGCCGTGGTCCGTGCGGTCTCAACGACCACCCCGGACTCAAGCCGATGTTTGGAGAACCACTCCATGCCGTGCGGAGGCGCGACCACTATCTGCAAACCCTTGAAAATCGATGGTAGCCGCCGGAACACCTTGCGACATGGAAGAAAGCCTCTTTGGAGCGTCTAATTGCTTTTACTATCTTTTGTTTGAGGTAGAGAAGGCTCGAGTGTCCAGATCTTGAAATAGCTCCGCCAGTAATAGTCGAGGCATCGACGCCAGTGTAGTAGAGCAGAGAGCGCCTTCTGCATTACAAACTATAGATAGAGTGCACCGAAGTTTTGTACCAAAAAAGGCCGCGCGCGACCAATGAGTTGAATCTGGCGCGAAAATCTTGATTGGGGGTCACGGTTCCTACCTCGATCGCCTCCCGGTCTCGGCCCACGTCTCGTCGCGCTTGGAGCGCACAGATTGAATGCACTCGGAGGCCAGACAGCGGCGGCGGCGGTCAGACACGCTTCACGCGGTCATGGTCTCTTGCAGGCAAGTGGTGCCGGTCTCGGGCTCCTCGATCCTTGCAAGCGCGCGGAGCCGAGATTGTTTTGGACGTTGCTCAATCGAGCGACATGGGCTCGCAGGTCCGTTCCGTGGGCGCCTGGCGATAGGCCGTGATAACCTGCTTAGCCGGCGACTACCGGTCTCGCGCCTTTCGAGCGTTTGAAGCGCAAGGCGGGATCGTCCTGTGTCATGACCCAGCTGCGAGGCACGCGCTCGCGAGTTCGTTCTTGCGAACAACCGCCGTGGTGAGTAAAGCAAGTGGATCAGCACGCGATCTACCCGAAAATGGATTCCTCTCGCTTTCTCAACAACGCTGTGATTTTGCCAGATATCGCACTGATGGATATGTGAGTTAGCTGTCACCCCAGAACAACGACCCTGCTGCGTTATATGGTCGACCGGTCTATTGTAACAGTCCAGCGGACGAATGCGGTCCTTGTCGAAACGGAAGGTCCCTGAAGACAACAGATGCTGGTGCCCTTTTCTTCGGAGCAAGGAATTCGGCCTTAATTTTCGGCGACGGGCCGAGCATTCTGCCTGAGTACCAGCCCCAAAATCTACCACCGCATCCGTGCCACTCCGGACATCGACGAAGTCATGCGCTTGGTTTCGGCCGGTGATCATGCGTGTAAGTTTATTCCTTCAACAACTTTGAAGTTCGCTCGGGAGGAGCCTTCCATGGCGCCACGGCCTGTCCGCGATTATGTGAGCGAGATCGAAGCCTCGTGCGCAAACTGACATGACCGCGGTCTTCCCTGGACACCTGCCTATTCCTGCGCACCTGCTGACTTACTGTGATATATTAGGCACCTTGCGGTAAGGAGGTTCCCATGGAGTACACAGCAGTTTCGGCGCTGGTTCTTCAAGGTGGTGGCGCGCTCGGCGCCTACGAATACGGAGCGGCGCGGGCTCTCTACGAACGCGATGATTTCAGACCCGGTGTGATTGCCGGGGTCTCAATTGGAGCGATTACCGCCGTGCTCTTGGCCCGACCAGCCGCTGGCTTGAAACCGCTCGACGCGCTCAAGGCGTTTTGGGAGCAGGTGACGGTGCTCGGACTGCTTTTTCCACCGGGTCTGCGTCAATACGCGTCGTTCTTTGGCAACCGCAATTTCTTCGTTCCTCGTCTCGATTACTTCAATTGGCTCACCTGGACATATTTCTATGAGACGACACCGCTCCGCCATACATTGACGCAATTGGTTGATCTTGACAGGCTCGCAGACAAGCATGCAACTCCCGGACTTTTGGCGAGCGCCACAGATGTCGAGGAAGGCCAGATCAACTATTTCTATAGCGGCGATAACGGCCTGACCCTGGACCACATCCTAGCGAGTGCCAGCCTTCCCCCAGCGTTCCCGATGACAGCGATCGATTGCCACTCCTATTGGGACGGAGGACTGTTCGATAACACGCCACTTGGGGCGGTTCTCGACAGATTGGACAAGACCGCGGGCGTAGACCGCACCATATACGTCGTAAACTTATTTCCAAACAAAGGACTTATTCCTCGAAACTTGTTTGAGGTGTCTTCGCGAATGAAAAACCTGCAGTTCGCCAACAAGACCCTAGAAGACGTGAAAATGCTGGGCCGGTTCAACGAAGTCGCGGAACTTATGGACGCACTTGAAAGGCTTCCAGGAGGAAATCCTCTTTTGGGAAATCCAGCCTACGAAGCCATCAAGAAACGCGGCTACGTTCGCGTTCCGCGCATCGTATCGATTACGCCTCCCACAGAGGTCGATCAATTCGACGACAGCGATTTCTCACTGGAAGCAGTGAAAGCGCGTGAGCAGAAAGGCTACGTGGAAACCAGGAAACTACTGCACGAGAACAATCTTTGCACCTAGTCCCTTCGCACCCGTCAGAGCTCAAGGTCAGTTCAGTGCCCCGACCCGAAGGCGACCGGCGCTCCCGCCCGGTCGCAGCGTTCACACTAGATAGGACTGCAAGGACCACAGGAAGTTAAGATTTGCGATTCTACCGGGCCGCCCGTTTCAGCAGCCTGGACTTGCACAGAGGTTCATGGTCTACTCATACCGGTCTACGCTGGACGCGATCGGTCCTACCCCCTATGCCGACGCGTTCGAGGCCACTCAGGTCGATGATCAGACGCTAGAGGATAGCTGCAGGTTGAGCGTCGGGCATCAACCACGCATCATTCACCAACCTGGCTTGCTGGGGAACCAGGACAGAGTATACTCCAGGCGCGGCGTCGCGCTCGGAATGGTGCCAAGCCATGATTATCACGGTTCCGCAGCTGGCCGCGGACGCGCTAGGGTCGATCCTAGCCTCTGATATGCAGCGCGCCTTTGGGTCGTCCTCCGCTCGGCTCACTGAAATCATTCCGGTAGCCGCGCGCCTCGCTCTGGACTGCATTGGGACCAGCGACGCGCTCTATCACAATGTCGAACACACGATGTTGGTGACGCTGGTCGCGCGGGACATCGCTTACGGTCGCATGCTTTTGGTTCCGACCAACCCGGACGACCACGTGCATCTGTTCGTTGCATGTCTCATGCACGACATCGGTTACGTCCGCGGCGTCCTGAAGTCCGATACTGCATCGGGTTACGTAATCGACGACAGTGGTCGAAAGGTCAGCTTACCCCGCGGGGCTTCGGATGCGGCGCTGCAACCCTATCACGTTGACCGCTCGAAGCTGTTCGTGCTCGATCGCATGGCCGCCATTGAGGAACTCGACGCCGCTCGCATCGCTCGGGCCATCGAAGCCACACGTTTCCCACCTTCAGCTGCACTGGAAGAGGAGCACATCGATGAGGAAGGTTCACTCGTGCGCGCCGCCGACCTCATCGGGCAGCTCGGCGATCCGCACTATTTGCAGAAGGCGAATGCACTTTACTACGAATTCGAAGAGATAGGAATAAATCGCCAACGCGGCTACAACTCGCCGGCTGACCTTATAGAGCAGTACCCTCGATTTTATTGGGATAAGGTGTTTCCTCGGGTGCAGACCGCTATCCGTTATCTGAACGTCACCGCGGCTGGGCGGCAATGGATTGCAAATCTATACAGCAATGTGTTTCGCGCCGAGCGGGAAATCATCTTGTGGGGACTGCCCGATTAGACCAGTTGGTTCGCGGGCAGCTCAACGCGAAATATCGAGGTTCCCTTTTGCGCCCAATGCGCCAGCGTTCCTGGCCGCTAGGCTCGTGCCAACGGAAATTTATTCGGGTCCACAATGATCATTGCTCGCTGCTCGTTCAAATGCAATCGCCTATCAAGTTCCATTGATCATCAGCATCAAATTTCGCGATGTCCACGTAGCACGGGTTGGGAATTCGATTGATGGCACGGCATCGCACCTTGACTCCGGAGACCGAGTTGATCAGCGTCGGCTTACCCCAACCACAAGCCTCGCTCTGTTGACAGGCGGCCCCATCGGCGTTCAGATGTGCGATCACACCCAACCACAAGAGCTCTCTGCCGCGGATGAAACACAGCATCCGGCCGCTGGCGGAAGTCCCAATCGCGGGACGAGCGAAAGCCTCGCCACCTTCAAATCGCTCGGAGGGACCTGCGATGGTCGTAACGCGCACTAGAACAGATGCGATGCATCTAAGTGACGGCTGGGAAACTCAGGCCGGCCAATGGATTCAATGGGCGCGCACTCCCGGCCACGACAGCTATTGGCGTTTCCACCGCGACCAGTTTCTTCACCTCTTGCCGCCACCCGGACGACAGACCGTGGATATCGGGTGCGGCGAAGGGCGCCTCGCGCGTGATCTCAAGGAACTCGGACACCGCATCGTCGGCATCGACAGTTCGCCATCCCTCATCGCTGCCGCCCGAGAGTTCGATTCATCGATCGACTTCCGCTTAGCCGACGCCGCCGCGCTTCCGCTGGAGGACGGCAGCGTTGATTTGGCGGTCGCCTTTATGTCGCTTCAAGATATTGACGATTTGGCTGCCGCCGTTTGCGAATCAGCGCGCGTTCTTGAATCTGGCGGGAGATTGTGCGTGGCAATCGTTCATCCGATCAACTCAGCCGGGTGCTTTGAGCAAGCGCGCGTCGCCGCCGATTTCGTGATTAAGGGGGACTATCTTCGCGCCTTCCAATACGCTGATAGAGTCGAGCGCGACGGCCTGATGATGACGTTCCATAGTCAACATCGTCCGCTCGAAGCCTATTTTCTGGCACTCGAAAAGGCCGGGTTCCTGGTTGAGGCGCTTCGCGAGCCGAGCGTTCCGGAACACGCCGTTGTGTCGGAAGCTAACCGCCGCTGGCAGCGCATACCTTTTTTCTTGCACCTACGCGCGCTTCGCCCATAACGATCAGGTCGCGGCCGGGAGTCGGTCCGCCCACGCCAGCTCTTTAGAACGGAGGCAGCGGGAACCCTTCTGTTGTGTTACTATTCCGCAACGCTGTGTGAGCACTCCATGGTCGGAATAGTCTTGTTTCCGGTTTACCTCACTGAGGTGTTTCTATCATCGCCGTGGACGATGTCGGCGATGAGATGCATGGCTAACGCGATGGTCGATAGCATCGAAAGGCCCCATGATCGTCTCGAAACATGAAAGTTGTGGCCTGCTGACTCGATTATGTCGGGAGCGAACACATGAGCCAGGGCGGTCGTCAATCCTACAGCAACTGGTCCGCGGCCCTCGCGCACGCGATCACTAAACCGGTGGTTATCGTGGTCATGGGCGTCTCCGGATCCGGAAAGACCACCGTTGCAGCGCTGCTATCCGCCGCCCTCGGCTATCAGTTCCAGGAGGGAGACGACTTTCACCCGCGCGGGAATGTGGAGAAGATGCAAGCCGGCACGCCGTTGACAGATGCGGACAGGATGCCGTGGCTAAGAAAAATTGCCGAGAAGATCGACGATTGGCGGGTGCGGGGCGAATCCGGCGTAGTGACCTGTTCGGCGTTGAAGCAATCCTACCGAACTATCATCATTGGCGACCGCGCGGGAGTGACGCTGGTCTACCTCAAGGGATCGTACGATCTCATTCGCAGGCGATTAGCCGCGAGGCACGAGCACTTCATGCCCGTCGCGCTGCTCGATAGCCAGTTCGCGGCCCTGCAAGAGCCAACACCGGATGAACATCCGATTGCAGTCGATATCGGCGCCAAGCCGTTCGAAATCGTGGCCGAGATCGTCCATCGGCTGGAGGAACGCCACTGCAATAGCTGATACAATCGGACCGAACGGCGTCACGGCAGCTCCGATATCGCTACCGAGAATCACCCTGCTCGATCTACGATCTCCATGAGGCCGTCGCCGAGGGAAGCGAGATCTACTTGCGCCGCCGATCGTGGCGTAGCTTGCCGCATCGGGATTACATGACAACACAACGGACCTTAAGAACGGCTCGCGTTTCGTGGCCTCCCCAGACCCCGATGTCATCCGGCGTTACAGCACTCTCCGGATCGTTCTGCGCGCTTCCAAGATATCGCTCACCACAAGCGGGACGGTTCGCTCGTCGTTCGCCGGACACAGTGGCTCCACCGAGCGGCCTCGCGTTCGAGTGCGCACTATTGCGCAAACGCACTCAGTCAGACGGCGCTGACCAGTTCCCGCTGAACTGGAACCGGATTGCGGAAGAGGTCAAGAACCGGGCAGTGGGCGTCGACAGCAGCAGCCAGTTCTTTGTATCGCGCATCGGATTCGGGTCCACTCAGGCTCACACGAATGCGCACCGTGTTGAAACCTGGCCGGACTCCATCGTCGATACCGAAGAAGCCTCGCAGGTCGATATCACCGTCGATTCCAATCTCCACTTTGTCGAGCCTCACCCCAAGCTGCGCCGCCCAGACCTGATACGTAATGGCCTGACAGGACCCCAACGCGGCCAATGCATACTCTACAGGATTAGCGGCAGCGTTGGCCCCTCCTAGCGCCTCCGGCTCATCGACCGCAAACGAATGCCCCGAGCCAACCTTGACGGCGACCTCGGTCGGGCCGACGAGGCGGCTATTTGCTTCGAACGTCGCGTTGGCCTGACGCGGATCCGCCGAGAGCGCCGTTCTTGTGGTATTGACAACTGTTGTCAGTGACATCGATCGTCCTCCCTTCGGATGTTTGAACGCCGACCCAACCTTGGCGGACACCCGTGTCCTGGAACCTCGAGGGCTTTATCTATGCTATAGTATATAAGGTCTGTAGACAACATCAATTGCAGCACTCTCTGGCCTGAGCTGACTCGAGAGCCAAACGTCGCGTTCGATGGCGGCTTATCCCCGTTCATAACCGTGAACCGTCGAGAAACCTTGAAGATTTCCCCGCCCATTGCCATACCATAGGGGTCTCAATCACGATCTTGTCTGCTCTTGTTCTAGGCGTTCCTGGAGCTTGAACCGTCGCCGGCGACGCCAGTCGGCTTGAGGCGGTCCACCTTCGGCGCTAGCCGACTGTCTCCTTTGGGGCCTTTGCGTGGTCCCAAGCCCTTAGCACCTCGGTACTCGTCAAACTGGCGACCGCGATCGGATGCCATCGCAAAGACATTGGCCTTTGCTGGCAGCGATCACGCGGCGCTGGACGAGCCAAGTCGCCGAAATCCGCTACCGCCATTATCGTTTGCAGCGCATCTTTCTCTCAACAAAGACACCCGCCCTGTTCGGCACGCCCCTTGGGACAAAGGTTGTCGCTCTTCCACGAGTTGGCAGGGCCACCACAGCGGGGAACGCGAGATCTGATTTCGGGTGGTGACGCCCGATGTGCCCCTTCCTGGATCCCGGCGTACTGGATCGTTCCAATTCTCTCACTGTCATGTTCGAGGGCTTGAAAAATATCCATCATCTTAGTATCGGCGACATTGTTTTGTGATCTAGATCACGGCCGATAAATTGACTGCGCTAACAGAAATTTAGCAGGGACGTCTTCTAGAAGTCATCTTGGTCTTGGACAACGTCTTGCTCGCCGCGAACGAAATCATCTTCGCAAGACAAAAGCAGTGGTGCCTCGATACGGGTCTGTCCCACCGGGGACCTTCAAGGTGGTGCGGTGGTAATTCTTCGAGCAATTCGCCTCTTTGCTAAGGATGCGCAACTCCGGTGGCGGCGATCAAGCGCTGCAGACACACAGTTAGCGAGCGCGTGCGAAAGTTCGACAATTAGCTAAGTGTTAATCACTTTCCAGCCAGAATCGTGGGATCCGGCGACAGGCGAAATGAACTAACACTAACGGTCATTTCGAGCGTGGGAACAGCCGTAGAAAAGCGCCCACTCAACAAACCAACGGTGGACGAAGTAGTGTCCATGCTCATGCGACGCAAGTGTGCTGGGAGAGACTTACGAAACGAGCATCGCAAGCGGAGAATAGTAGTACGAGAGTTACTTGCTGTATTGTTGCTTTCGACGACGATTGGAAGGTCTGCTATCGCCTACTGCGCCATCGAGGAGGCCATGCATCAAGTAGAGACGTATAATGCTCGCTTACACAGTGAGATCGCGAATAAGACAGCGCCCTTACAGCGCGAGCAAGAACAACTCAACTGGCGCGCCAAGCATTCCAACCTCGCCACCAACCAAAAGCTTTCACAACAGGACTTTGTTCGAGCTCTTCAGCTAAATCTCGACGTGATGATCTTGCGCTCCGAAGACCTTGTCAATAGCAACTATTTGCGGGACGTGCGCGCGATTGTCAAAGCCGCCAATGTCGCCTTCAAGATGCGCGACGGCACCACCATCGATGATCGTCAACCCGACGCGTTCTATCAGAAAGTCGGGAAATTCGCGCTCGCCGTCGATCGGCAGAGCAACGTGACCATTTCACGCGATGACTGCTCGGTTGACTCAGCGCTCTTCACGCTCGAAAGGCTGGGAATGGACCAAGTCGATTTCCAGGCCGGCGGCGTGGATACCGGTCGGGCGATCGAATACGTCCATACCATCGAAAACCTGCGGACTCTCAACAAAATCGCGATCATGAAATTTCAAGATAACATGGACGAAGTTCATCAAAGCCAACAGTATCGCAGCTTCTCTGAACAGTTTGGAAGAACTTGGAAGGCCAGATTGATGGCCAGTTCCAATAAGGTGAAGGCGTATAATCAAGTACTAACCATGATCAGTGGTGCCATCCCTTCCGATTTTGCGATCGAGAACCAACGTCTGCCGGAGGCGACCAAGATGCCACCGCCTCACGCCGCCGTCGAGGCGAAGGATAGGGAGTTGCATCGCTCTCAATAGAGGTATAACCGCATCACTTTCTCGACGATCGAGTGGACATTGAGCACACATTGCCGCGTGAGTTAGCGCCGGACCTTCAAAGACTCCCCAAGGACCAAACGTCCTTAGCCGGCCCGCAATCTCCTCATCGGGCCGCCGATCGTCCAGTTGAGGCCTGCGCGTCGACCTTCCCGGATGCTTCGCCCTCATTCGTCGGGCGAGCTTGGTCACTGATAACGATGTGACCTTGATCACACGAATCCGGTGACCATCGGAACTGGCGCCAGCGCGATTGGCCCGCGGTGACATTGTCCGCTTGCCAGTTAGCGCCTTTGATCCCGAAAATTTCGCGCTGAACTCAATGGCGAATTGACCCATGGCGGCGGCATGTGCACATGTGCGCCCGGGATTAGGAACAAGGTTTCATGAGCCGCGCCTACTGTCGCTTTCCTACCGTATTTCTCGGAAAAGTAGCATTCACTAGCGAGGACGACCTCTGGGAGGTCGGACTGGACGGTGGAATTGCACGGCGTCTGACCGCCGGCCGGGGTTCATTCCGGCGTCCGCAATATTCGCCCGACGGTCGTTTGCTGGCCTTCGCCTCAAGGGAGGAGGGGCATGAGGAGGTTTATATCATGCCAGCGGAAGGGGGCGATCTCCGCCGCCTGACCTATCTGGGCTCCTCTTCGGTTCCCTGCGGCTGGCTAAATGCCTTCACGGTTCTGTTCCGCTCACCGTGCTACGAAGCTCATTTTGTACCTACCATTTGCTGCGTCGAGATTACGGGCGGGATGCCGCAGTCGTTACGGCTGGGGCCGGCGGTGAGTTTGGCGCTGTCGCAGGATGGTCAAGCCGTTCTAGAGAGAAGCGATTTCTGGGCTGACCCAGCGCATTGGAAGCGCTACCGAGGTGGTACGGCCGGCAAGCTATGGGTTGCTTCCAACATCGACGGGGAATTTAAGCCGCTCATCCGTCTTAATGGCAATCTGGCTCGGCCACTCTGGGTGGGCACGCGAGTCTATTTTGTCTCCGACCACGAAGGCGTGGGCAACTTGTACTCCTGTACGCCGGAGGGCGAGGACTTGCGACGAGAAACGGAGCACGAGGATTTCTATGCTCGCAACCCGGCGACCGATGGTCGATCGATCGTTTATCACGCGGGCGGCGACCTTTATGCCTTCGACCCGGAACAGCGGCAGTCGCGCAAGCTTGCCATTGAATACTACTCGCAGCGCACGCAGCGTCAGCGGCGCTTCGTTTCAGCTGCGAAATATCTGGAATCGGCGGTCCTCGATCCTAAAGGGGAGCGTTGTGTCTTCAGCGTCCGTGGCCAGGTCCACCAGATGCGGCATTTTGACGGACCGGTGGACGCCCATAGCGAGCACGGAGCGCGATACCGGCTAGCGAGGTTTCTCGCTGATGGCCACCGCGTGATCGCAGTTGTGGACAAGGGCAATGGCGACGAGCGACTAGAGATCTGGGACAGTCGGAACTACACACTCAGCCCTGTCACCCCGCCTGCCAATGCCGAAACGGTCACACCAGAAACCTGGGGGCGCTTCACCCGGCTCGCCGCGTCGCCAAAGACCGACGAAATCGCCTTCGCCAACCATCGCAACGAGCTATGGCTTCTGGATCTAGCAACCGGCGCTAACCGGAAGCTCGCAACCGACCGCCATGGCCTGATGGGGACATTTGCGTGGTCGCCGGATGGTCACTGGCTAGCCTTTTCGTTGAGCGAGAGTTGGAATCGCCGGCGCATTTGCGTCGCTAACGTCACGACGGGAGAAATCCACACAGTAACCGAACCACTGTTTGAGGATTTCTCGCCCAGCTTCGATCCCGAAGGACGGTACTTATACTTTCTATCCAACCGCGTGCTCAATCCGGTCTACGATAGCATTCAGTTCGAATTGTCCTTTCCTAAGACGTCATTGCCCTGTCTCGTGACGCTCGCGAAAAACATCGGCTCACCGTTCCTTGAAGCAGCCAAAGATGACAAGGATGACAAAGATCGAGCCGACGCTGACAAGGACGATGACAAGGAGAAGGAAAAGGATATCAGGGTCCACATCGACTTCGACGGAATAACAGATCGCATATTGGCGTTCCCGGTAGCTGAAGCCCGATATGCCCAGATCGTCGGACTAAAGAAGAAAGTGATGTGGCTTTCCTTCCCGGTGGAAGGTGCGTTGGACGACGACTGGATGCCAGAGTCCCCTGAGCCAAAAGGCGTACTTGAAGCTTATGATTTTAAGACGCTGAAGGTTGACTCTTTGGCGACAGGCTTTTCGGGATTCACTGTATCGGCAAACCGCAAGCAAATGCTGCTTTACGCACGTAGGACATTGAGAGTAGCCAAGGCTGGAGAGAAACTCGACCGAGCCGCCGACAAGGAATCGGCCGGTCGCGAAAGCGGGTGGCTGGATCTCCAGCGGCTGAAAGTTCTGATCGAACCGGCCGCCGAGTGGAAACAGATGCTGCACGAAGCATGGCGGTTGCAGCGCGATCATTTCTGGCGCGCCGACATGTCGAAGGTCGACTGGGTCGGGGTGCTTAGCCGCTATTCCCCTCTTGTCGAGCGGGTCAATTGCCGCTCGGAATTTGCCGACTTGGTCTGGGAGATGCAGGGAGAACTTGGCACCTCGCACGCCTACGATTTCGGAGGCGATTATCGCGAAGAGCCGCGGTATCCCGTCGGCTTCCTGGGGGCGGACTTTTCTTACAATGACGCTGCAGGCGGCTATCGGGTCGAGCGCTTCCTACGTGGCGATCCGTGGAAGACGGACGAAGCCTGTCCCTTACGTGCGCCGGGCGCCGTCCTCGATCTTGGCGACGTGGTCACGGCCGTGAATGGTCAGCGTTTGAGTGTCGGCGTGACACCGCATCAGGCTCTGCTGCACCAAGCGGGCGCGGAAGTTCATCTCACGGTGAAAACGCGTGATGGCCCTCCGCGACAGTTGCGTGTGCGTGCGCTCAAAACCGAAAGGCCAGCTCGCTATCGCGATTGGGTGGAGAGCAATCGTGATTACGTTAGCAAGAACACGGCCGGGCGTGTGGGCTATGTTCACATCCCCGATATGATGGCGCGTGGCTTCGCCGAGTTTCATCGGCATTTCTTGCGCGATTATGATTGCGATGGCCTGATTGTCGATGTCCGCTATAACGGTGGCGGACACGTGTCCCAGCTGCTGCTGGAGAAGCTTTGCCGCAAGCGATTGGGTTTGGACCACACGCGCTGGTTCGGGTCGTTGCCGTTTCCAAGCGCGTCACCCGCAGGTCCCATAGTGGCCTTAACCAATGAATATGCTGGTTCGGACGGCGATATCTTCTCCCACTCCTTCAAGCTCAAGAAAATCGGACCGCTAATCGGTCGCCGAACTTGGGGTGGCGTGATCGGAATTTGGCCACGCCATCGTCTGATCGATGGCGGTATAACCACGCAGCCTGAATTCTCGCAGTGGTTTATGGATGTTGGCTGGGACGTCGAGAACTATGGCACCGATCCCGATATCGACGTGGAGATCGCTCCTCATGAATATCGCCAAGCCAAGGATCCACAGCTCGATCGGGGTATTGCAGAAGTGCTAAGCTTGATGGAGACGCAACCGCCCTTCCGTCCCAAGCTTGACGAGATCTGACGGGGAAACGGGGACGCGACTTTGTTCAGACGCGTCGGGTGACACGGCTTGCGCCCTCCCTCTCAGTCCGTCGACCGCGAGCTCGCAACAGTGCCCGCTCCTTGCGATAAAAGTTAGATGAGCAGGGACAGCGCTTTAGCGCGCGCCGCGCGACGGCGACTCCGTCGACCCAAGCGGCGCTGGTTGCACGGTGCGCGACCGCGGGGCAGGTTTGGCGGGCCGACCGATCATCTTATGGCGCTCGTCGAGCTGTCGATTCAACTCGTCAAGTTGAGCTTGTAGCGCCGCCGCTTCGCGACGATCCGGCTCAAGCGTCTTGACCTGCTCCATAACGCTTGCAAGATTCGCGGCGGCCGCGTCGAGCTGATCTTGAATAGACTTGTTGGTCTTCACGAGTTCATCCTTCTGCTGTTGAAGGAGTTTAATATTTCGCTCGAGCTCGACCTGCTTGGCATCGAGTTTCGCATCTTTGCTTCTTAGTTCTTCCTGTCTTTGTTCCTCTTGATTGGATTGATCAGGGAGGGAGGTTGCAGCGGACACCTTGGTCTGCCGAGTAAGTGCGGCGCGCTTGCGTTCAAGTTCGGCAACATCCATGCGCGTTCGTTCCGATCGCCTTCTAACGTCGTCAGCCAATCGTTTGGAATCATCGATTCCTCGCATCTGATCGACTGGACTCGGCTGTAATCGACGAAGCTCACCTTGGATGCTGTTGACCTGCGAAGCGATCGCATCTCTCTGCTTAGCCGTAGACCGAACCGCATCTTCGAGCCGCTTTGCCGCTCCTCGGAGACGGGTTTCGTCGACAGCCCTCTTTGGCAATGCCACGTTCAGTTTAGCTCGGTGATCATCTAAGCTCGCGGGCCTATCTTGGCCGCGCATGAGCTTGTCCTTTAAAATTGCCAGGCGCTTTCGTTGATTTTCCTCGATCGGCTTCTGGATGGTCGCGTGGCTAACGCCGACTTTCGGCTCTTGCCTTAGCGCTTTATCCATTTCTTGTGATGCATCAACTCTGTCCTTTTGCGCCTTTTCGAGCTCATGTTGAGCTACTAAAAGTATCCGTTGATGATATTCCTCTTTTGACTCGATTGACGTCAACTCACGACGTCGATCGATCAAGGCATGGTTCATCAAAGAATTGTCGGCGATCATCTTTTCACGCGCGGACTTGCCTCTTGGCCATGCCGATCGCTGATTCGACAGATCTTGGGTTTCAAAGGCAATCGTGATCGCAACCGCACACCCGAGCGCAGCGAATGCAATCGGCCAATATCCCGTCGAGAGTCGGCGGCGCTTGCTACCGACTCTTGGCGGCCCGGCAAGCTCGGTTGGCGGGTCCATCCATGCCCTCCCACAATTGCACCCAGAATGGCAGCGCTTTTCCAGCTAAATCCGCGAAGCTGGTCATTGCGACAAACGCCATTTACTTTTCCTAAGTTCGCCAGGTTCACGATGGTCGATCAGTTAAATTCGATGTCGATTTCCCACTCGGCTGGATCGAGCCATGCGCAGTCAAGTGCCCTCCGAGACTTGACGCGTGGGACAACAAAGCAAGATTGCGCACCCATGACGGCGGGGTCTTGTATTTAGTATATCGTCGGAAGCATAGCCGGCGCTATGTGGAAAATTGTCCCCGAGGGTGGGGCCGTGCGAGAGGAAGAGGCCCGGTCTATAGTAACGAATACGTCGAGGGGGCGGCTACAGCAGGGATCGCCAAGGATCCATTTCTCGTGTCACCCATCTGACGCGCATCCCCGTCGTGGCGACTGGCAGGGTCCCGCGCCCGCGGTTACTCTTAGTGCCTTCGTCCTGCACGAACCTGACGATACGCTTTCGCCAGATTCCTGGCGCTCCGGCCGCATAAAGCCTCCTTCAGGTTGACTCGGTCGATCCTCTGAGGTTGTCGCAGACGGCCCTAAACGCCGGAGGGATGACGTTTCGTTTTGTGCACGGTGTTGCAATCGATCAAAAAGCCCCCCACATCGTCCGGCAGCATTCTGATCTTGTGGGGCGATGCCAGTGGGTCTGCCGTGATGCGGACGTTTACGAAGCGGCTTCCCGGATCATGCACCCTCGTGATGCTGGGAGTTGCGGCCCTTGCTCTTGGCGCAGGGGCAAATGCGGGGATGAGCGCGGACGCATCCGGCGCTGGCATGCGCCGGCTCGCCCAGCAGGCGCCGCCGACCGACTACCACTCTGGCGTGCTGGGGACGCAGGATCACCGTGTGCCCATGGTGTCAGATCGCTGGCCATGGTCGTCGATCGGTCGCCTCAATGTTATCACCGGTCTGCAAAGGGGTTTCTGCACCGGCACACTGATTGGTCCGCGGCAGGTGATCACTGCCGCTCATTGCCTGTTCGACGGTAAGATCAACGGCTTCGTCAAGCCACAGGCTGTCCATTTCGTCGTTGGCCAGACTCAGGACAAATTTGTCGGCCATTCGATTGCCACGTCCTTCGTGACGTCACCAGATTTCAGGTTCAAATTGGAAGAGCGGCCGCGGTGGGACCAGATCGGGTCGGAGATGGTTAAGAACGACTGGGCGATCATCGCGCTCGAGAAGCCGCTCTTGCCAGCCGCTATTCCGATTCGGGCGATGCCGCAGGCCGATTTGCCCGATCGCAGCGGACAGGCGGAAATTGCTCTCGCCGGATACGGCGGCGACCACCCTTTTGTCCTGTCGGCCCACCGGCGGTGTACCGCCAGTACGGACGTGCCGTCGGCCGGTTCGCTGACCGACACATGCGACTCGATGCCTGGTGAATCGGGCTCGCCGGTTCTGCTGCTTGACGGCGACCAGGCCTGGATCATCGGCATCCACACGACCGTCTACGCGAGCTTCGAGTCGGGGGTAGGCTACCATGCTCTCAAGGGCCGTGGCGTGTCCGCGTCGATGTTCGAAATGGCCGCGCGCACGGCGTTGGCTAAATGAGACCCGATCAAGGGTTCGACCCATCACCAAACGGTGCGCGCTCGCCAACCGGAGGCTGATCGCTTCCACGCGCTTGATCCAGCCTAGTAGGGATTGGCGATTTTTGTTTGCTTTTGTGTGAAGCATTTTACAGACACTGCAAGGGTCCCGGGATCCCTATTGGTTGTTTTTTAGCGATTTGAATCACCGCGGGAGCGCCCCCCAAGCAGGCGGACCCGAACACTGACACACCTGGAAGCCTTCCGATCGCAACCGTGGGCGTAGCGCTCGTCCGCCGTTTGGCCGGGCGCGAAACGAGAGGCCACACAATGCAACCGATCGCAGAGTGGTTGGAGAAACTCGGGCTGGGACGATATGCCCCACGCTTTGCCGAGAATGACATCGATCTTTCTGTTCTCCGCGACGTGACGGATCAGCACCTCAAGGACATCGGTGTCTTGCTCGGCGATCGCCGGAAGATGTTACGCGCGATTGAGGAACTGGCCGATGGCCCCACACCCTCGCGACCCGCCGCCGCGATCGGGCGCAGACCACCGGACGGCGCTGAACGTCGCCAGCTAACGGTGATGTTCTGCGGTCTCGTGAGCTCGACGACGTTGTCAGACAGGCTCGATCCTGAGGACTTCCGTGCGATCGTCCGCGCCTACTACCGCTGCTGCACCGAACTTATTGAGTGCAATGGTGGTTTTGTCGCGACGCATATGGGCGACGAGGTGCTCGCCTATTTCGGCTATCCGCAGGCCCACGAGCATGATGCGGAACGCGCGGTTCGCGCCGGGCTCGCCCTCGTCGAGGCGATGCCGAAGGTGAAAACCGTCACCGCGGGCCCCCTGCGGGCGCGCGTCGGCATCGCCACCGGGCTCGTGGTCGTGGGCGATCTCATTGATGCTGGAGCGGCCCAGGAACTGCCGGTCGTGGGCGAGACGCCGAATCTGGCCGCTCGCCTCCAAGCGCTAGCCGAACCGGGCGCCGTCGTTATCGCATCGAGCACACGGCGGCTGACCGGCGGCCTGTTCGCGTATCGTGATCTAGGGTTCGTCCCCCTCAAGGGCTTCGCCAAGAACATGCCGGCATGGCAGGTGCGCGGCGAAGGTACCGCCGAGAGCCGCTTTGAGGCGTTGCGCGCCGCCACGACGCCGCTGGTTGGCCGGGACGAGGAGATCGACGTGCTGCTGCGCCGCTGGGAACAAACCAAACGCGGTGACGGGGTCGTCGTGCTGATCTCGGGTGAGCCCGGCATCGGCAAGTCGCGCATCGCCCACACTGTCGTTGATCGGCTAGGCGCTGAACAACCGCCACTCCTGCGCTACTTCTGCTCGCCGCATCATCAGGACAGTGCACTCTATCCGAGTATCTCGCAGCTCGAACGGGCTGCAGGATTTAGGCGTGACGACACAAACGACCAACGGCTGGCGAAGCTCGAGGCGGTGCTCTCAAAAGCAACCGATGACCTTAGCGAGGCCATGCCGCTGCTAGCGGACTTGCTGTCGATCCCAACCGGCGACCACTATCCACCGCTTAACTTGACGCCGCCGAAGCGAAAGGAGAAGACATTTCGCGCTCTGTTGGCGCAGGTAGAGGGACTGGCCGCGCAACAAGCCGTGCTGATGGTGTTCGAGGATGTCCAATGGAGCGATCCGACCACGCGGGAGTCCCTTGACCTGCTCATCGATTGTGTCCCTGCCCTCCGGGTGCTCGTCATCATTACGTTCCGGCCGGAGTTTACGCCACCCTGGATCGGCTGTCCGCATGTGGTGCTGCTGAACCTCAGTCGTCTGCCGCCACGGCAATGCGCCGAAATGATTACGCGATTGACCGGCGGTAAGGGTCTTCCGAGGGAAATCGCTGACCAGATCATTGATCGGACCGACGGCGTCCCGTTATTCATCGAGGAGCTGACCAAGTCCGTCGTCGAGAGCGGCTTGGTGACGGACTCGGGCGATCACTACGCAATGGCGGGACCGGTGTCATCGTTGGCAATCCCGACGACCCTCCACGCTTCGCTGCTGGCGCGGCTTGATCGTCTGGCTCCGATACGCGGGGTCGTACAAATCGGGGCAGCGCTTGGACGTTCGTTCGCGCACGAGTTGATCAGCGCGGTCGCAGCCATGCCGCAGTCACGGGTCGACGATGCTCTTGCGCAACTGGTGAACTCCGAGCTGATCTACCGTCGCGGAACACCACCCGATGCGGAGTACACCTTCAAGCACGCGCTGGTACAGGACGCCGCATACAGCACGCTGCTACGCAACCGACGTCAACAAATTCATGCTCGCATCGCTTCGACCTTGGAGAAACAATTCCCTGAGATCGTCGCCACTCAGCCACAGCTCATGGCGCAGCATTGCGTGGAGGCCGGCTTGATCGAAAAGGCCATAGCCTTCTTCACCACGGCGGGGCAGCAGGCGATTGCACGTTCAGCGATGGCAGAGGCGGTCTCGCAACTGATGAAAGGGTTGCGCTTGATCGCCAAACTGCCCGACAGCCCGCTGCGCAAACAGCAGGAACTCGATCTACAGATCGCTCTCGGACCGGCACGGATCGCCACGAGCGGCTTTTCAGCACCGGATGTCGGCGAGACCTACACACGCGCACGTGCACTTGCTGAGCAACTCGACCGTCCGGAATATCTCGTCTCGCTCATTTATGGGCAGTGGGCATTCCACTGCATCCGCTCGGAATACGAATTGGCAATGTCGCTTGCCGAGCAATTGGAGGAGATCGGGGCGACGCGAAACGACGTCGCGGCGCTGTTGCTGGGGCACTTTGCGCATGCTGGCACCCATTTGCGGCAAGGCGAATTCCTCGCAGCGTATGCCCTGTATGAGCAATGCCACAAGATGAGTGAGTATCGCACGCTCTATGTGACGATGACCGGCGCAGACCAGTATCTCATTGCGTTGTCACAGCTTGCTCTAACGCTAGTCTATCTGGGCAGGATAGATCAAGGGCGCTCGCGCATTGGCCAAGCGTTGTCGGCAGCCCGTCAGCTTGGACACGTCAACTCGCTGGCCTACGTGTTGGTTTTTGTATGCTTGATCGAGTGGCTGACCAGCTCGCCACAGGATTTGAAACGACATGGCGAGGAGTTAATGGCGCTCTCCGAGGAGCACGGTCTGCAGTGGCTTGGTTGGGGGATGGCGTACTGTGGGGCGTCAATGACCACGCTTGGCCAAGCACAGAAAGGTCACGACCTCATTACCAAAGCGCTCTCGACGATCCGTGGTATGGGGTACATTCTAGGTACTCCCCTTGTGTTATGTTTTCTCGGCGAGGCCCACTCAAAGCTTGGACGGCCGCTTGACGGACTAGATTGCCTCGCCGAGGCAGCGCAAATCATAGAGATGACCGACGAGCGGTATGACGAGGCCGAGTTGCATCGGCTGCGAGGCGATCTATTAAATGCAACGAGCGATCGAGCCGCGGCCGAGGAGAACTATCATCGCGCGTTGACCGTTGCGCGGCACCAGGGGGGGAGATTCTGTGAGCTAAGAGCCGCTACGAGCCTCGCCTGCCTCTGGCATGAACAGGGCAAGCGCGCCGAAGCCCGTGCTCTACTGGCGCCCGTCTACAACTGTTTTTCCGAAGGATTCGCCATGCCAGCATTACAAGACGCCAAGACACTGCTCGACCAGCTGACGTGATCGAGTGCACTAGGCGCGCTCAGCCATGGCGGACGCACGGGTTCGTACACCAGTTCTCAGTGGGGGGAGCTGTCGTCGGAGTCGAGCGATGCATTCAGATACTTGATGGAACCCTGTGGGTCGCCATGAGTGTGTCCCCAAGCGTTCCTCCTAAGGAAGTTTCGAGTTCGCACGTGATAGACGGCGACCGACAACTCCATGACGCCGCAACGTAACAGGCGTCACGCTTTCTACTGGTTGAGGAAGTTGAGCGGCAAGCCCGGATATGGCCAAGGAAAGGAGATGAGTTCACCCTGACCGGACGAGGTCGCAAAGGCAGTGCGCAAATCGGCACCGCCGAAGCAGATGTTCGTAGTGTATGAGTCTGGACATTTCACGAAGTCCAGCTGTCGACCGGACGGCGAAATGACCGTGATTCCGCCGGTCAGCAGGGTCGCAATGCAGATGTTGCCCTCGCTGTCGACCGCGAGCGAATCGAACGACTGGTAGACCGGCGAGGCAAAGAGCATCCGGCCGCCGTGCGGCGCGCCGCTGTTACTACGGCGTATGACCCCCGGTGCATCGAGCTCAAAGGCCCATAGACGTGCAGTTATCGTTTCGGCTACATAGAGCACCGATTCGTCCGACGACAGGCCAATACCGTTTGGAGAGATCATGGGCGCCGCGGCGCGGATGCAACGCGATCCATCGCTCAAGCCGTAGCACACTGCACCAAATTCCCGCTGATTGCTATCGAACTTGCCAGCATCAGTGAACCAGAAGCCGCCCTGCCGGTCGAACACCAGGTCGTTCGGTCCCCGCAGCTGCTTCCCGTCGGCGCTATCGTATAGACGTTCGACCCGTCCGCTCGCCAGGTCGACGCGCTCGATGCGGCCACCGGCATAGTCGATGGGGATGCCGATAGGCCGCAGTCCGAGATCGGTTTGCGACCAGGAGAATCCGCCATTGTTGCAGATGTAGCAAGCGCCGTCCGGGCCGATGGCGGCGCCGTTAGGCCCGCCGCCGGTCCGCCCGACGATCGTCTGACGCCCGTCAGGAAACACCTTCGTCAACGTCCCTCGCTCGATCTCGACGACCAGCACCGAGCCGTCCGGCAAGGCCACGGGTCCTTCGGGAAAGCTGAGGCCGCGTGTCACGACTTTCATCTTTTCGTCGTCGCCTTATGAGGAAAATCAATGGAGGCGTTGCTCTAGTATCCAGTATCCAGCGAGCAGGGCTTTGGAACCTCGTTCCCAATTGCAGGATCTGGGCTAGACGCTCCAAACCGCAGGCTGAACCTGGCCGCACTGTACAAGGTGACAGTCAGCACGTCGAGCGTCCAGGCTGAACCTCCCTCGAAGCTCCTATTACGGGGAAAACAATGGCATCCGGCGTGTCGATCGGCTGGGGAATGCCAGGCAAAACGAGCCCGCTCTTTGTCGCGAGCATTTTCGGCCGCTTACGCTGGTTGAGTTTCAACGGCCTCAAGGCCGTGCAATTGGCGCACGAGGAAGCCGACTATAAGGACGTTCGCACCGTTGAACAGCACGCCTGCAGCAAAGGCTGGCGCGTAGAAGCCGAAATGGTCATACAGTGTTCCGGCGAACCAGCTGCCGAATGCCATTCCAACCATAGAGACCATCAGCAAGGTGGGAATGCGCCAGGACGCCTCGGACGAAGGGAACAAGTCGCGGATCGCCACCGAATAGGACGGGATGATCCCACTGAATCCCAGTCCGAACGCGGCAGAAATCGCAAACAGACCGATCTCGTTCTGGGTAAAGACGAAGGCCATTATCGCCAGCGCCTGGCATGCGGACCCTATTAAGACGGTTCGCAGGCCACCGATCCGATCGGCCATGGCGCCCCAAAGCTGGCGGGAGATGAACGCGGCGCCCAGCAGCACCGACAACATGGCCGCACTGTGGGTTGGGGCGATGCCGATATCGCCGCAGAACGCGACCAGATGCGCGGAGGGGACCGCCATCGGTACGCAGCAACAGAACGACGCCACACACAACAGCGCCTGGACGAGGTTCGGGCGCAGCCCGAGCACGGTGCCCCGCGAACGGCTGATGTGGGCGTCGGACTCCGTGACCCATTGAACGGGCACGGGCCGCAACAGCGCCAGCGTGGGCAAAATGACGACGAGGACAACCACCGCATAGCACAGCATCGTCGTTTGCCAGCCGAACGCGGTAATGCCGCCGCCGAACAACGACGGCCAGACCACGCCGGCGATATACTGGCCCGAGGAGATCAGCGCGATCGCCGTGCCGCGTCGCCGGTCGAACCAGCGGCTGACGTAGACCAGCAGTGGAGCATAGATCGCACCGTTGCCCAGCCCGATCATCAACCCGTGCCCGACATAAAGCGCCGCGACACGACCGAGCGTCGACACCGCCAAGCCACCGGCCATCATCACGGCCCCTAGGGCAACAATGGCGCGGATGCCGATCCGGTCGGCCAGCGGCCCCATCAGCATCCCGCCCAGACCGGTCCCGACCCAGACCAGTGCGCCGGCGAGCGCCAGGACCGAACGCTCGGTGCCGAGCGCCTCCTGCATGGGCTTCAGTCCGACCACTACGAGCAAGGGAGAGCCGAAGGAGACCGACAGGATCGCAAGCGTGACGCAGGCCGCTATCCAGGCGTCCTTCCCCTCGATGCTCGGCCCGCTGCGAGTTGCCGCCATCTCCAACTGTTCTCTTGCCGCGTGCGGATTTTGCCGCTGAAACGCCTGACGGACAAAGCACGCCTATTGGCCGCCGTCCAGGGTGGTTTCAAACCGAGTCCTGTTGCGCGAGGCCAGCCTCCCCAGCGTGGGAAGGTAGCGTCTCAACGCGCGGCCTCTCGAGGGCTGCGGGTCGCCCGCCAACGGGCCCTGATTGGCAAGGGCAATTGCGGAGAAAGACGACCACTCTGCTGCCGTCAGTCTGCAACCGGAAACCCGCGCAACGCGACGCGATCTTTGACTGCGCCCCGTTTCGTCAGCGTGTGGACACGCGACTCCGTCGGGTGCTTCGGCAGGCACCAAGCATTTTCGGATTCCTCAAAGTATCACAGTTGGCGTCATACCGAAGCGCCGTCACGCCGCCTTGTCAATGCGCACGCCGGCACCTTGCAGCAGCATCACCTTATTGAGCATTTTGACGCAGGCGTAGACCGCCTCGATCGCCGGAGCTGGCGTCTCGGTCAGCTGCGCCATCTCCAGCACCGAGCCGATCAATGCCTCTGTCTCGAGCGAACGACCGGCCTCTACGTCTTGCAGCATCGAGGTCTTGTGCGCTCCGACACTTTCGGCGCCGGCAATGCGCTTTTCGATGGTGACGCGAAAAGTGACGCCAAGTTTTTGGGCAATCGCCTGCGCCTCCTCCATCATGGTCGCCGCCAGACGGCGCGTCTCCGGGAATTGGCAGATATCGACGAGCGTCGCGTGGGTGAGTGCGCTGATCGGATTGAACGAAAGGTTACCCCATGCCTTGAGCCAGATCTCCGAGCGGATGTCATTGAGCACGCGCGACTTGAGGCCTGCCTTTACGAACAGATCGTGCACAAGCTTCACGCGGTCAGTTTCCTTGCCATCAAGCTCGCCGACGGGGAAGCGATCGCCCTCAACGTGATGAATCACCCCCGGCCCTGTTACCTCGGCCGCAGGATAAACAACACAGCCGATGAGGCGCGTTGCATCGATCTTTCGGGTGAGAATGCCCGAAGGATCGAGGCTCTGGAGCTTTCTGCCGTCGTACTTGCCACCAAGTCTTTGGAAGTACCACCACGGCAACCCGTTCTGCACGGTCACGACCATTGTGTCCGCGCCAAGGAGCGCCTCGATGTCGCGCGCTACCTGGTCGAGGTAATGGGCTTTGACCGCGAGGACGACAAGATCCTGTTCGCCCGCGTCGATTGCCGTGTCAACTGCCTTGATCTTCGCGGTCTCTACTTTGCCGTCGTGCCACTCAAGCTTCAGGCCATTCTGCTTGATCGCGGCTAGGTGCAAGCCAACATCGATAACGGTTACAGAATTGCCAGCGAGCGCCAACTTGGCGGCAATCAAGCCACCGATGGCACCGGCACCGACGACGCACACGCGCATGGGCTTCGGTGGCGCACCGAGAAGATACGGGCTAGGGAGTTCTTGATCGAAGTGGTTGCTTAACGTGCCTATCCCTTCAATCGATATTTCGATGATGTTGTTCGCATCTCTCATGACGCCGGCGCCAAGCGAGGTCCCACAGGCAATGACGTCGCCGGGCAACAGCGTGATGTCGCGCGAAATCAGGCTCACCAGCTTGTGCGGCGGGAAGAACATATCGCTCACTAGATAGTTCTGCCGCTCTTGCCCATTGAGTATGGTCCTGATGCGCAACGTCATTGGATCGAGGTCGGTGGTGATCACCGGACCGAAGACACCAAACGTGTCGAAGCTCTTCGCCCGCGTCCATTGATCAAACGTTGGGTTCTTCTTGAGGATATCGACAGCCGTCACGTCGTTGATGCAGGTGTAACCAAAAATATAATTACCAGCCTCTGCTTCGCTCACCATCGAGCACTTCTTGCCGATGACGATCCCGAGCTCGCCCTCGTAGATGATCTTTCCGTCATAGGACTTCGGCCGGTTGATGGGCTGCCCATGCGGGTGGTAAGCATTGGGCGCCTTCAGGAAATAGAGCGGTTCGTCGGGCACTTGGAAGTTGTTCTTAGCCGCCAGCTGGTGAAAATTGTTCCACAAGCAGATCATTTTCGATGGATCGCAGGGCGTGCGGACACGAACGTCTGACAGTCGCACCGTTTCACCCGTAGGGATCGCCGCAGAAAACATATCCCCGTTGTGCACTGCGATCGCGCCATCGTTCAAGGTTCCAAACCCAAACTCGCCATCGCGCTCGAACCTGAGCCACTGGATCATGACGCTCCTCCCATCAATTTTTAAGTGTAATTTCCCGTCAAGCTTGCGCTTGTCGGACATCACCCGGCCAGCGTTCCGCGACTGATTATCCGTGAAGCCTGACGGACGCGCATGAGCCGTGGATGATATGCGCTCTCTCTCTTTTACGACGCCGCATGGGGGGAGTCGAGACTAGGCTCGCGCCACGGGTTGCGAGCGTACTGGCGGCCCAGGAAGCGCGGTCGCGAGCCGATTGTGATGGCGATACCGAGCGCGGGCGATCGTCGAGTACAGCGCATGCGACGCGTCCGGCCTCCAGATTCGGGGCCGCCCCCCGCGCTAAGCGCCCCTGTGATCGCGCGTAGCCGAGCAGAGCCGAACGCCTCGCGGCGTGGAGAGGCGTACTTTTTTGCCCCTTGGCACAAAGTTCCGTCGCAGAAATCAGTCTGGTATCTGCGCCTGCGGCACGCGAGGAAGCCCGCGCCGGTCCTCCTACTGGGCTGACGACCAGCCGACGAAAGCGGCGAGAAACCATATCACTCCGAGCCCCGCGGCGATGGCGACCTGCGTCCAACCTGCGACCGTTTGCTGGTCGATCCGGTAATAGGCGCAAAGGCGGGTTGGAGCGTTCAGATAGAGGCCGCAGATAGCACCAAGCTTGGGAATGAAAGTTGGCCCAAAGAAATGCGCGGCCAAGTGCCGGCAAACGGTGCCAACTCAACCCTAAGGGCAGTCCCCACCACTAGGGTAAAACTACGAATGTGGCTAAATCAAATAGCGGACCGGCCAATGCGACATCGAGCATGCGCGGCAGCATCGAGCACGACGTCGCAAACACCACGACCAGAAGTCCTGGAATGCCGAACCAGTCGGCTTCCGCCAGCCAGCCAACAAAATCAACCACCTGTCTGCTCAGTTGGCGCCCGGGCGATCCGCAAACCCGCTAGGGAAAGGCATCCGGCACAAGGCGGACACTCGGATAGCTCCGCCCTGGCCAACGATCGAATACACAGTGCAAGAACGCGTTGGTTACTACCCTGCCTTGCGCGGTATGTTTTGTTCGTTTAATGACCCTTTCCCCGCAAGCAATTCGTTCAGGTTCTTATCGAGCTGAGCGATGGCACCCGGGTCAGCACCGAACAACGCGAGGTGCCCGTCGATGGTTTGGATGGGCCTGAACTCGGCATCGGGAATGAGCCGCCACTCGGCTTGGCAATCAGCCGGCGGAAAAAACATATCCGACGACATCGGCATGACAAAGGTCTTGGCTCTAATTCGTCCCAATGCATTCCGCAGGTCACCGCCCGTGTGACGACTGACGTCTCCGCGTTGCCATTTCCATGCCATGCATAGTAGATCGTTCGGATCCATCACGCTGAAATAGGCATACATGAAGTTGATGATGAAATCGTCCAAGGACGAAAAGCCTAACGCCTTATGGCGGTTTTCTTGGAAGAACTCTGTGCTCCAACCCATCACAGCCCACATTTTGGCATGGCGTAACAGACCCTCTCGGACATCCGTCGGCGAGGCATAGAAACCCTTGTTGAAGCCAGGGTCGGACGTAATCGCTTCGACCAGTGTTTCCGTGAAAAGGAAATCGTGGGTGGTATTTTTCGCCGTGCCGGCAATCGGTGCGGCGCGCTCTACCATATCGGGATAACGTACAGCCCATTCATAAGTCTGCTGGGCGCCCATGGAGCCCCCAACGACCAACGCTAAGTTTTTCAGACCGAACTTTTCAGTGACCAGTTTATGCTGCGCGCGCACGTCGTCACCGATTCGCACTCTCGGGAAGTTGCCCATCCCTGCTGGTGCCGGCGTGTTGTGCGGTGAGCTAGAAAGACCGCTGCCTATCTGATTGACGATGAGTATGAAATACTTGTCGGGATCGAGTGCACGGCCCGTACCGATAAAGACCTGTTCGATAATCTTGTTTGTTCCAGAATACCACGTGGGGATGAGGATGGCGTTATCCTTGGCGGCATTGAGCGCGCCAAGGGCAGCGTACGCGAGCTGGCAATTGCGGATGGTGCCGCCTTCTTCCAAATCGAGATTGCCGATGTCGTGCAGTTCGTAAGGCCCATGTATGTCCTGCGAATAGTAGCTGTTGTTGATCATTGTCTCCTCCCGGATCCGTTGAATGAGGCGGGGGCGAGGTCATTGCCTTTGCCCCGCCCTACCCGCTTTTTTGACGACCAACTATGCCAGTTCGAATCCCTCGTAGCCCTTAGCAGCAACCTCGTCGCATTTCTTACGGTAACCGCCGACGCCCTCGGGCCCAAGATAAGGCAAGAAAGCGCGTGGCTTACCAGTGATGTTGGCGCTCATGTACCAGGAGTTGGCGCCGGGCATTAGCGTCATGTTGACGATCTCGTTGACGTGGGCGACCCAGTCATCCTGGGCCTGAGGTGTCGGCTCGATCGTGCTTCTGCCTGTCTTGCGCATGTTGTCTATGCAGTCGGTTATCCATTCCACGTGTTGCTCGATCGATACCGGCATGTTCGACAATACCGACGGGCTTTGTGGACCCGTAATAGTGAATAGGTTGGGAAAGCCGACAACCGAAATGCCAAGGTAGGTGTGCGGACCGTCGGCCCATTCCTT
>Ga0126373_10000386_pt1 | contig 29176 bp, 27 predicted proteins | sample PanSoiMetPlot_11_FD_92545 | JGI IMG/M metagenome (GOLD analysis project Ga0126373, IMG submission 92545) | Tropical forest soil microbial communities from Panama - MetaG Plot_11 | ecosystem: Environmental > Terrestrial > Soil > Tropical forest > Bulk soil | place: Panama | collected 2016-02-17 | reverse complement strand
CGGTGCCGCGATCATCATCATCGCCACTACGCTGTGCATGCGTTGCCCGGGCATGGGGCTTGGCCGCATGCCCTTGCTTGTTTGGCTTAACCTCGTCATGTCCGGCATAGTTCTGATCGCCGTAACCCCGCTCTCGGCCGCGCAACTCCTGCTGATGGTCGATCGCTATCTTGGCGGGCATTTCTTCGATACTCAAGCCGGTGGGTCGGCCGCACTCTGGATGCACTTCTTCTGGATATTCGGCCATCCCGAGGTCTATATCCTGATTCTCCCGTGTTTTGCCTTCATGTCTGAAATCATCCCGGTTTTTTCGCGGAAGCCCATATTTGGCTATCCCATCATGGTTGCGGCCTCGGTGTGCATCGGCTTCATCAGCATGAGCGTCTGGGCGCACCACATTTTTACGATGGGCATGAGTTCCGCCGGCAACTCCTTCTTTGCGCTCACTACATTGACTATCGCTGTTCCCACAGGAATTAAAATTTTCAATTGGTTAGGTACCATGTGGGGCGGCAAAATCCGTTTCAAAGTGCCGATGTTGTTTTCTATCGCCTTTCTGTTCCAGTTTCTGATCGCCGGTCTTACAGGAATTATGTTGGGAAGCGCCGCCTTCTCTACGCAGCTCGCTCTTTCCTATTTCGTAGTCGCCCACTTCCATTACGTAATCGTTGGTGGAATCCTTTTCGCGCTCTTCGGCGCCTTCTACTACTGGTATCCCAAAATGACCGGGCGAATGCTCAGCGAGCGCCTGGGTAAGGTCCACTTTTGGCTCTTCGTTCTCGGCTTCCACATGACATTCGACATAATGCACTTTCCCGGGCTGCTGGGGATGCCGCGGCGCATTTACACCTACGAGCCGCGGCCCGGCTGGGAGACGTTGAACTTTCTGGTTACGATTGGCGCCTTCATTCAAGGCATCGCCATCCTCATCTTTGTTTGGAATCTCATCTCCTCTTATTTCAAAGGAGCAAAAGCCGGCAACGATCCATGGGACGCCTGGACTCTCGAGTGGTCCGTCAGTTCGCCGCCCCCGGCTTACAACTTCGCCGTAGTCCCTATGGTCGGAAGTCGGCGCCCCTTGTGGGACTTGAAACATCCGGAAGACCCGGACAGCCTGTATGAGTGATCGAGCGAAATCATGAGCGCAGCTGCTACTCCACTACTTGAGCCATCCCGCGCTTGGTCGCTTCCCTATCGCGGCACCGTGGGCATGGCCTGCCTGATCATCGCGGAATCCTCTATCTTCACAATTTTCTTTGTCGCATACCTTTTTTATCTGGGGAAAGACCTCTCCGGGCCAACGCCGCGCGAAATCCTCGAAATGCCGATTTTCTATACGATCTGCCTGCTGTCGAGCAGCATCACCGTGCATTTCGCCGCAAGAGCTCTGCACCTTGCTCAGCGAAGTATTTTTATCGGGCTGTGGCTTCTCACGTTCATCTTGGGCGGACTCTTCATCTTCGGCACCGGGCAGGAATGGCATCGGCTCATTTACGAGCGCAACTTCACGATTGCTACGAATCTCTTCGGCACCACCTACTACTCGCTCGTCGGCTTGCACGCCACTCACGTAGTCGTCGGCTTGATTATGCTTTTCATTGTTCTGCTCTTCGCTATCGCGGGCCGCGTCGGGAAGGAACATTCGGGCCGCGTCGAAACGCTCGCGCTGTACTGGCACTTTGTCGATTGCGTTTGGGTGGTGGTCTTCACCGTTGTTTACATTGTTGGGCGCTGAGGCACAGATGACAACCGTACCGTCCGGCCAAGACACGCAACGGCCTCCCGCCGAATTGGACGTACCGGCCTCCACTGCATGGCCCCTGGTTTTGGCGTGCGGGTTCACCTTGCTATTCGCGGGCCTGCTGACGAACGTCTCGGTCAGCATCCTCGGCATTGTCCTCACCGTCGCCGGTTGCGTGGGTTGGTTCCGCGAAGTCCTCCCCCACGAGCACGAAGTCACAATGCCTGTCGTGGCCGAAGAGCTTCCCATGGTCACCGGGCAGCCCCAAGTTGCACGCCTGCCCGAAGCCATGCACATCCCACGCGCTTGGCTTCCGCTCGAAACTTATCCGGTGTTCGCCGGTGTCCGCGGCGGCTGGGCCGGAAGCATCGCAATGGCTGCTCTTGCATGCCTTTTCGGCCTCCTCAAGGCCGGCAGCATCTGGTACCCCATCAACCTTCTCGCCGGCGTCATTTACGTTGAATCGGTGAAGCTCCCAATGGGCGACCTCAACGCCTTCCACCCGGGCTTTTTCGGAATTGCCGTGCTCCTCCACGCGACTGTGTCCACGCTCGTGGGATTGCTCTATGGCGCCATGCTTCCCATGTTTCCGCGCCGCCCGATTGTCCTCGGCGGACTCGTTGCTCCGGTGCTCTGGTCCGCTTTGCTCTACACCACGCTTGGCTTGATTAATCCGCTTCTCGAAAGCCGAATCGATTGGTTCTGGTTCATCGCGTCGCAGATGGCCTTTGGTCTCGTCGCCGGCCTTGTAGTAGTCCGACACTCGCGCATCATGACGAAAGAGAATGTGCCCTTCGCCGTGCGCGTGGGAATTGAGGCTCCCGGAACGATTCGCGAGCGAAGCGAGGGCAAATAGCTTGAACGCAGAGCCACTTCACCGTTTCTCCGTTGCCGCAGCGTTCAGTTCGTTGCTGCTGCTCGCTGGCTGTGGTGCGCCCCAGGGTCAACCAAGCGCCGCTTCAGTGCCCCTCGCACCAAACGAGGTCATGGATTTCAGTGCGCTGTACGCTGACAACTGCGCCGGCTGCCACGGTGCGGAAGGCAAAGGCGGCGTCGCAATCGGCCTTGCCGACCCTGTTTATCTCACCATAGCTGACGACGCCTCAATCCGCAAAGTCACTGCCAGCGGTGTTCGTGGCACGGCCATGCCCGCTTTCGCCCAAAGCGCCGGCGGGATGCTCACCGACAAGCAAATCGACGCTATCACGAGCGGCATTCGTTCGCATTGGGCGAAGCCGGAAATTCTCAATGGTGCAAATCCGCCAGCCTACGCGGCCCACTCTCTGGGCAACACCGCGCAAGGCGAAGCGGACTTCAAGACATACTGTTCGTCGTGCCACGGCCCGGACGGCCGCGGAGGTCCCAAGGGCAGCTCGATTACGGACGACTCCTTCCTCGCTCTTGTCAGCGATCAAGGTCTCCGCACGCTCGTCATCGCCGGGCGTCCCGATCTCGGCGCACCCGATTGGCGCGGCAATGTTCCTGGCAAACCCATGTCCGATCAGGACGTCACCAACGTCGTCGCGTGGCTCGCCTCGCGACGCGCACAGAATCCCGGTCGGCCTTATTCGGTTTCGAACAACCCGCAGCGTTAGCTCGTTGCACGCAGAGGTTTGCTCATGTCGAACTTCCCCGAATCGCAGAAGACGAAACAGCCGGCTCCAGCCGCAGAACCACCTCTCTCACGTCGCTGGTTCCTGATGAAGCTGGGCATGCTCTTTAACACTGTCGTCGCAGTTGGGCTCGCCATACCAATCGTTCGCTTTCTTCTCGCATCCGTCTCACGCGGCCGCTCTAACGGCTATCTCGCTTGGGTTCCGCTCGGCCCCGTTGCCGATTTTCCCGAAGGCGAGACGCGTCTCGCCACTTTCCGCAATCCCTACGCAACTCCCACCGACGGCAAAACCGTTGATACGGCCTGTTGGGTCCGCCGCATCTCCGGCGATCAATTCCAGGTTTTTGCCGTGAACTGCGCCCACTTGGGCTGCCCGGTCCGTTGGTTCCCCCAGTCGGGCCTGTTTATGTGCCCGTGCCACGGCGGCGCCTACTACCGCGACGGCTCACGCGCCTCTGGCCCTCCCGAACGCGGCTTGTTCGAGTATCCCTACAAAGTTCAGGGTGGCCTCGTCACCATTCAAGCGGGCGAACTTTTCACGCCCGGCCAGTCTGCCGCGCTCGCGGGAGCGAAGCCTCCATGCGCCTGATCTCACAAATCGGCGAATGGTTCGACAGCCGCCTCCAGCTCGCGGCTCCCGTCCGAGAAGCGGTCGAGCACCCCGTCCCTCGCAACACTGCGAGTTGGTGGTACGTCTTTGGCAGCGCCGCCCTCACGGTCTTCCTTCTGCAAATAGTGACCGGCATTATGCTCGCGCTCATATATGTGCCCTCGGCCAGCGAGGCTTGGAGCAGCCTCCAATTCCTCAACCACGACGTCACCCTCGGGTGGTTCATTCGCGCCATGCACGGATGGGGCTCGAACTTCATGGTTGCGATTGTCCTCATTCATATGGTCCAGGTTTTTCTCTTCGGCGCTTACAAATTCCCACGCGAACTCACCTGGATTATCGGCATCTTCCTCCTTCTGATGACGCTCGGCATGGCCTTCACCGGCCAAGTGCTTCGCTTCGATCAGGACGCCTACTGGGGCCTTGGCATCGGCGCGTCCATCGCGGGCCGAGTCCCGTTTGCCGGCCCCGCGATCGTCAAACTCATGCTCGGCGGCCCCATCATCGCGGGCGCCACGCTCTCTCGGTTTTTCGCATTGCACGTTTTCGTCATCCCGGGATTGCTGATCACCTTCGTCTGCCTGCACGTCTTGCTCGTCCTTAAGCTGGGCATCAACGAATGGCCCATGCCCGGCCGAATCGTGAAGCGCGCCACGTACGAACGCGAGTACCACGAATTGACCCGAACCGCCGGCGCGCCCTTCCTTCCTTACGCCATCTGGAAGGACATGTTCTTTGCCGCTATCGTCATTCTCGCGGTTGTCGCTTGCGCTGTGTATTTCGGCCCCTTCGGGCCCAGTGGCAGGCCCGACCCAACGGTCATTCAAACAGCGCCGCGTCCGGATTACTTCTTCCTCTGGCTCTATGCCTTGCTTTCGTTTCTTCCCCCGTCGCTCGAGACGCCGGCACTCCTTATCGGCCCGGTCGTTGTAATCGCCGGCCTGCTTCTCCTCCCGTTTCTCTCTGGCGAAGGCGAAAAAAGCTGGCGCCGGCGACCCATCGCTGTCCTCACACTTCTTCTCATAGCTATCATGCTGAGCACCTTCACGCATCTCGCCGGATTCACGCCGTGGAGTCCGCACATGAATGCGTGGAGCGGCGATCCCGTGCCAGAAAGATTCGTTCATGGAACAACGGCCCTGCAGCGCCAAGGCGCGCTCGTTTTTCAGGTGAAGCAGTGCCGCAACTGCCATTCGCTCGGCGAAATGGGAGGTCAGCGAGGCCCCACTCTCGATAGCGTCGCCGTTCGTCTCACCCAGGACCAGCTCATCCGTCAGGTAATTCAAGGCGGCGGCAATATGCCCGCCTACGGCAAGAGTCTGAGCCCACCCGAAGTCACCGCTCTCGTGGCATTCCTCGAGACCCTCCATCCGCCCGGGCAAGCCGCAGCCCGCGATGCCTCGCGCGACACCGTACTCAGCGACGAGCGGAAGGGCTCCGCACCGAAGCCCTAGCAACCTCCGATGCCGTTCGCCATTCAATCCGCGCTCGACGTCTGGCGTTTTCCAATCGCTCTTACCGTTTCTCTCGCGCTTGCTGCATTCATTTATCTCCGCGGCTGGTTCCGTATCCACTCCACTCAGCCGCGCCTGATTCCATCATGGCGCGCCGGCAGCTTTCTCTGCGGCCTTGCCTTGATTTGGCTTGCCCTCGGCTCGCCTCTCGCGCTTTTCGACGAGCAACTCCTCACCGTCCACATGATTCAGCACTTGCTCCTTATGACTTTCGCCCCGGCCCTGCTCCTCCTCGGCTCGCCCGTGCTCGCTCTCCTCAACGGCCTGCCACGCGATTTCGTTCAGCGCTTTCTGGGCCCGCTTTTCAAGTGGTCCCCCGTTCACAATCTCGGCCGCACGCTTGTGCGTCCCGCTGTCAGTTGGTTCGCCGCCGCTGCTGCGCTGGTCGTTTGGCACATTCCAGCGGTGTTTACCCTCGCGCTCAGGTCCGAGCCCTGGCACGTCGTCGAGCACGCCACGTTCTTCCTCGCCGGATTCCTGTTCTGGTGGCCTGTGATTCAACCGACCGCGCCCGCGCGCCCCCAGTGGTCAATGATCCTGTATTTGTTTCTCGCCACCATCCCCTGCGACATCCTCTCCGCTTTCCTCGTTTTCGGCGACCGAATCGCTTATCCCGCTTACCTTGCCACTCCTCGGCCCTTTCAAATTTCCGTCGTTGCCGACCAGCAATTCGCTGGCGCCCTCATGTGGACTTGCATCACCCTCTTCTACCTCGTTCCCGCTACCATCCTCACCTTGAATTTCCTCTCCACCGGGGACGTACACCGACACGACGGCGCACACGGCCACACTGAATCCGCACTGCATACAATTGAAACTCGCTGAAGGAATTCGGCGGTGAAGAATCCGCGAGAGGGTTACCGCCTATTCCGGCGTCCGACCGATGGCCACATCCACTTCATCTTTCGCTTGCGTGTAGTCGAGTTGCACTTGCAGAAGCGATGCTTTAGCTTCCAGTTCGCGCGCTGCCGCGCTGTCGACTTGTGATTCCAGCGCGCTGCCTTCGCGCAACTGTTGCGCCAGCACGCGGTGCGACTCCGTCCGCAGCGTCAGTATTTCCTCCGAAACCCGCATCATCTGCCGCGTCCGCTCCATCTTGTTGTATGCCGTCTGCACCTTCACCTCGACCTCTTCCTTTACGCGCGCCAGGTTTTCGCGCGCCTGATCGAGCTGCGAATGCCGCGCGCCTAGCTCCGCACGCCGCCGCCCGCCTTCGAAGAGGTCGTAGCTCAGCACGAATCCAAACGTCCCGAAATTGTGCTCCAGAAAAGACACGCCGTTCTGGTAGCTGTGCCGTGCAAACACTTCCGTATCCGGAATGTACTCGCGCCGCGCCAGCCTCACCGCCGCCGATGCCTTCTCCACATCCTGCTGCGCTCTCTGGATTTCGGGGTGAGATTCTGTCGCCAGCGTCTTGCATTCCTCGAGGGAGCAGGGTTCTGGCCGCTGCCGGATGTTCGGATCGAGCGTCAGTTGCGTCGACAGCGGCACGCCGATCGCGTCATTCAGTTGAATCGCAATGTCCGAAAGCTGCAAATCAACCGTGATCAGGTCCTGCTTCGCCTGCAGCGATTGCGCCCGTGATTCAATTTCGTCCTGTGTCAGCGCGCTCCCGTATTTCACCTGCTGCACGCGTTCCTTCGCCAGTGCCTCTGCCGCCCCAATCGACGCCTCGATCGCCGCGCGGTGGCTCTGCGCTACCAGCACGCTGTAATAAAGCGCCCGCACGCGCTGCACCACTTCATTCCTCGTCTCGCGCGATTCCGCGCGGCTGGCGTTTAGTTCGGCGCCCGCGATGTTGTTCTTCTCGCGGATTTTCAGCAGCGGCGTAAGTGGCTGGCTCAGCTCCGTCCCGCTGATTTGAAGGTTTACAGCGCCCTGCGCGATCAAAACGGGGTTCGTCGGTACGGACGTTCCTGCCACCGTTCCAAAGCTTCCCGCAGGCACCACGATGTGCTCCGCCTCCGTCAGGTGTAGCGCCTTGCTCTCGTTCTTCAACGTCGGATAGTAGTAGCTTTTCGCGGCGTCTTTTTCGTGCTGCTTCTCGTCCACCTTCAGTGACGAGAGCCGAACGACGTGGTTGTTCTTTAAGGCGAGCTGCTCCGCCTCTTGCAGGGTGATCGTCCGCGCCGCTGCCGGAGCGGCCGTCGCAGCGGTTGCTCCGCTGGCAGTCGCGCTCGTGTCCTGCTGCTGGGCGCCCGCACCCGCTGCTCCCATAATCCCGACTACCGCCAAGAACATTGCGGCGCGCATCCTCATTTCTTCACCTCACCGTGTGTTTCTGGAATCCCCTGCACCTGGCTCAGTTCTCCGTAATCCATAGGCTCCACTTTCAGCATTGCGATCAGCAAAAGCGCAATCACGCAACCTGCGGTGATGAGCAGGAAAGCGTCGCCGAACGTCAGCGCGTATGCTTCCAGCCTCAGCCGTCCTCCCACGATTCCCGCCGCCCTGCCCGCCGCTGCTCCCACACCGCTTGATTTCCCCGCCATCGCCGCGGTCAGCCCGCGCAGGTTCGCGTCCGTGATCCACTCGCCGCGCTGCACGTGCAGCCCAAGCAGATTTGAGTGCAGCTTTTCCCGCTCCGCGATGAAGTGTCCCATCACCACCGCGCCGATTTGCCCGCCAAACAGCCGTACCGTATGAAAAAACGACGAGAACGTCAAAATTCGCTGCGGCTTCGCCAGTCCACCCGAAAATAGCCCCTGCAGAAGAATCGTCGCAACCAGACCCACAAACGCCAGCGCCTGCCCCACTCCCATCAGCAGTTCCGTACGAAAGTAATTCTCGGGCGCCCATGCCACCGTGTAGTGCGCGTTCAGCCAGCACGCCAGCCCCGTGCATGTGAACCCAATCGCGAGCAGTAACCGCGAATCTGCGTGTCTCGCCAGCAAGTACGCGGCAATGAAGCCCAGCAGCAGTTCCGACATCGCTGTCCACAGCACTGCCGGCGCGTATTCCCCGATCTCCAGCCCGATCGTCGCCAGGCTCGTCGGAATCACGATGATGGTTCCCAGCAGCGAGAACCGGAATAACCCCAACAGAATCCCGCACAGCACCGTGTTTCGTTTGTACAGGTACGGCAAATCTACCAGCGGGTTCGCTCCTCGCATCCGCCGTACGATGCTGCAAACCAGAAAGAAGACTCCGGCGATCATCAGCGCGGTGAACACGCCCGACCGCCACCAATCCAGCCGCTGGCCCTGGTCCAGGGCCGCAAACAGCGTCGCAAATCCCACGCTTGAAAAAAACACGCCCTCAAAGCTCGGCGGATTTCCGGATTTTGCCTTCGCCGGTGCCGGCGGGATTCCAAAATAAATACACGCCATCATCAGCGGCGTGATCACCGCCGAAGTCCAGAACATCCAGCGCCACGAAAGATAGTTGCGTTCCCACCCGTAGAGCGACGGCGCAAAATTCACCCCAGCTTCCACGCTAGTCGCATAGAGCGCCACCGTGTACGGCAGATACTTCAGCGGAATGCCGCGCAACGCAAACGTCAGTGTCAGCGGATAAAATGTCCCCGACGTGACCCCCGCAACCACCAGCAGCACCAGCAGCAGGCTGTAGCTGTGAACGAACGGCAGGCAAAACGACACAATCGTGAAAAGCGTCGCGCAACAGAACAGCACCTTCCGCGGCCCGATTACCGCCCCCAAATACACCGTGAACACCGCCACGAACATCAACGCCACGTTGAACGCGCTCGAAATCCACGCTCCATCATCAAAGCTGATTCCGACATTGCCTTTCAGGTCTGCCAGGCCCAGCGTCAAGAGCCGTCCCGCCAGGGTCACCAGTCCGGCGCCTATCACCACTCCCAGAATTCCCAGGATCGGAGAATGGGCCAGGTCCACCGGTACCGCGCCTGCAAGCCCGGCGGCAAGTGCTCGAGGAGAAGGCAGCGTGGCTGCGCTGGTTTCACTCATCGCGCCACGGCTACTTTTTGGTTTGAACGGTTACGATGGCGGAAAGTCCGGGCCGCAGTTGTGCGGCTGCAGCCGGATCGTCGAACGTGATTTTCACAGGAATCCGCTGGATCACCTTCGTGAAGTTGCCCGTCGCGTTGTCCGGCGGCAGCAGCGCGAATTGCGAGCCGCTCGCAGGCGCGATTTGCTGCACTTTCCCGCGCAGGGTCTTGCCCGGGTAGATGTCGAACCGGACTTCAGCCGGATCGCCGACCTTCATGTTCGTGAGTTGCGTCTCGCGATAGTTCGCCTGCAACCATTTCGTGTTTTCCACGAATGTGATCACTTGCGTCCCCGGCGAAACCAACTGGCCCGGCCGCACCTGGCGCTCGCCTACCGTTCCGTCAGCCGGCGCCACGATGCGCGTGTAGCCCAGGTTGATCTGCGCCGCTGCGAGCTGCGCTTCTTTTGCGCGCAGATCCGCTTGCAGCTGCGTCGTCTGAGATTCCAGCACAGCATTGGTCCGCCGCTCGGCTTCCTCGGCAAGCTCTGCGCTTTGCAACGCGGCCTTTGCTTGTTCCAGGTCCGCCGTCCGCGACGCCTCCTGCGCCGCGAAGCGCTCCTGGTCCGCGACCGCAGATTCCAACTTCTGCTTCGTCGCAGCGTTCGTTTCAAGCAAGTGCTCTTGGCGCGTGCGTTCTAATTTCGTCCGCGTAACATCCGCCTGAATCGCCTCGATTCCCGCTTGCGCCGCAGTAATCTGCGCCTTGGCTTGATCGACGCCTGCGGCGGCACGCTGAATCTTCGCTTGTTGGAGCGCAAGTTGCCGCCGGTTGTTCTCGATCGACGCTTTGGCCGCGGCCACGGCCGCTGTCGCCTGTGCCACCTGTGCCTTGAAATCGTCGTCTTCCAACTGCACCAGCACGTCGCCTTTGTGCACCTGCTGGTAGTCACCCACGTTCACATCGCGGACAATCCCCGCGACCTTCGTGCTTAACGGCGTCAGGTCGCCCCTCACGTATGCGTCGTTCGTTTCCTGCGCCGCATGCGCGCCTTCCCACGCATTCCAGTTGCGGGTCACCGTGAAAATCACAATCGCGGCAAGCGCCAGTGCCACCAGCGGCGCGGCAAATTTACGCAACCTCCCAGGCTCCGGAGGTGCGGCCGATGGCGCCTCATGGTGGCCCTCCGGAGCCGCAGCAATTGGTGCACGAGAAGTAGTAGCCATTCGAGGCCTCCTTCACCTCCAGTAAATTTTGCGGGGGAAACGAATATAGCATCGGAAGAAGGCAGAGCGCCACATCCACCACAAGAACCAGCAGCACGTAACGCGCAGAGCGTTCGTCATGCGAAATCTAACTGCTTAGACGTTGTGGCGAGCTGTTCGAACGGCGCGGGAAGCCTAGATGCAAAGGCCGTATTAGTCCTGAGTTTCCACGATTCTCGCCTGCTCCTACATCGAGCCGAAGCGTTGTGGTTCCGAGGCAGGGCTGCTCTCGCTCCATGTGAGTTTGCGATTCGAATCCACAAAACGATTCCTTTCTTCTAGAGGCAAGGCGTTCTTTCGCGGATCATTGGGCGCGGTATCGCCTTTCTCAGCCGAACCGGGACGAATCATGGCTCCGTTTATGCGCTGGCCGCTTGCGCCGCAATCTTCGTGACTGCGCTTTCCCCTGCGGGCGTATTCCGTCTTCAGGTTTCGAAGCGGCCGGACGATGGGATACCCGACGATTGCCTTTCCGTTGATGCCATAAGCCTGGACTGCCTCGTGCCCCTCATGAGCTCAGCGTCTTGCTTTGTTACACGCGCTGACAGATATGGGGAAGTCGCGACCATAAGCAGGCGCTCTTATCCGGGGCATCCATACTCTTCAGCGAGCTTTTGAATTCGCGCCAGTCTCGTTTCTGGAGAACATCGTGGGTTTCCACAAAGGTCTGCGAGAAATCTTCGCCAAGGTGCGCGCCGTTGCACCCACCAATGCCACCGTGCTGATCACCGGCGAAACTGGGACTGGCAAGGAAGTCATCGCGCGAGCCATTCACGAACTGAGCCCACGCCGAACAAGGAATCTCGTCAAGATGAACTGCGCGGCCATGCCCGCAGGTCTCCTTGAGAGCGAGATGTTCGGACACGAGCGTGGCCTTCACTGGTGCCGTCAACTCGCACGCCAGACGATTCGCAATGGCGGACCGTGGGACATTGTTTCTCGACGAAATTGGCGACATGTCATTAGAACTTCAGCCGAAGCTGCTCCGTGCTCTCCAGGAACACGAGTTCGAGCCGATCGGCAGCACGCGGACCATGCGTGTCGATGTTCGGGTGATCGCATCCACCAATCACGATTTGCGGTAGATGGTGGGTGATTAGGAATTCCGCGAGGATCCGTACTTCCGCTTGAACATGTTCCCGATCGTACTGCCGCCGCTGCGCGAATGGAAAGGTGACATTCCGGATCTCGTGCGCCATTTTGTTAGACACTTCGCGAGTTCCATGCACAAAGCGATTAGAAGCATCCCGGACGAAACCATGCGGTCTCTCATTCGGTATCCGTGGCCCGGGAACATTCGCGAACTGCAAAACTATGTCGCTCGCGGTGTAATCCTTTCGAATGACGCGGTGTTCGAACCGGCACCGCTCGAACCGTGTCAGCCCTCAGGCGTCGGGATATCAAATCCGACCCTCAAAGATACCGTTCGCCGAGAGATTCTAGCTGCGTGTCAACGCGCCAACTGGAAGATCGGCGGTCCGCAGGGCGCGGCCGCAAGACTTGGCCTGGAGCGCACGACGCTGTTATCCAAAATGAAGCGACTCGGTATCACGCCACCCGCGCTCCCCTTGCAGCAGTGACCATCTAGCACGCCGGGAAACGAGATCGTTGCACTTGACAGCGTGGCGGAGCTGATCGCGATTCCCACGCGCTATGGTTCGGAGTCCTGGTGTCCGCTTCAGGTCCGCTCTATCTCTCGAACTTGCCGCGCAATGGGTTTTGCACCGCACAACAGGGTCAATCGCGTGCTTTTGTTCGAACTCCGACTTCATCGAGGTGGTTCATAAGGTCGAGGGGATCTTTATACGTTCGATATGCGCCCGCTTTTTCAAGCTCATCTTGGCCGTATCCTCCGGATGCCAGTCCAACTCCTAAGGCACGAGCTCGGCGGGCAGCTAACAGATCCCACACGCTGTCACCGACCACGATTGAGTTATCGATGGAAACACCGAGCCGGTCGGCAGCCGTAAAAAAATAGGTCGGGATCGGGTTTTGCATGCCTCACTTGATCTCTGGTGACGACGGGTATCGATGGATGCACCGCCAGCAAACCTAAGACGGGACGGGCGCTGTCGATCAAACCACTCGTGGCAATCGCAAACGGAACCTTCATCACGGACAAATATCGGAGCAGTTCGACAGCGCCTGGGAGCGGACGCACCTGCGGTGCCAGTTTCGCGTAAGCCTCGGCATGAAATGTCTGCAAAAGCGGCTCGTCTGCCTGTGAGATGGAGTGTCCCGTCTCCCGCAGCAGTGCATTCACGAGAAGTCCCCCGCTCATGCCGATGCGACGATGGATGCGCCAGACCGAAAGCTGCGTGCCCACTCTCTCCAAGGCCTCCCGCCAGGCCAAGACATGCTGGTACACGCTATCGACCAGCGCGCCGTCTAGGTCAAATAGAAAGGCGGGTACGTTCTCATCGGCCATGCGCGGACTCCCGGAGCTTCTTGGGGGACACTATCGCGCCCACTGTTTAAGCTCGTGCGTACCGCTCGCTGTTTGGTTTCGATCCGCTTAGTCCATAAAACAGGATGAAGAGATAGCAAATCACGGGTACGAAGAAGGCGTGGTGAAGGCCGATCCGGTCAGCAATTACACCCTGGATTACGGGCAGAATTGCCCCACCCACAATCGCCATATTTAGGATTCCGGATGCGCTTCCTGTGAGCGGTCCGAGTTCAGCCACACCCAGCGTAAAGATGGTGGGGAACATGATCGAATTGAAGAAGCCGACGGCGAGAATCGTCCACATGGCGGAGTGACCTTCCAACAGGATCGAAGTTGTGACCAGCATTGCTGCGACGGCCGTGCACAGAGCAAGCAGGTATCGGGGCTTGAACCGTCGGAGCAGTGGCGCCCCTAGAAAACGGCCGACCATAGCGCCACCCCAGTAGAACGATACAAAGCCTGCTGCGGCCTTGGCCGTCAGCCCCGCAATGTCGGGCAAACTGAAGTAGTTAACCAGGAAACTCCCAATAGAGACTTCTGCACCGACGTAAGCGAAGATTCCGATAGCGCCCAGGACCAAATTTCGATGCTTCCAAATAGAGTCGTCAACCTTTACTCCTGGCCGCGACTTCGCCGTTTCAATCTTTGGCAGCTGGAAGGTCCCCATCAAAATCGCCAGCAGCACAAGGGCAACGCTGATCACCGTATACGGCATCTTGACCGAAGCCGCTTGTTGGATACGGTAGGTATGCAAAGCATCGGGCGCGAGCTGCCGCAACTGTTCGATGGCCAACGGAGCCGCGCTCAGAATCAGGAAACCTCCGATTTTGGGCGCGATCGTGGTTCCAAGCGAGTTGAAGGCCTGCGTCAAATCCAAGCGACTCGACGCCGTTTCGGGTTTACCCAGCAAGCCTACATAGGGATTAGCCGCAACTTGCAGGCCGGTGATGCCGGCCGCCAGAACGAGAAGCGCGGTCAGGAACAGAGGGTAGGAAACGACCGTGGCCGCAGGGACGAACAGCAACGCGCCGCAGGCCATGGTCAGCAATCCGACCACCATGGTTCTCTGATAGCCGATGGAGTTTACGATGTGTGACCAGGGAACGGAAAAGAGAAAGTACGCCGAAAAGAACGCAAACTGAACGAGCATGACCTGCGCGTAGCTCAAATCAAGAATCGATTTCAAGTGGGGCACCAAGATGTCATTCAGGCACGTTAGAAAGCCCCACATGAAAAATAGCGTGGTGACGACGGCCAATGGCCGCGTGTAATCTTGAGGCGCCTGCACTGCTTTCTGCGTTGCGGCTGGAGCGTCCATCATTTCACGGGTGGCCATTTTCTTCTCTCCTCAGATATGGAACTGAACGGTTCCGAGATCTCGTCTTTGCCGATATTGCACGTTCTCTGCGGCAGGGCCTAACTTACCACCAAGACTCCGCCTGCACGCCGTACGTGAACCCGTTCGTCCGGTTTTGAAATGGAGTGCCGCCCACAAAACCGCGGAAGCCATTTGACCAATTCGCGTAGGTAAGAAAGGCCCGCAGCACGGGACGGCTGAAGAACTTGCGACCAGTACTAATTTGCGGGGCGATTGTGAACTTACGGAGCCACCCCTCAACATTCGGGGTACCGTTCTCGGTCACGAGGTGCCCGTCCGTATGGTCGAATCCCGCCTCGAAAGCGAGAGAAACGTGCTCCGTAAAGAAGTATTCCGGCCGTGCGCCAAATGACACCCATTGATTCCAATCGTGCTGTGGATTTCCGTCCTTGCTACGCTGGTAGAGGAAGATGGGCAAGATCGCGAATTTGTCGTTCGGCTGCAAGAGCAACTGCTCGACGACCAGCAGCTGTCTAGTTTTGTTGATGAACTCTGTCGGGTCCGGAATAGTGGTTCCATTGCCGGGATTGCTGAAGTTGCTCGCCGCACCCGTTCCGTATTGAACGGAAAATGAATTGAACCCTCCGCGCCATTCCAGGCGTTGGTGACGGAATCCAAACGCATATCCGTCCGATGTCCGCACGGGTGTGCCTGGAGGAACGGTGGTGCCTGAAACCGTCGTACCGCCTTTCGAGGTTGCGAAGTCGAACCAGCCGGCCCACAGGCCCAAGGGTCCCTTCAGGTCGTAGAGTCGCACATCAATGTTGTTTTTCGCGAGATTCCCGTTTTGCGTGATGATGTCGGGCCGCGCCGCAGAGACGAATGCTACCGCCATCTTGCCGAACCTGACATTCAAGTCCTCAACTCCCGCACCGTAACCGCTCATATCCAGCGGATAGAAGTCATCGATTTCAATGTGCTGCCGACGGTAGTACCTCTCTCCAGCCCAAAACTTTGCGTCTGGCTGAGCCTCAAGCAAGTTCCCTCCCTGCACAAAGGCCTCTCGAAAGCGAAACTGGTCGTTTCCCACGCCGCCCGGAAAACTTGCCGAGTTAGCCGAATTCGTTGTATTGGCCTCGATCATCGTTTCCGTTCTAAACCAAGCCTTGTTGGGGTCGTGCTCCGGATTTATCCAATTGTTGACGAAGATCAGTTCAGCGTAGGTCTCAGCCTCGTTTCCTAGCCGGTATTTCGCGTCTGCGCCAGGCGCTTCGAAAGCGACTTGCTGGCCACCTTCACTGTTCAAGCCATACCCCGAGCGCAAGTAGCCGTGGAATTCGAAACTCTTTACCTGCTCCTGAAGTTGTTCAATTTTTGTGTCCGCATCTCGAAGGAAATCGTAAGTTGGCGCGGAAGATAGCTCGCCTTGGTACTTTGCTCCGACGGGGTTCTGAGCGGCTTGCTGAGCCGCTTGCTGCACCACCGCCTCCGCTACAGAGATGGTTCCCTGTTTCGCTTTTTCGCTGTCCTGCTTCTGTTGCTGGATTTGCTGTTCCAAAGAAGCGATGCGCGCCTGTAGGTCGCGGGTCGTCGCCTCGTACTGCTGCTTCAGTTGATCGAGCTGCTCCTGCAAGTCATTCGATTGCTGCGTATCACCTCCCTGACTTGCCTTTGGCGCAGGAGGAGTAGTTTGTTGCGCGGCAGACGTGAGAGTCCGCATACCGAGCATTGCCACGACGAAAAACAGCGACTTCAGATAGCGCCGCGTATGCATTTCTTTCCTCCGACTCGGCAGCGTTCGCCCAAAAGCATGCACGTTAAGGAAATACGACGGACGAACGGCTCCTGCCCGAAGTGGCGGCAGCATAGCACGGGACTGTTTGCATAGGTGCGGTTGCTCATGGCCTCACTCCACCTGTGCTTATTTCCTCGCTGTCGGACGCGATTCGTGCTCGCGGTCAGTCTTTCAATGAATTTCTGGCAGCTGCGACCGTATTGGTCTTTCTGAAATCGCTCAGCTTTGTCGTTTTCTGCTAAAACATTTCGGAGCCCGCTGGGAGAGTCATGTACTCAAGAAAGCAAAACCAAATCGAATGGACGTGACCGACGGGTCCGGCAAATTGAGTTTGCCAATCACCGCGACATACAAACCGTCCCAAATCAAAGAAGCAATCGAACAGTCCCAGCGTGGTGGCAAGGTCTTATTGATTTCACTCATGCGAGATAAGACCTGCTAGACAGTGCGGGACACGGGCACTACAGCAATGGCCGCCGAAAGCCTGCGCGCGCAAAACACCAAGACGTACGTAGGTCACTCCGCGGACGCTCTAGGGCAATCCTTGATTCATAGACCAGACAGCCAATTCCAGCCGGTTTGAAACGCCAGCTTTGGCGAAAATGTGGGAGAGATGGTGCTTTACCGTATCCTCGCTAACGGAAAGTCTTGCAGCAATATCTTTGTTGGCCGAGCCAGTGACAATCGCCGAAAGGATTTCGCGTTCGCGGGGAGTGAATATACGCAATCTTTGAGCCGCTTCTGTCGCTGAGCCGCGGTTTAGCTCGCGAAGATATGTGACCAGGTCGGTCACGGTTTCACGGCCCACCCAGTATTCTCCAGTCATCACTTTCTGAATGCACTTCGTCACCAGCTCGATGGCCGCGTCTTTCAAAAGAATGCCCCGCGCGCCAAACTGCAGCGCCTCGACGATTTGGGCCTTCTCGATGGCCGCCGTCAAAAGGATGGTACGCACCTGGCGGTCATCGGCGGCCATATCGCGGAGCACCTCAAGTCCAGTAAGACACGGCATGGCCAGGTCCAATAAGAGCACATCCGGTTTAAGCGTGGTGACCAACCCCGCCACTTCGTAGCCGTCAACCGCCTGGCCAACGACTTCGAACCCGCGTTCGGATTCAAGCAGCATGCGAAGGCCGGACCGGAAAATGGGGTGATCGTCTGCAATTAAGATTCGAACCTGGGCGCGCTTTTCAGCCATGTAACCCATCCGGGAAAGTAATTTCCAGGCGGGCGCCGCGGTCCGGCGAGGAATCAATCGTGAGTGTGCCGCCGATGCTGCGCACACGCTCCTTGATGACCGCGGGACCTCGATGTGAGGAGTCGAGCTGGGTTTGTGTGACGCGGCCGCCGAAACCGAACCCGCGTCCATCGTCTGCGATCAGCAGCATCTGCTGCGCTTCGCCCTCCTTCGCAAGACTGACGACCGCATTCCGCGCGCCACTGTGCTTCCGTATGTTCGAGAGACCTTCGCGCACGATGCGGACAACCTGGTGACACACTTCGGGAGGCAGGGTTATGTCGTTCTCTTCCACCATCAGCCGGGTCGTGATGCCGGTTTCGCGCCGGAATTTCTCGACCAGTTCCGCCAGAAAGTCGGGGAGCTGATTCGGAGCGAAATAGAGCGGCTTTGTTTTCCGAGTGAGGTCTCGCAGACTCACCACCTCTTCATGAATGAGAGATTGCACGGCAGCGAGCCGCCGATGTGGCTCGCTTGAAGGCCTTAAGGTCTGTCGTTTCAGAATCTCGATTTGCATCTCGGCGCTTAAGAGCGATTGGATCGTACGGTCGTGCAGCTCGCGAGTCAACCCGGCGCGCACCTGGCCTTCCACCTGCGTGCAAATATCCCTCAAACCGCAAATGCTCTCCAGGGTCGGGCTCACCTTCTTCACCAAGCTTTGCAGCACGCGCAGGGCATATTTGCGGTCCCACCCAAGAGACGGACCGAGCAAAATCAGCCGGCCCTTCCACGCATCTCCCAACGAGAGGGAACTATTAGCGAAGGAATGTCACGCGCGGCCAGGCAGGAATCCAGGTCCTCGGACGGCATCTCCCGCATTTCTCGCGCGTTATCGTCGAGCGCCAAAACCCGCTGGGCGCGGCCCGGCCTTCCCGGACGCCTCACAAAAAGCCATGAGTGCGCCGGAAAAGAAAGCGCCACCGCCTCCAGCGCCGAAAATCGCACAGCATGCGTGACCGTCACGCCTCCCGAGCCACCGGGCAGGCTCCCTCCTTCCCAGGAAAAAACTTCCTCCATAGTTCCTTTTGGCAAAGCCACGCTCGCTTTGAGGGGAAGGTACAGCGGCACAATTTCCGCGAAGAAAGCCTCGAGCGCCTGATCCATTCCTGATTTCAAATGGTCTTGCCCAATCCACTGGGTCAACAAGTTGCTCTCAGCGATCAGTCCCTTTTCTCGCTCAGCCAAGAAACCCAGCAGCAATCCGACCGCGATTAGAAAGAGGCTGCGTATCAGCCGGCGCTCAAAGTCGAATGCGGGCGCGGCGGTTTCGCCAAAAAAGCGCGGCCAAAGACGGAAAGCCCCCGCTTCGATCGCCACCCAAAGCACACAGCTGGCCGCCGTCAGCATGGTTTCGCGTAAACCCCAGCAGTACGCGGCGCTTGCCACCACGAACACCCACAGCAGCAAAAACGGGCTGTGCGGCCCTCCCGTCAGCACCGTCGCTCCCCCTGCGAACACCAGGTCGATCGCAAGCGCTGCCACTCTGTACGACGAATCCACTCCGTGGAAACGCAACAGTCCGAGAACGAGCAGGCTATAGAGGACGTACAAGCCAAAGAGGTTTTGCGCCTGCCAGCCGTGTCCGGCTAACGGCGTGGGGTTCGCAAAAGTCCATGTGTAATACGACGACGCAACAACCAGCCGCGCTACGCAAAGCCATTTTTCACTTCGCAGGAGTTGTGCCGGCCGGAACGAGCCACACAGGCGGCGGCCAAACGTCTCTCGTGCTGCCAAGCGTTGCGATGACACTTCGCACCCTTTCTTCGATTTGCCGGAGGGAGTCCGCCGCGACCGCGAGACCTATCTGATAGCATTCTTTAGGCTTGGCAGCAAGCCAATCAGTAATTGCTAATTATTGATTCCTTCTTACAGCTCACCGCTCAGGCCCTTCGCCGTTCCGATTTTTCATGTGGCACTTCCGTGTTATATACACCACCTTTGTGCCATTGACAGCCATTGGCACTACTGTATTCTCCGCCAGCGGATGGCCGTTTTGACAGCTCGCGAAGTGTGTCGAGCGTGTCCGCAGGAAGCCGATTTTAACCGTCATTTCGAATCCAAGTTCCCGAATGCCCAGTCTCGGGAACTTGGATTCGCCCAGCGCTCTAGGAGGGAGACGGAACAGGAGAAAAAGGGAATACGAACTACGATTTGTTGGATCACCGCGCAGCCCTGTCGACTGCCTCTCGTCAGTTTGTCCTTTATCGTATTGGTCGCCGCCCTCATGCCCGGTGTCGCCTCCGCTCAAGTCAGCGGCGCAAGAGCCGTCGCATCTTTACTACCGAGCACATTCAACAAGGATGTTCACTCGTTTGCGCAACTCGATTTCGGGCGCTGTGCCCAAGATTTTCGTTGTCTTAGGTAGAAGTCGCGTCGCCGGCCGTAGAGACAGTACGGTAAGGTTGGGTTTTGGTCCGCTACTGCAGCTTGGCGTACTCGTCCTTGGCTTGCTTCAGGATAGGGATGTCGGGGTCGGCGTCTTTCCAGAGCTTGAAGAAGTCTTCGTACGCCGCGCGCGCGTTTCCGGTGTCGCCGGAAAGGGCCAATGCCCGGGCAAACTGCACTCGAGAAAGGGACCCCACCCATCCGTTCATAACCACACCCTGTTGAGCGAGAACCTTGCGAAACTCTGCCGCACCCGAGCTGCCTTGGCGAGTCTGTAGGAAGGCCAGCCCGCGCAGATACACGGAGAACATATTCCCCAGAGGAGACGCCGTAATTGGGAAAGGGTCCGCCAGATCGTACGGCGCCGCATCCTGCAGGAGCGCGATGGCCGCTGGCCCGTCGCCGTGATTCAGTGCAATCGACGCTCGAATGACCGGCAGCCAGTAATAACGAAGTAGAGTATCGTCCGGATGGCTTTGTTGTAGCTTTTGCGCCAGTTTTTCTGCGCGTGCTTCGTCGCCGGCGCGGGCGAACGTCAGCGCAACCAGCGTCCATACCTGTTTTCCGGTTGCGCGACTAGCGGCGGCTGCGGCTCCTCGCTGCGCCCGTTCGCGATTGCCGAAATCCGCTTCGCGCAGCGCCGCGTTCGCTTCCCAAATCGCAGCATTTTCCCCCATAGCGCTGCGAGCGGAAGCCTCTACGGCTCTTTGGGAAATGTCGCGCGCAATGCGCAGGTGACCGTAATAGGCTGCCGTGTCGGACTCCGCGGAGAGAAAAAGCCCTTCGCCCGGTTTGTGCGCGGCCCACGAAACTTGGGCCGCCATTCCCGCGGCGTCTCGCTCCAGGAAAGCAACCTGATATTTCGTCAACCGCAGGACCGTGCTGTCGACTTTTTGCGCCGCCTGGTCCAGCATCTGCTTCGCGAGTTCGCGCTTCCCGAGCGCCAGATAATCGCCGGCCAGATCGCTGTAGTTCAAAGCGGCGTCGGGATCGAGACGCAACGCTTCCTGCGCGTCGGCAATGCCCTTGTCGTATTGTCCAAGCACGCCGTAGAGGCTCGCCAGGCTGCCGCGCGGGAGCGGATCGCGCGGGTAGCTCTGCGCCCAAAGTTCATACGCCGCGATGGCCTGTTCCACATTTCCGGTTACGTACGTGTGATAGAACGCCGCGATCCGCAGTTTTTCGCGCTCGCTGACCTGCTGACGCAAATCGTACGCCTTTTGCGCGCTTTCGCCGGCCGCGTTCACCTGCCCGAGATTGTTGTACGCGACGGCCAACCCGGAATACGCCAGGGCGAAATGCGGGTCGAGCTCAATGGCGCGCTGGTACTGGATGATCGACGCGGCATCGCCTTTCTCGCGATGCGTCTTCGTCGCGAGTGTGTAGGCGTTCAGCGCTTCTAGAGATGGGGTCGTTGCTTGCTCGAGCGGCGTGTCGTACTTACGAATCGAAGTCAGCGATTCACCCAATTTAGAGCGCAAGCTATCCGCGGTCGTGCCGAGTGCGTCGAGGATCGCGTCTTTGTTCGCGGCGCGCGTCAGCGCCCGAGCGAGAGCATCGCCGCTGGCACAGTCAATGGCGTTCAGTGCGATGACATACTCGTTTTCGCCCTTGGAGATACGACCATCCAGGAAGGCTTTGCTGCCGGCACGCAGGCACACCTGCCGGGCGAGCTCTTGCGTCAGGCGCTGGCCTGCCGGTTGCCCCATCAGCTGCAGAGTGTCGCGGACCTTTTGGTCAGAGAGCGTGCTGAGAAACGGAGATTGTTCGATTTGAACCGTCAGCGCTTGCTTCAGCGTGTCGTCAAATACGGGATCGTTGGTGGAGTTTTCGAAGTCAGCGAGCACGACGGTGTCTTTTTCTGTGAGCGCGTGGACCTTTTGAGTCCGCCAGAAGAATGCGGCGGCCACGGCCACCCCGATGACGACGGTAGCGGCGACTCCGAGAGAGGTTCTGTGTTTCCTGGCGGTATCGCTGGACGCGCTGGGGGAGGAAGCCTTGGCGGTCCGCAGTTTCTGCGGAATCTCTGGGTTCCCGGCCTCGCCGGTGCACAGATTGAATAGATGGACGCGGACGCCGTGCTTCACTTCCGCTTCGCCGAGGTCATGCAGCATCGGAGACCACGCGCTAACTTGTCGGAGTACTTCGGCGGCTGAGCTCGAAAGCAAAATGTGGCTCGCGTCGCCGCAGTCCATAACGCGCTGCGCGATGTTGATGCCGCCACCCGCTACGTTGCGGTTAGCGTTGATGTCGGCGACTCGATAGACCGGGCCGGAATGAATGCCTATGCGGAGCTTGATATCGGGATGCCGGCGGAGGCTGCGGCCGAGTTCGAGGGCGCAGCGAACCGGGGCTTCGGGGTCGTGAAAGAAGACGAGGGCCATGCCATCTCCGGTTGGGAGTCGGATGAGTTGGTCTTCGGCTTGCGCGCGAGCGAATTCCGAAGTATTGCGGACAGTTTCCTGCAGTTCGGCGAGGAGGCGCTGCTGGTGGTCCATGGGCAAGGTGGAGTAGGCGACGATATCCATGAAGAGGATATGAGCTATCTCAAGGCAGGGTGTTGGGCTGGGCTGCCGCAGGTCCATCGAACGTATCTCCGGCTGGCAACGAACTCGGCGGCATATTAGGCCGCTGTCGAAGCCGAGTCAAACGAATGGCCGAGGCTCTCAAGGCTTCCCGGCAAGACTCACTAGCGTCCGGATCGCAAAACACATTCGACATTCCATGGCTCACAAAGTGCTACCGATTCGGACAAATCTCCTGCGTGCTGAAGCTGCTGGCTCACCCGCGATTGTTCTGACGGTGGACCTACAGGAAGGCAGTAACCGCGAAACTTTATTTCGAGCCCAAGCAGTGGATACGAAGGAATGCTCCGCGTGCCATAAAAGCGCCTACACGAGCTATGCTCGCGGAAGGCCAAAAGCAGGGAGCGGGGGCTTTGCTGATTATGCGGCTCGGAAGCCGATGTTCGATGGGCTCGACCTGTCAAAGGTCACCGCGCTGCATCCTGTGGACATGAATCGGGATTTCGTGAAGCGACTCCGCGACACAGTAAGGTCAAATTGTTGATTAAGGGAATCGTGACACGTGAGGATGCGCAGCTCGCGGTTGAACATGGTGTTGACGGTCTGATTGTCTCGAATCACGGCGGGCGCGCAGAAGAGACACTTCGCCCGACAATCGAAAGCTTGCCCGGAGTGCTTGAAGGAGCCGCCGGTCGGATTCCTGTCATCATGGACGGCGGTGTTCGGCGTGGCACCGACATTTTCAAAGCCCTTGCTCTTGGCGCGACTGCGCTTGGCATCGGGCGGCCACATTCATGGGGGTTGGCCGCGTTTGGTCAACCAGGTGTGGAGGCTGTGTTGGAGATTCTACGTCGTGAATTGCGGACGATTATGCGACAGGCCGGAACACCTCGATTGATAAGATTACTCACAGCTATGTCGTCGCACGTTCAAAAGAGGGCTGAGGGTATCAGGCCTTGCGGCGGATATACTACAACGGAAGCGAATAATTGTTCCCCAGTCCGTTTGGCACAGGTTTTTGACCGCACGGTGCGATGAGCGAGTCGGCGCTCCTGCTGCTATTTATATTCGACAGGGGTGTGCAGGGGAGACCGCCCACAATCGTCCCAAATAAGTTGCTGAATTAGAGTGACTTAATCGAGAGACGGCATAATCTACTTGCAATGACGCAGCATGATTGACTTGTATTCACACAGAGCAATATACTTGTATTTGCACAGCACAATATACTTGCATTGAAACGAGGGGGCGACCCCGTGTCCACACCGAACAAAAAACTTGCGGAATCTCTCGACGCGCTGAAGGCGCTGCAGGAAGGCGGTCGGCGTGTGTTCCGCTCCGACGATTTGAGCCGCGTCCACCGGGAGCGCCTGCTTGAGAACGGCTTCCTGCGCGAATTGATGAAGGGCTGGCTGATTTCATCGAGCCCGGACGCCCGCGCGGGCGACAGCACGCCATGGTACACCTTCTTCTGGGAGTTCTGCGCGCGCTACTGCAACGAGCGCTTTGGCGACGAGTGGCTTCTCTCGCCCGAGCAATCGCTGCTGCTGCAAGGCGAGCGGACGGTCACCCCGGATCAGGTCGTCGTCAACAGCCCCAAGGGCTCGAACAACAACGTGAAGCTGCTCTTCGGCACGTCGCTCTACGATCTGAAGGTGTCGGCCATGCCGGCCGCCTCTGAAGTCGTGACGCGCGAGGGCTTGCGCCTGTTCTCGCCGGCGGCGTCACTGGTCGGCGTCCCGGAATCATTTTTCGCGCGCAACCCAGTGGAATCGCAGGTGGTGTTGGCAAGCATCGCCGATGTGTCCGATCTGCTGCGCCTGCTGCTCAACGGCGGGCATTCGGCGAAGGCCGGCTACCTGGCCGGCGCGTTCCGCGAAACGGGAAGGGGCGCGCTCGCGGATGAAATCATGGCGGCGATGAGCAGCGCGCATTACGACGTGCGCGAACGCAATCCATTCGAGAAGGGACAGATATTTGCCGGGCACCGCGCGCCCGCGGCGCCGATTGTCGGGCGCATCACGATGATGTGGGAATCGATGCGGGAAACCGTCATGACGAATTTTCCGAAAGCACCCGGGCTGCCCAAAGACAAGGAGGCATATCTTGAGTTTATCGACGAAATCTACAAAAGCGACTCATACCACTCACTGTCGATCGAGGGCTACTCCGTAACGCCTGCCCTGGTCGAGCGCGTCCGGGCGGGCAATTGGGATCCGGACCGTCACGACGCCGACAGAAAAAGCCGCGACGCCCTCGCGGCACGCGGCTACTGGCTGGCCTTTCGGGTTGTCAAGCAGACTGTTGAGCAAGTGATCGGCGGCCAGAACTCCGGCGCGCGCGCGTGCGCGGCCCATAGGGAATGGTATCGCGAACTGTTTCAACCCTGCGTCGCGGCGGGTCTGATCAAGGCTGGCGCACTGGCGGGCTATAGAAATAATCCGGTCTACCTGCGCACGTCGCGCTTCGTACCGCCTCGGTGGGAGGCGGTGCGCGACGCGATGCCGGCGTACTTCGAATTGTTGGAAAAGGAAACCGAGCCGCCGGTGCGGGCGGTGCTCGGTCACTGGCTGTTCGGCTACATTCATCCCTATCCGGACGGCAACGGCCGCATGGCGCGTTTTCTGATGAACGTGATGCTCGCGTCGGGCGGCTATCCCTGGACGGTTATCCGCGTGAGAGACCGCAACTCCTATCTCGCAGCGCTCGACAAGGCGAGCATAGAACTCGATATCAAGCCGTTCGCCTTGTTTATCGCCGAGCGCGTGCAGTGGTCGCTGGAAAAACATAACCTGACCTTCCCGAAGATCGACGCGAAGTACATCTTTGACCGCATGGTCGTCGCCTTCTGGGGGCTGGACAGAAAGAAACGCGTCCTCTGCGCGATCAGCCGCCAAGCGCTCGACGATCATTTCAAGGGCGACGCCGTGAAGGACAAGCTGGAGGTGTTCAAGGCTCACCATGAAACCATCGAGCGGGAAGCGCGGCAGAAATATCTTGCTGGCGATACGGAAAACGACGGATCAGTTCTGATTCGAACGGAGGATCTCTAGCAAAGCGAGGCGATAGAATACGAGCCAGAGCCGACAGGGAACTGCCGCTACCGGCTGTCTCCGAAATCCAAGAGGTGCTGTCGGGGGATAAGCTCTCTCCGAACAAGGGCGCGAGCGGAGATTCCGCTGTCCAGATCGCGTTCAGGCCGGCCGTCGATGAGACAGGGCGCGTCGGGGAGCCTTTCATTGCTCTTGGCATTCCGGCGGTCGAACTGATGACGGAACCTGGTGACTACGATGCAGACCATCACTCAGTCGCTGACACTCTGGACAAGGTAGATTCCCGGGCGCTTTCCGCCGATACAGCGGGGATGGCGTTGGCTGCGCTCGCTATTGCCAATGCTGACCGGGCGCCAGGTCGCAGGCTACAGGCGCCAGAAATCCTCGAACTGCTGAAGCGTACGGGCTTGCTGGACGAAGCGCGCCTGCTTCGAGGTAACAGCTGGTTACCGCAGTAGAGCCGCAAAGCGTTGTCTATGCAGCTGGACCGTGCTCGGCAACCAGCCGTTTGAATTGCGGGTGCTCGCGCACGCGGGCCAGGTCGGGGTCGCGCTCAGCCAGGTCCCATTCTGCAAACCCCGCCTTGGCAGCTTTTTTCAGCGATTCGAGCGCCTCGGTCTGCATCCCCAGCAGACTGTACGTGCACGCCACGTTGTAAATCGTATGTGGATCAGTGGAACCTAAATCCAGCACCTTTTCCACTTGCTGAATCGCTTCGCCCTTCCTGCCGATATTGATATACGCGCCAGCCAGAAGAACTCGCGCGCGGGTATCTTCGGGAACCAGCTCGATCTGGCGGCGAAGCACAACCATCCACTTTTCCGCTAATTTCCGACCCGCTTCCTTTTGGCCGAGCGCCGCCAGTGAGTTCATGTAAGGCACATAAACGTTGTAATCGTCCCCATTCGCCTCGATGGCGCGATCCACCAGGTCCGTGGTTTCCTGCCATCGGTCGGCGGCGAATAGAGCCCGGCCCAACATGTCCCAGGCACTTTCGCAATCGCGCTTGCGCGCAATCGCCGCTCGTGCGTCATCGGCTGCATCATCGTATCGTTTCTGGGCGTAGCGTACGCGAGAGCGCGCGACGAACGCTTCGGGGAGGTTTGCATCGAGTTCAAACGCGCGATTCACCGCTGCAATTGCCTTTTCTATCCAGCGCGCGGCGTGGTCCTGTAGGTAGTAGTGCATGGCGCAGACATTCGCGATTCCGGCGTGCGCCAACGCGAAGTTAGGATCGACCTGCAACGCGCGCTCGAACATCTGCAGTGCAAATTCGCGGTTCTGCCGCCGGGCGTAGCTCCGCCCGCGCAGAAAATAATCGTACGCTTGAAGGTTGTCAGTAGGCTTGCGCGCGATCGTCTCGTCTTCCTGCGGCGTAAGCGAAATGCGAAGCGCCTGCGCGATGCAGCGCGCAATCTCCTCCTGAACTTCAAAAACATCTTCGATCTTTCGGTCGTATCGTTCGCCCCAAACCGAGTGGCCGGTGCCGGTATCGACCAGTTGCGCCGTGATTCGCAGCAGGTTTCCGGCGCGGCGCAAGCTGCCTTCCAGCATGTAGGTCGCGTGCAGTCGCTGTCCGATCTGAGTGGGAGGCTCCGGCTTGTCGCGGTAGGCCGCCACGGCCGCCCTCGGGAACACGTGCAGGCTCTTGATCTTTGTAAGCTCGGTCGTGATGTCTTCGGTGATACCGTCGCGGAAGTATTCGTCTTCAGCAGCCCCGGTTAGATTCTCGAAATAGAGAACAGCCACCGACTTCTCCGCAGTCCTTGGGCCAGGTCTTGCTCCAGATTCCAGGTCGCGCCTCAGCCGCTGCAGATCAGTCCTGATATCGGTTGTGCCTTGGTAGCGTAGGTTGCGGTTCTTTTCTAATGCCTTAGTTACGATGTCCTCGAATTTTGCCGGGAGTTCCGGATTCAACTGAGACACAGGCACAGGCGCACGGTTCAGAATCGCTTCGTGAACGATCGCTGCGGTGCTGCCCCCAAACGCCATCCGTCCGGAAGCCATCTCGTACAGCACCGCGCCGAAGGAAAACAAATCCGTACGCGGGTCCAACTCTTCGCCGCGCGCTTGCTCCGGAGACATGTAAGCGATCGTGCCCACGGCCACGCCGGGTTTGGTCAGCAATTCTTCGGCGGATGCGGTGGGCATGGCGGATAGTCCGGCCGCCTCCGCTCGCGTAATGATCTTCGCCAAACCAAAATCGAGAATCTTGGCGTGGCCTCGCTTGGTGATGAAAATGTTCGCAGGTTTGATGTCCCGATGAATGATGCCTTCGGCGTGCGCCGCGTCGAGTGCCTCGGTAATCTCAATCGCCAGTTCAAGCGTCTCGTCCAGCGGCAGAGGCTTGCCGGAAATGCGGTGCTTCAGTGTCTTTCCATCCAGAAACTCCATCGCAATGAACGACTGGCCAGCCTGCTCGTCGACGTCGTAAATCGTACAAATATTCGGGTGATTGAGAGCCAAGGCCGCCTCTGCCTCCCGCCGGAAACGCTGGAGTGAGGCCGCATCATGGGCCATATCAGGCGGAAGAAACTTGAGGGCTACGTTGCGATGCAGACGAGTGTCTTCAGCCTTGTAAACGACACCCATCCCACCTCCACCGAGTTTTTCAAGGATGCGGTAGTGCGAGACTGTTTGGCCAATCATGGGCTAGAGTGCCGTTTGGCAGCGCATGTTAGGCCGCATTACGACAGCAAGTCAACGCGGGAGCACCGAGGCTAGTACGTAGACTGGCGATAAATCGCGATTTCACTCACAACCCGGTTCTGAGTGTAACCACCTGTTTTCGACAGGTTCTTCGCCATTTCGCAAGTGTCTGGCGACGCCATTAGTCGGCGCCGACAAAATCGCGGCAATTTCAACACGGCGTTTCTACAATAGCATGCGTTTGTTGCTATCATTTTCGCTTCGACGGAATCACCAATGGAAGTAATTTCAAAAGCAGTGCTTTTCGGGGTCGTGCTCCTTACCGAGGTCTTGCTGTTCACGCCGTACGAGGCCTTCCTCGAAGGCTTTATAGCGGTCATCATCGTCGCGGCTGCGGTAGTTGGATTCTCAATGCATCCGCTGCGAGGCACGATTGCAGTAGTGTTTCCGTAGAAGGGATTTGAGCGGCCTGTTACCTCTGGCTCAGGCCGCTCAGTGTTAGTTCACAGGGCTTGCTCGGAAGGCGCACGCCCCCTTCCTTTTGTTGTGGAACAGCTAGGGAGCGACGAAAGTCGTTACGCTCGATCCCGCAAGCGTTGCAGTAAAAGAGCCAAGGTTGACTCCAATGGGAGCTGTGGCCGCCAAATCCTGGCTTGCGCTCGTCACATATGGCGTCACCGTCCCGACACTGGAAGGCACCCCGTTGAAAGTGAACGTCTGCGGCGAGGACGTCGTGTTAATCACAATGACGGCGAAAGCACCGTTCGCAGGGTTCTCGAAAGCGGATAACAGGAAGCCAGCGCAAGCGCTTCCAGAACAACTCACGTCCGTACGAACCCAACCCGGCTTGACGAAATTGCTCCAATTCCCGAGAGCCCACATCCGGTGCTCAGCCTTCCCGGAGGTGATCAATCCTTGCCCCGTGCCGTCACCTTCGTCTACACCCCACCAATAGTGCCAGGCGTTGACGTTCGCATTGGTCAGATAATTGTGAATCGTCTCGGCCCACACAAGTCCGTTCGCCCAGCTTGTGTCGTTCGTTCCGAGATTGGCGTCCTCGGTCTCCCAAACTTCCTGCCCCGTGAGCACAGTAAACGGGCCTGGCGAATT
>Ga0126373_10000385_pt1 | contig 29260 bp, 27 predicted proteins | sample PanSoiMetPlot_11_FD_92545 | JGI IMG/M metagenome (GOLD analysis project Ga0126373, IMG submission 92545) | Tropical forest soil microbial communities from Panama - MetaG Plot_11 | ecosystem: Environmental > Terrestrial > Soil > Tropical forest > Bulk soil | place: Panama | collected 2016-02-17 | reverse complement strand
CGCGGCGAACATTACGAATCAGATCCTGAATTTCGGTCTCCCGGCGCCGATCGATGTGCAGGTGGTCGGCCGGAATATTCAAGCAAATTATGCGATCGCGCAAGGCCTCGAACGCCGAATCAAGAAGGTTCCCGGCGCGGCGGACGTTCATATTCATCAGGTGGTGGATTATCCGGAGATCCACCTGAATGTGGACCGTGCGAAGGCGGGGCAGGTCGGCATGACCGAGCGGGACGTGTCGAACAGCCTTCTGATCTCGCTGAGCGGCAGCGGTCAAGTGGCGCCCACGCAATGGATGAACTGGGCGAATGGCGTCAACTACAACGTGACCGTGCAGACGCCGCAGACGCGCATTAACACTCTCGATGCGCTTCTGCGCACGCCGATTTCGCCGCCGCTCGCCAACTTTTCGCAGAACACGACAGGGAACGGCGCGCCCAATCAGGCATCGCTTGCTTATGGAAATCCGGGCGCGCAGCAGACGAACCCGACGCAGTTGCTTTCCAACTTAGCCACCACCGAGCGCGGAGTCGGCGCGCAGATCGTAAACCACTACAATGTGCAGCCTGTGTTCGACATTTATGCGAACGTCGAACGTCAGGACTTGGGCAGCGTGGGCAAGGCGGTTCAGAAGATCGTCAAGGAAGCCGAAGACAAGTTGCCTCGGGGTACATCGATCGTGGTTCGAGGGCAGATTGAGACGATGGAAACGTCGTTCTACCGCCTCGGGCTGGGCGTCGTCTTCTCGATCATCCTTGTCTACTTCCTGATGGCAGTCAACTTTCAGTCCTGGCTCGATCCTTTTATCATCCTGATGGCGCTTCCCGGCGCGCTCGCCGGGATCGTCTGGATGTTGTTCGTGACGCAAACGACGTTCAGCGTTCCGTCACTTATGGGCTCGATCATGTGCATCGGAGTCGCGACGGCGAACAGCATTCTGATGGTGGTTTTTGCGAACGACCAGCGACTAGAAGGTTTTGACGAGCGCGCAGCCGCCCTGGCCGCGGGGAATACCCGCATTCGACCGGTGCTAATGACGGCGGCGGCGATGATCATCGGAATGCTGCCGATGGCGCTGGGAATCGGGGAAGGCGCGGAGCAAAATGCGCCTCTGGGACGGGCTGTCATCGGAGGTTTGATTATGGCGACGTTCACGACTTTGTTCGCCGTTCCAGTGGTTTACAGCCTTCTCAGAAAGAAACCGCCGGTCGATTTTGACACCAAGCTCGCGGAAGAAGAACGCGAGGACGTAACCGCGTACCTCAGCAATTCGCCGCAATTACACTAATGAAAACGTTATGCAGGTGAGGGATAACACCGAGGCTCAGCTTCGCGCCGAAAATGAGGAACTGAAGCGGCGGCTGGCGGCGCTCCAGGCGGGGCACGAGCATCACCACGGGCATGCGCATGCCCGCAAGCGTCCGGCCAAGGGCGTTCTGATTGCCATCGGACTGCTTTTAATTGCGATAACGGTGGCCGGATTCTTCGCCGGCTACGTGCCGCACCAGAAATTACAAAACGAACTGGTGGCTGACGCGAAGAACCAGGACGCTGCTGCGCCTCGAGTCAATGTGACTGTGGCGGAACGTTCGTCCGGCAAGAGCGAGTTGGTTCTGCCTGGAAATATTCAGGCGATTACGGAGGCTCCGGTTCTTGCGCGCGCGTCCGGTTACATCAAGGCGCGGCTCGTGGACATTGGCGACCGTGTAAAGGAAGGTCAGCTACTCGCGGAGATCGACGCTCCGGAACTGGATCAACAGGTCAAACAGGCGAACGCGAGCGTGGAACAGGCCAAGGCGGCGCTCGATCAGGCGAGCGCGAACCTGATTCAGGGGCAGACGAACGAAAAGCTCTACAAGGCGACGGCGGATCGATGGAAGTCGCTGGTACAGAAGGGCGCGGTCTCCAAGCAGGAGAACGACAACTATCAGGCTCAGTATGAGGCGCAAATCGCAACGGTACAGGCTCTCGAAAAGGCCGTGAATGCGGCAAAGAGCAACGTGGGGGCGGCCGAGGCGAATCTGGCGCGACTGACAAACATGCGTGGCTATGTGCAGGTTCGGGCTCCGTTCGCCGGCGTAATCACGCAGCGCAATGTAGATGTGGGAGCGCTGGTCAACGATGGAAGCACCTTGCTTTACCGGATTGCGCAAACCGGCAAGCTGCGGACTTATGTCAACGTCCCACAGGCCGACGCGGTGGCAGTGCACGTCGGGCAGGCGGCGAAGCTGACATTCGCCGATTTGCCGGCTCGGGTGTTTAACGGAACGGTGTCGCGCACCGCGAATGCGTTGGATCCAGGAAGCCGGACTTTGCTGGTTGAGGTGCAAGTCGATAATTCAGCGGGTCTGTTGATGCCGGGGATGTACGCGAACGTCAATTTCACGACGCCGCGGGCCGAGCCGCCAATCGTGATCAAAGGAGACGCATTGGTCGTGCGGGCGAACGGTCCACAGGTAGCCGTCGTGCAACCGGATCAGACCGTGCACTTCCAAGTAGTGACGCTGGGCCGGGATTACGGAGACAAGATCGAAGTTCTTTCCGGCCTCAAACAAGGCGATGAACTCGTGATTAATCCCGGGGACAACATTCAGGAGCATGTGAAGGTCAACCCGGTTCTGATCGCCGCCGCGGCCAAGAAGTGAGATTCGAGGGACGTTATGCGACGGTCGAGCGACTCGACCCGCCTAAGCACGGCGATTCGTTGTGGCCGTTGATCGGCGGCGAGACTAATGCCGACCTTTGGCGGTGGATGCCTGACGGGCCGTTTCCGGATCGCGGTTCTTTTGACGTAGCGCTGGAATACAAAACGAACTCCGCGGACCCGCTTTTCTTCGCGATTCTGGAGAACGGGTCAGGATTGTCATTCGGTATCGCTTCGCTGATGCGAAACGAGCCAAAGCATCGCGTGGTCGAAGTCGGCGGAATCATGTTCAGTCAGCCGCTGCAGCGGACGCGGGTGGCGACCGAAGCCATGTACCTGATGGCAAAGCATGCGTTCGAAACGATGGGCTATCGCCGGTACGAGTGGAAGTGCAATTCACAAAACGAACCCTCGCGAGCCGCAGCGCTGCGCCTCGGGTTCACCTTCGAAGGCATCTTCAGGCAGCACATGATCATCAAGGGCGTGAATCGGGATACCGCCTGGTTTTCGATGATCGATTCCGAGTGGCTTGCTCGGCGCGCCGAATTCGAGCGGTGGCTGGACCCGGCCAATTTCACGGATGATGGGCAGCAGCTGACTCGGCTGAACCAGCAAGTCCGATGCTTTTGAGAGCCGTGAAGATATCTTTCGTCGCGTTGCTGCGGTTGAGCGTATAGAAGTGGATCCCGGGAGCTCCTCCACTCAATAAGTCGATACACTGAGATGTCGCATGAGCAACGCCGAGTTGCATAACCGCGCGCGGAGTGTCGCGCCGCCGGTCAAGTTCGGCAGCGAGCTTGAAGGGCAGGGTGGCCCCGCATGCGACCGTGAATCGCTCGATTTGCGCGGCGTTGGTGATCGGCATGATGCCTGGAATGATTGGTACGCGGATGCCCGCCGCGTTGGCGCGTTCCAGGAATTCCCAGTAATGGCGGTTATCAAAAAAAAGCTGGGTAACGACGAAATCCAGCCCGGCATCCACCTTGCGTTTGAGGTTGTTCAGATCGACCGCAGGATTGCCGCATTCGATATGCTTTTCGGGATAGGCGGCGCCGCCGAGACAGAGACCAGAGCCACGCAGCCCGCGGATGAATGCCGTCAGCTCGGAGGCGTACCGGAATCCGCCCTCAACGGGCGTGAAGGTCGAATGGCCCTTCGGTGGATCCCCTCGGAGCGCGAGCACGTTCTGAACGCCGCTTGCCGCAATCTTCTCCAGGACGGACTCCAGTTCCTGACGGGTCGAACCGACGCAGGTGAGGTGAGCCATCGCCTCGATTCCGGCGGTTCGCTTGATCCGCGTCACGATTTCGAGAGTTTTTTCGCGCGTGGAGCCGCCCGCCCCGTAAGTGACGGAAACGAAAGTCGGATGCAGCGCGCCCAACTCCGTTATGGTGCGTTCCAGTTGCGCGGCGGCCTCGTCCGATTTAGGAGGAAAGAACTCGAAAGAGATCGAAGGCGCTCCGGAGGCAAGAAGGTCCCGGATGAGCATCTCAACCGATTGTATCGTTGCGACGATGTAGAGACGGTCGGATGAGGCGGTCTTTCTGGCGATTGTGCCGCATCGCCGCGGCGTCAGCGCTTACGTGGGCAACCACGGCGCTGTCGAGCGGATTTGGCCTGAACCGCACGATTATGTCGATGGCGCTGCTGGTTGAGATCCTCGCCGTGGCGACTCTCGGCGACTGGCTCCTTTCCGTCACCACCTCGACGGTGGCGAGCCTCGCCTTCAGTTGGTATTTCATCGAAGCCGTCGACAGTTTTCGAATTACCACCCTCGAAGGCGCTGTTACCTTCTCTGCGATGGTGATTACTGCGCTCACTGTCAGCCAACTCGCGCTGCGTGCTCGCCGTAGAGCGGACGAAGCGATTCAGCGTCGCGCCGAAATGGAGCAGCTCCAACGTTTTGGCGCCGCCCTGATGGTGACCGTAAGCGTGATGGACGCGGCCGAGCGGATCGTGCAGAATGTGATTTCGCTGTTCGGTCTCACAGGGGCGGCGCTGCGGCTCCGGGATAGCGATAAACAGTTCGCGCGCGGGTCTGTGACGGGCGAGTGCTCCTATATCGATGTCGGAAGCACCGCAGAGCTTCGGGTTTATGGCGACTCACCCTCGGCGGAGTTCCGAAGCGCTCTCGGGCAGATGGTTGGTTTGGTTCTTGACCGAGCGCGAAGTTTCGAGGAAGCCACTGGTAAGGAAGCCGCCAGGCGGGGCGATCAGCTCCGGACGACGATTCTCAATGCTCTTGCGCACAATTTCAAGACTCCCCTCACGTCTATTAAGGCGGCTGCTTCCACTCTGAGAGTTTCTTCAGATCTGTCTTCAGCCGCCAACGCGGAACTGGTCTCCGTGATTGACGAAGAGGCGGACCGTCTGGATCTGCTCATTCGCGAATCGCTGAATCTCGCGAGGATTGAGGATTACCGCCTCAATCCCCGAGGTGAAACATGCTCGGTGCCGGAGATCGTCAATGCCGTTGCGGAACGGGTCGAACGGCATATAAGAGGACGTGAGCTTGATATCGCAATTCCGCCCGAGTTGCCGTCGCTTCGCGGCGACCGGTTCTTGTTCGAGCAGATGTTGATGCAGGTGGTGGACAATGCCTGGAAGTATTCGAAGCCGGGTACGCCGATCGGAATCTCAGCTACGCAGTCGAATGGGAGGGTCATCCTTACGGTAAAAAACGAAGGAAATCCGGTGCCCGAGGATGAACGAGAACGAATCTTTGGTAAATTCTATCGAGGGGCAGTGAGCCGCTCGCGTGTCGAGGGTACTGGTTTAGGGTTGGCGATCGCAAAAGCGATCGCGGAAGCGCACGGGGGCGCGGTATGGGTCGATACCGAGCTTTCGGGCCCGGCGTTTCGCTTTTCGCTGCCGGTGGGCGCAACGGGGAATGAACGGTGATTGAAAACCGAACGATATTGCTCATCGACGATGAGCCGCAAATCAGGCGCGTATTGCGCGCGAGTCTGACGTCCCATGGGGCGAGTGTTCTCGACGTCCAGAACGGTGAGGAGGCCCTTGCGCTGCTGCGCAATCAGACCGTCGATCTTGTTCTGCTCGACATGAACATGCCGGGTATGGGCGGCCTCGAAACCTGCCGGGCGATTCGCAGCGGGTGGGATATTCCGATCATTGTCGTTTCGGTGCGCGAGTCGGACAAGGATAAAGTGGAAGCCCTGGATGCGGGAGCGGACGACTACGTCAGCAAGCCATTTAGCTTCGACGAGCTTATGGCGCGCATTCGAGCCGCGCTTCGCAGAAGTGGCTTCGCAACCGATACGACGCCGAAAAAGGTCTCGGCCCCGGGACTTGAGATCGATTTCGAGCAGCGCCGCGTGCTCGTGTCGGGCAAACCCGTACGGCTTACGCCCACTGAGTTCGACATTCTTCGTTATCTGATCGCTCACGCGAACAAGCCCGTTCCGCACCGCCGACTGCTTCAGGCGATCTGGGGCCCGGAGTATGGCGAACAGATCGAATATCTGCGGGTTTTCATCAATCAGCTTCGAAAGAAGATCGAGCCGGGTGGCGCGAGGCCGGTGTTCATCACAACGGAGCCGAGGATCGGGTATCGCTTCGTTCTTGCCGAGAATTGAGCTGGTAGGCCCCAAGTGGGCAAATGCTGCTGACGTGCATTGAGCGGGGATTCGGAAGACAATAGCATTGATGGTTGCGAATCCGGCTAGTCCGGAGCCGGAGATCCCCGATAAGCTGTTTTTTCGGATTGGCGAAGTGAGTCAGATCGTCGGTGTAGAGCCTTATGTTCTCAGGTACTGGGAGTCCGAGTTTAAGGCGTTGTCTCCCAAAAAATCCGGTACTGGGCAGCGGATGTTCCGGCGCAAGGACGTCGAACTGCTGCTGGAGATCAAGCGCCTTCTGTATGACAAGAAGTTCACTATCGAGGGTGCCCGGCTAGCTCTCTCCGAGCTTTTAAAAAACGTTAGAAATAGTACAAAACACCCGGCGAATGTGCAGTCTGAGTTGTTTCCCTCGGAAAGCCCGTTGCCGCAGATTCGCCGTGAGCTGGCCGAGATCCTTAAGCTGCTCGGTTAGTCGGTAACGATAAGGTTGTAGATTCGATCAAGATCATCCGCAGAGTAGTATTCGATCTCAATCTGCCCCTTTTCCCGGCCTTTCTCCACAATGCGGACTCTCGTGCCGAGTTTGCGTTCTATTTCGCCGATCGCGGCTTTGACATTGGGATCAAATTCTATCTGGGGTTGCTTTGCGTGAGGCCGCGCGGGGGAGCTGGGCCCTTTGGTGGGTCTTGTGTACTCTTCCGCCTGCCGGACTGACCATCCCTCGCGGATGCAGCGTTCCGCCATTTCGCGCTGAATCTGTTGATCCTGGAGCTTCAGAAGGGCGCGAGCGTGGCCGGGCGACAGCTTTTTGGCGGAGACTAGCTGCTGAAGGTCCTCGGGTAGCTGAAGAAGCCGGATCGTGTTGGTGATCGTCGCGCGGTCTTTTCCCGTCTTTTCGCCGATTTCGTCGTGGCTGAGGCCGAGCTCCACGGTCATGCGATGGAATGCCTGGGCGAGTTCGATTGGGTTCAGATCCTCGCGCTGGATGTTTTCGACGATCGCGAGTTCCAAGACTTTCTGATCGTCTGCGGTTCTGGCGATTACCGGAATCCTGGTTAACCCAGCAGTTTTGGCGGCTCGCCAGCGGCGTTCACCGGCGATGATCTGGTATTCGTTATCGCCAGTGCGGCGGACGATTATGGGCTGGATAATTCCGTCGCGCTCGATCGATTGGGTGAGTTCCATCATAGCGAGGGGATCGAATTCACGCCTAGGCTGATTCGGGTTCGGCGAAACGGCCAGGATATCTACCAATGCGACATTTCCTTCGGCGGGCGGCGAAGGTATTGGCGCAGGTGGTGGCGGAGCGGAAGCTCTTTGGGGGAGAAGCGAGTGAAGGCCTTTACCCAGCGCTTTTCGCGGATCGTTTTTGCTCATTGGACAGGATCTCCTTCGCTAGCTGGATGTAGGCTTCGGAACCGCGCGAACCGGGGTCGTAGATGAGAATGGGTTTGCCGTGGCTGGGGGCCTCTGCAAGACGGACATTTCGAGGGATGACGGTCTTCAGGACGTCGTCGCCGAAGAACTCGCGAAGGTCTGCGGCAACCTGGCGCGTTAGGTTCGTGCGATCGTCGTACATCGTCAGCACAATGCCTTCAATGCGTAAGGGATGACCGAAGGAGTCCCGGACACGATCGATGGTGTCCATCAGCTCAGAAACCCCCTCCAGGGCGAAGAATTCGCATTGAATGGGGACGAGAACGCTATCGGCCGCCATGAGAGCATTCAGGGTTAACAGGTCGAGGGCGGGCGGGCAGTCGATCAGGATGTAGCGGTACTTTCCGTCTAGCTGAGTGAGGTGTCGACGCAGAATCGACTCTCGATCTTCGACAGAGATCAACTCGAGGTTGACGCCGATGAGATTCTTATCGGCAGGGAGCAGGTCGAGGCCTTCCATCTCGGTGCGCTGAATGGCCTCGGCGATCGGTTTGTTATCGACCAGGACGTTGTAGGTAGTCAGGGTCTCGGGCGACTTCTGTAGGCCGAGGCCGCTTGTAGTGTTGCCTTGGGGATCGGAGTCGATCAGGAGAACCGGGATATCGCTCGCCGCAAGGGCCGCTCCGAGGTTAATAGCGGTAGTTGTCTTCCCAACACCGCCTTTTTGGTTGGTGACGGCTATTACTCTTCTCAAAGGATCACTCTAACATCGTTGTTTCACGTGAAACCACTCTTGCCACGTTTCACGTGAAACACGATTGAGTTTTACGCGACCGGCCCAGACTGCGACCGCTCCAGACTGCGATCACTCCAGACTAAGCGACCGCTCCTGATTTCGTTGTTAGATAGACGTCCAGAATAGCGACCGCAGCCGGTGTGACACCCGGAATCCTCGCAGCTTGGGTCAGGGTTGCAGGGCGCACCCGAGAAAGCTTGTCGGACACCTCCCGGGATATCCCTGGAATGCTAGCGAATGACAACGTCCTTGGAATTTCCTTGTCGGAAGATTGCAGGCGCTCCAACTGCCGGCGCTGCTGAAGCATATAGCCTTCGTACTTGATCTCGGTCTCAGCCGTCATCAACGCGGCATTGCACGGATCCTCACCCACAGCTTCACGAAGCCATTCGCCGAGTTCGCCGATCCGTGCCTCCGGACGACGTAGCCAAGCGGCTTTGGGGCTGTTTCTAAGCGCCGACACGAGACGAGCGACCTGTTCGCGTTTGGACGCGAATATTCTTTTCCGCTTCTCGCTGGCCAACCGTATCGACTCCGCAATCGGCGTAAGGCGTTCGTCGGCATTGTCAATCCGAAGGTGCAGCCGATATTCCGCTCTCGATGTGAACATACGGTACGGCTCATCGGTTCCTTTGGTAATCAAATCATCAATCATGATTCCGATGTAGCTTTCCGAGCGCGGAAGTACGACCGGATCTCGACCAAGCACTTTACAGGCCGCGTTGATACCCGCAATCAGGCCCTGACCCGCCGCCTCCTCATAACCCGATGTCCCGTTGATCTGCCCAGCCAGAAATAAGCCTGGCAGCTTCTTCACTTCCAGCCGATGATCGAGCTCGCGGGCGTCGACCGCATCATATTCGATGGCATAACCCGGTCGAAGCATCTCAGCGTGTTCAAGTCCACGGATCGAGGAGATCATGGCCGCCTGAACATCAATCGGCATGCTGGTTGACATCCCGTTCACATAGATTTCATGCGTGTCGAGCCCTTCGGGCTCAAGGAAGATCTGGTGGGACTCCTTGTCAGGAAACTTCACGAACTTGTCTTCGATGGACGGGCAGTACCGCGGACCGATCCCCTCAATCTGACCGCTATACAGCGGGGAGCGGGCGAGACTGTCGAGAATCACCGACTTAGTCGCTGCGGTAGTCCGACCGAGATGACACGGTACCTGCGGGCGGTCGATCGTCGCCGTAAGGAACGAGAAGGGGACAGGCTCCGGATCCCCAGGCTGGATGTCAAACTGAGACCACTCGATTGTGCGGCCGTCCAGACGCGGAGGAGTTCCGGTCTTCAGCCTGGTCCACCCCAAACCGAGACCTCGAATCTGATCTCCAAGGATTTGGGACGGAGGTTCGCCATTGCGCCCGCACGAAAAGCGCTGCTCGCCCACATGAGCCAAGCCGTTCAGGAACGTGCCGGTGGTTATGATCACCGCACCGCAACGTAATGTTCGGCCATCGACCAGAACCACGCCGCGGACGTTGCCTTCCTCGATCACAAGCGCCGCGACTTCGGCCTGCTTAATCGATACGTTGGGCTCATTTTCGAGCACCTGCCGCATACGAATTCGATACTGCTTCTTGTCGCACTGGGCGCGAGGCGACCAGACGGCGGGCCCGCGGCTTGTATTCAGAAGCCGGAACTGGATTCCCACGGCGTCAGTCACTTCGCCCATCACGCCACCCAGCGCATCAATCTCGCGAACAAGGTGGCCTTTTGCGATTCCACCTATCGCAGGATTACACGACATCTGAGCGATGAGGTCAGCATTCATAGTGATCATGGACGTGCGAAGGCCGAGACGCGCACAGGCACGCGCCGCCTCGCAACCGGCGTGACCGCCGCCGACCACTACAATGTCACAGGACTGTTCCACTGATAACATTGTAGCCAGACAAAAATGGAGATTTTGGTAATCGGAGGAGGGGGCAGGGAACACGCTTTAGCTTGGAAATTAAGGAGTTCGCCCTCCGTCCGCCGGGTTCACTCCGCACCCGGGAACCCCGGGATCGCCGCTCTGGGGCAATGCCACGCAGACCAGGATTATGTCGCATTGGCGGAGGACTTGGGGGTCGACCTCACTGTGGTGGGGCCTGAGGCGCCACTGGTTGCCGGCCTGGTGGACCGGTTTCGCGCCGAAGGAATGGCCATCGTCGGTCCTACGGCGAAGAACGCCGCAATCGAAGGCAGCAAGATTCACTCGAAGCGCTTGATGGAGCGCCTGGGGATTCCAACGGCCAAGTTTCGAACCGCCGCCACGCGCGAGGAGGCGAAGGGCGCGCTCGCCGGCTTCACGTTGCCCGTCGTCATTAAGACCGACGGACTCGCCGCCGGCAAAGGCGTGGCAATTGCCCATACTCACGAAGACGCGGAAAACGCGATCGACTCGCTCCCCGCGCCTTTTGTGATAGAAGAATTTCTCGAGGGCGAGGAGGTCAGCTTTATCGTTCTGTGTGACGGCAGCCGGGCAGTGCCTCTCGAACCATCGCAGGATCACAAACGCGCGCTTGACAACGATCAAGGTCCGAATACAGGCGGGATGGGCGCTTACTCCGATTCCCGTATCCTGAATGGCCAGCAGCGTGGGCAGATCATGGACACGATCATCGAGCCGGTCGTTCGGGCAACTGCCTACACTGGCTTTCTGTACGCCGGACTGATGATGACCGCCAACGGGCCGAGCGTTCTCGAATTCAACGCTCGGATGGGCGACCCCGAAACGCAGCCTCTGATGATGCGGCTCCGCAGCGACTGGGGTGAGGTCTTGATGGCGGCGGCGCGTGGCGCCCTTGGTCCGAACACGCTCGACTGGTCATCTGAGAGCGCAACGTGCGTTGTGCTTGCGTCAGGCGGCTATCCCGGCGCGTTCGAAAGCGGCAAGGAGATTACGGGACTCGATTCCGTGCGCGACGCTGTGGCATTTCACGCCGGCACCCGGGAAGAGGGGGACCGCATCGTAACCGCAGGCGGGCGCGTTCTCGGAGTAACCGCGCTGGGAGCGGATCTCCGGCAGAGTATCGACCGCGCATATGCGGCAGTGAAAGTCATTCATTTCGAAGGAATGCGCTACCGCAAAGACATCGGGGCCAAGGGCCTCAAAAGATACAATGAAGCAGGTGTGGGCACGTAGCTCAGTTGGATAGAGCGGCCGCCTCCTAAGCGACAGGTCGGCAGTTCGAATCTGCCCGTGCCCACCAGGTCAGACGTTTGCGCCGCAGACGCGCTCACGCAATGCCGTCAGGATCGCATCCGGCACACAGAGGTTGTTCCGGTATCCCGTACCCAGCTCGATAGAGGGTTTATTGGCGCCGTGAAAATCGGAGCCGCCGGTAATCGCGAGATCATAACGATCCGCGAGCGACTGGTAGTAAGAGACGTTCTCAGGAGAATGGTCGCTGTGAAAAACCTCGATCGCCTGTAAGCCCGCATCGGCTAGTTCCTTCATATATTCGGCGATGATCACCCAGTTATTTCGCGCGACGCGCACCGGGTGCGCGAGCGAACTGATTCCACCGGCATTGCGAATGCGTTCGATCGCCTCTTCGGTGGGTATTTCGTGACGCTGCACATAACCGCGCGCGCTTTCGTCCAGGTACTGGTCGAACGCGTCCTGAAGATCCCGCGCGTAGCCTTTCGCGACGAGTACACGGGCGAAATGCGGGCGCGCGGTCAGCGTGCGCCCCTGGGTCTCGACTTCCTCAAGCGTGATCTCGATCCCGAGAGAGTTCAGCTTTTTGATGAGCCGGCGATTCCGATCGCGGCGACTCTCGAGCAGAAAATCGAGCCAGGAACGAAACTCCTCGGTCGGGGGATCGCAGGGGAAGTAGCCGAGTAGGTGCATCGAGCCGCCACGAAAGCGAGTCGAAAGCTCAATCCCGCAGATCAGGAGCAGGTCGGCTTGAGCCGCAAACGGCACGGCCTTCTCGTAACCTTTGATCGTGTCGTGGTCAGTGATCGCAAGCGCGCCGAGGCCGACACGCTTTCCTTCCGCAACAAGCTCCGCGGCGGTAAACGTCCCGTCGGACTGATCCGTGTGGCTGTGAAGATCGATCATTTACGCGGACAGGTATCCCTTCTCGGCGAGCTTTCGCCAGATTTTGTCCACGCTCTCATCCACCGTCTCGCGATCCGAACGTACCGTCACGTCGGGATTGAGCGGCGGTTCGTACGGATCCGAGATGCCCGTGAAGCTTCCCACCTCGCCGGCAAGCGCCTTCTTATACAGACCTTTTACATCGCGGCCTGCGAGCACGTCGATCGGGCATTCGACATAGACCTCAACGAAATTGTCGATCGTTTTCTTTACTTCATCGCGCGTGTCGCGATAAGGCGAGATGGCGGCCACGATCACGACCACGCCGTTGCGGGACAGCAAGCGGCTGACGAAACCAATCCGGCGTATATTCGTGTCGCGGTCTTCGCGGCTAAACCCCAATCCCTGCGAGAGATTCGTGCGAACAATATCGCCGTCAAGCAACTCAACCCTGGCGTTTGCGTCTCGAAGCCGCTCGATCAACTTCTCCGATATGGTGCTTTTGCCGGCGCCGGACATCCCGGTAAGCCAGATGGTGAAACCTGTGTGCGTCATGCGGGAACCCGTCTTTCGAGCAATTCGCGCAACAGAACATCTACGGTGCGTTCGGCGCGGCCTTCGGGACTGATGTGGATGCCACACTCCTTTGCGACATCATCCTCCCACCACCAACGCCCAGCGCGCTCGTGTTCACCGTCGAAGACGGCGCGTGTGCACGGGTCGCATCCGATGCTGCGGTATCCGGCGGCGTAAAGCGCGTGAACGGGAAGACTATTGCGCTCGGTGTACTCGAGAACGTCAGCCGCGGTCCAGTCGACGAGCGGGCTGATGCGGACGGGAGACACGGATCGGTCGAAGACCTCGGTATCGGCGCGTTCGGGGCTCTGTTCACGACGAATGCCAGTCAAATAGGCGGGCACTCCGCGCATTCGCAGCGCCAGCGGACGAACTTTTCGGATGTTGCAGCAGAGCATGCGCTGGGGAACATTGTCGCGAAAGAGGTCCCTTCCGTAAGTTGAGACCATCGCGTCAACTTCGGATTCCTCGGGCTTGAGCCGTTCGACGTTGATCCCGTATCTATCTTCGACGGAGGCAATCATGTCCAAGGTCGCGGTAGGTAGACGACCGGTGTCTATGGTGATCACCGGAAGCCGGACGTTCATGCGCGTCAGGAGATCGAGAATGACAACTCCCTCTCGCTGAAAGCTGGTGAGGAGCGAGAGAGAACGGCCGAACTCAGCGAGGGCGTCCGTCAGGACACGGCTCGCTGACTCCGCAGGTGTCATGAGATCTCTCCGATTCCGATAGGGGGGACATTGGAGCGGGAGACGGGATTCGAACCCGCGACATCGACCTTGGCAAGGTCGCACTCTACCAGCTGAGTTACTCCCGCTTGAGGGAAACCTACATTTTCTCTTGTGTGGGCGTCCGCTGTCAAACACCATGGTACCCCGTCGCCTCCGCCCAGCCGCGTAAGATGTGGGAGTACATGGCGCAGGAATACGCATTCGAGATGGCAACTTCGGCGATCCGCTTCGGCGCGGGAGCAACGCGCGAAGTGGGATCGGACCTCAGGGACATGGGAGCGAAAGCGGTCCTGGTATTCACGGATCCTACCCTGCGGCGATTGCCGCCTTTTGCGACCGTTATGGATTCGCTGGAGAACAATGGCGTCAAGTACAGCGTGTTTGACCATGTGCGCGTAGAACCTTCTGATGACTCAATTCGCGAGGCGGTTGCGTTCGCCTCGAACGCCGAGTTTGACGCAATTGTGGCGGTTGGCGGCGGATCCACGATTGACACTGCGAAGGCGGCGAATCTCTACGCCTCCTGGCCCGCAGACTTGCTTGACTACGTCAACCAGCCTGTGGGCAAAGGCTTGCCGGTACCGGGCCCGCTGAAACCGCTTATTGCCATTCCGACAACCGCAGGGACGGGAAGCGAGACCACCGGCGTCGCGATCTTCGATTACAAACCTCTCCGCGCGAAGACAGGCGTCGCGCACCGACGGCTGAAGCCCACGCTTGGCATCGTTGACCCGGACAACACGCGCACGCTTCCTCCGCAAGTGGCGGCATCATCGGGGCTCGATGTCCTCAGTCACGCGATCGAATCGTGGACTGCACTTCCCTTCCGCGAACGGCCTCGGCCCGAACGGCCGTTGTTGCGGCCAGCGTACCAAGGTTCCAACCCGATCAGCGATATCTGGAGTCTGGAGGCCCTGCGGTTGACCGCGAAATACCTTCGACGCGCGGTGGCGGATCCGTCCGACGATGAGGCGCGTGGTTCAATGCTGCTCGCGTCTTCGTACGCGGGAGTCGGATTTGGCAACGCGGGCGTGCATCTGCCGCACGGGATGTCGTATCCGGTGGCAGGGTTGATTCGCGATTACCGACCTGCGGGATATTCAGGCGTGGATCATGCGCTTGCGCCGCACGGCATTTCTGTAATTCTGAACGCACCAGCGGTGTTTCGTTTCACGGCGCAGGCCTGCCCGGCGCGGCATCTCGAAGCAGCTGCCATTCTTGGCGCCGACGTAAGCCAAGCGAAAGACAACGACGCGGGAGACATTCTAGCCGATGAGTTACGCAGGTTGATGCGCGACCTCAACGTGCCCAACGGGCTACGCGATCTCGGGTATTCGAGTTCCGATATACCAGCTCTGGTTGAAGGGACGTTGCCTCAGCACCGAGTCACTAAGCTCGCGCCGAGACCTGCTTCTGCAGAGGATCTGGCGAAGCTGTTCGAAGAATCGATGCGATGCTGGTGAAATGGCGAAAGAACTGAGCGATCTGTTGCGGACGACCATCGAGCGCGAGTTACCAGAACTCGAGAGACTCGGAGACGAGGCAGCGGCTATCCGACCGAAGGGCGAAGGATCATGGTCGCCGAAGGAGGAACTCGGACATCTGATCGATTCGGCGGCAAACAACCATATGCGATTCGTGCGCGCTTCCCTGGACGGAATTTATCGGGGACCGGGTTATGCGCAAAACGACTGGGTGTCGATACACGCATATCAAGAGATGCCCTGGAGCGAGATTGTTTCAACCTGGTTATCGCACAATCGGCTGGTCGTTCGAACTGTCGAAAACGTGCCCGAAAACAGGCTCGGCGCCGATTGTTTTATTGGTGGAAATGAGACGCCCGAAACGCTCGCTTTCATCATCAGGGACTACGTGCTCCACATGCAGCACCACATTGATCATCTCCTTGGCAGAGAAGTAGTTACAGAGTATCCGAGCCAAGCAGCAGCGAAGGCTCGGGCACACAATCTTTAGCCCTCGGTGAGAGCGTTTTTTTGCTCTATTTCAGTAGCGTTTCGACGTGCGCGTATGTGTTAGACTACCTCCTGTTTGCAGTAGCGGGATTCTCAAAACCGACCCCCTTCCTGCTTTAACCACGGAATATCGAAAGAACGAGGCTTGCCTCCGGAACAGGAGACTTGTGAGCTCCCCGGGAGAACTATTGTCCTGATGAACGATGAGCATCAAAACCCCTGGGAACTCATCAAAGCAGAGCTGCGGAGGAGACTGAGCGCTGAAAGCTTTGAGAACTGGATCGCCGGCACCCACTTCGCCGGCGTAGAGGGGCGGACACTTCTCGTTCATGCGCCCGATGCAAACTGCGTGGCGATGATCGAAGAAGAGTATCTGAAGACGATCGAATCGATCGTACGCGCACTACCTGGCAGCGGCTTTGATCGGGTGCGCGTGTCGACCGATACGCCGCACATTTCGAACGGACAATCGCCACGGCATTCTCCCACGGCGGAGTTTGAGTCGCCTGTCCCGCTCAACGCGAAATTCACATTCGAGACGTTTGTGGTCGGCAGCTCGAATCAGTTTGCGCATGCCGCTGCGCACTCCGTCGCGATGAATCCTTCACGCCGCTACAATCCGCTCTACATCTACGGCGGCGTCGGCGTGGGCAAAACGCACCTGATGCACGCGATCGGACGCGAGTTGATGGCTCGTGGAAGGATGCGCGTGATTTTCACGACGAGCGAGCGATTCACTAACGAAGTCGTGAGCGGGATCAAGTACGGAAAGATGGCCGAACTTCGCGCCCGTTACCGCACTGCGGACGTGCTGCTCATCGACGACATTCAGTCTCTCGGATCCAAGGAACGGACTCAGGAGGAGTTCTTCCACACCTTCAATGAGCTACACGATGCGCAGAAGCAGATCGTGATCTCGAGTGACTGTCCGCCAAAAGAAATTGGCGGACTCGTCGAGCGACTGCGCTCCCGGTTCGAGTGGGGCCTTATGGCGGACATCCAATCGCCGGATCTGGAGACTAAGGTGGCAATCCTTCAGAAGAAAGCGGAATTGGAAGGCTCCGAACTACCGGTGGACGTCTGCACATTTATCGCGGAGAAGACGAAGACGAATGTGCGCGAACTGGAAGGAGCTCTCGTCAAGCTGCTTGCGTATTCCTCTCTCACGGAGACGGCGATCTCAATCTAGATGGCGAGGCAGGTCCTGAAGCACCTGATCGAAAAACAGGAACGCCGAGTCAGCATTGAATCCGTACAGAAGGCGGTCGCTGAACGGTACGGACTGAAGCTTTCTCAACTGAAGGAGAAAAGCAACCGGAAAGAGGTGGTGGTCCCGCGCCAGGTAGCCATGTATCTGGTCAAGGAACTGACCAAAGCGTCACTGCCGGAGATCGGGCGGGCGTTCGGCGGAAAGCATCACACGACGGTGATCCACTCCATTTCCCGGATCGCCACACAAAAGGCCGCTGATCCGGACCTGAACAAATTGATCAACAGCATACTCGACTCATTTGAATGAGTTTGTTCGGTTCTCCACAGAGCCAGCAGAAAAGAAGCTCTGGAAATCTGTGTAAAACCGGTTGCAGCGCCAACGCCCACGAAAAACCCTATGCCGTCCGCAGGGCGGAAATGACAGCAAGCGCTATTTTTTTGTATAATTTAGATAGACTTCCACATTTCGACAACCCCTACTAATACGGTTCTCTCAGGGTATTGATTCCTGAAGCCGAAAGAACGGGATCTGGAGCCACTCAATGGAGTTCACAGTCAGCAGGGCCGATCTGGTACGCGAACTGAGTCTGTCACAGGGAGTGGTAGAGAAAAAGACCACCATACCCATCCTTTCGAACGTCCTGCTCGAGGCTTCGGCAGACCGTCTTTACCTCACAGCGACCGATCTCGAACTAGGGTTGCGGACGTCCTGTCCCGCGAAGGTGAAGAAGGAAGGTACGGGAACGATCCCCGCAAAGAGGCTGCTCGACTATGTTCGGCTTCTCCCCGACGCCGAGATCACGATCAAATTCGCTGAAAACCACTGGGCATCGCTGACGTGCGGGCGGTCCCGGACGCGCATTGCCGGCATGAGCCGCGAGAGTTTTCCTGAACTGCCGGCCATGCCGGAAATCGTGGCGGAGATTCCGGCGAAGCAGCTTTCCGCGATGATCGCAAGGACGGTGTTTGCTATTTCGATGGAAGAGAGCCGGTTCACTCTGAACGGCGCGTTGATGCTTCTTTCGGGCAACGGAATGACGATGGTGACGACCGATGGTCACCGAATGGCATACATCCAGCGATCTGGAGAGGGAGCCAACGGCCATGTGTCTTACCGGGCTTTGGTACCGCGGAAGGCGATGGGCGAAATCCTGAAGCTCAGCGATGATCTGGAAGGCAATATCCGGTTCGGCGGAGACGACAATCATCTGTTCTTTGAATTCGGTCCTCGCCTCCTGATCACGCGGAAGCTATCGGGAACATTTCCGGACTATGAAAGGGTTCTTCCGCAGGACAACATGCATGTTGCGCGGCTTGCTACGGCCGAGATCAAGAGCGCAATCGAACGGGTGGCTCAGTTCGCCGACGAACGCTCGCGCGCCATTCGAGTCCAGTTCACGTCCGGGGAAGTAAGAGTCTTTTCTTCCGCCCTCGAAACCGGCGAATCGGAAGAGAGCGTTCCGGGAGAATACGCCGGGCCGGATCTAGAGATCGGATTTAACGCCCAGTATCTTCTCGATTTTCTGCGCGCCGTGCCGCAGGATCATGTCGCGTTCGCGTTGAAGGACCAAAAGAGCGCCGGAGAACTCAGGCCAGGCACGCCGGCAGAGGGTGAGCAGGAGCAGTACCGATATGTCGTGATGCCAATGCGCATCTGACGTTTGCAAGTTGAATTAACCATATGGAAGAAAATCAGGTTCCGGCTTCGCCGGAAGTGTACGATTCAAGTTCAATCAAGGTTCTCGAAGGGCTGGAAGCTGTTCGCAAGCGTCCCGCGATGTATATCGGGTCGACGCGCGAGGCAGGCCTGCATCACCTCGTTTACGAGGTTGTGGACAACTCCGTCGATGAAGCTCTGGCGGGATATTGCACGGAAATCGAAGTCACGATTCACCTCGACGATTCGGTCACCGTCGTCGACAACGGCCGTGGAATTCCGGTCGATATGCACGACGAAGGTATCTCCGCAGCGGAGGTCGTTATGACCAAACTGCACGCTGGCGGAAAATTCGATTCGAACAGCTACAAGGTCTCCGGCGGATTGCACGGCGTAGGCGTGAGCTGCGTCAACGCGCTCTCCGAAAAGCTCCACCTCGAGATCTGGCGCGCCGCCAAAGGCGACAAGACCTCGCAGACCTGGGAACAGGATTACGAGCGCGGCGTCCCCAAAGGCGCGCTGCAGGCGACGGGCAAAGCCGGCCGCAAGACGGGCACGAAGATCACGTTCAAACCGGACTCGACCATCATGGAGGCCACGAAGTTCAACTTCGACACGCTCGCGCAGCGGCTCCGGGAACTGGCGTTCCTCAACAAGGGCCTTAAAATCACTCTGGTCGATGAGCGGGAAGAGCCGGAGAAACAGCAGGCGTTCCTCTATACCGGAGGTATCGCGGAGTTCATTAAACACCTGAACCGCGGGAAGAGCGTTCTGCACGAGAACCCGATCTACATGGAAGGCGAGAAGCCAGGCCCAAGCGGGACGGTGGGCATCGAGATCGCCCTGCAATATAACGACGGCTACTCGGAAACGCTCTTCAGCTTCGCGAACAACATTAACACCGTCGACGGCGGCACCCACCTGAGCGGCTTCCGCAGCGCATTGACGCGCACGATTAACTTTTACGGACAACAGGCGGGGCTGTTCAAGGACGTCAAAGAGAATCTCACCGGCGACGATGTGCGCGAAGGCCTCACTGCCGTCGTCAGCGTCAAAGTGCCGCAACCGCAGTTTGAAGGCCAGACGAAGGGCAAACTGAACAGCGATATCGCTGGCCAAGTTCAACAGCTCGTGAATGACAAGCTGGGGGAATTCTTCGAGAAGAATTCCTCGGTGATGAAACGAATCGTCTCTAAGGCCATAGATGCGGCGCGCGCTCGCGAAGCAGCCCGCAAGGCCCGCGACCTGACTCGTCGCAAAGGCGCGCTTGATTCGGGCGGTTTGCCTGGCAAGTTGCGCGATTGCCAGGAGCGCGACCCGCAGCGGTGCGAATTATTCCTGGTAGAAGGCGAATCGGCCGGCGGAACGGCGACGCAGGGCCGCGACCGGCGCTTTCAGGCTATTCTTCCGCTCAAGGGGAAGATTCTCAACGTCGAGAAGGCCCGGTATGACCGCATGCTGGGCCACGACGAGATCCGCACGCTCATCACCGCGATGGGTACGGGTATCGGCAAGGACGACTTCGACGCGTCGAAGCTTCGCTACGGCAAGATCATCATCATGACCGACGCCGATGTGGACGGCTCCCATATCCGCACGCTACTGCTGACGTTTTTCTTCCGGCACATGCGGGAGCTGATCGAGAGGCAGAACGTGTTTATCGCACAGCCGCCGCTCTACAAGATCAAGCGTGGAAAGAGCGAGAAGTACATCAAGAACGAGGCAGAGTTTACGAAGGAGATCATGCGCCGCGCGACCGAGAATCTGACGGTTGAATTCGGCGTGAACGGCGTGGGGCCGAAAGGACGGCTCGAAAGCGGCGATCTCCGGGCCTTTCTAATGAATCTCGATGAGTTCGACCAGATGTCGCATAAGCTCGAACGCCGGCTGCGAGATTCGCGCGTTGTGGATGTGCTTTCGGACGCGAATCTTGCGCTCGATACCAAAAACGAATTCAGCGCGCGAGACAACCTGGAGAAACTCGCCGATGCGCTGAAGAGAGCGGGCCTCGATTCCACAATTGATACCGATGAAGAGCACTCCGCGTTTTCGCTCAGCTTTCAGGATTCCACGCGTGGAACGCGGCGGATAGGGATTGAGCTTTCGCAGCAGCCCGAGTACCGGAAGTTCCGCCTGCTGGCGAAACAAATCGCCAAATCCAATCAACCTCCTTTCACTGTAGTGAAAGGGGAACATCGTGATGCTCTGACCAACTGGCGAGATCTTCTGGAGCACGTAAAGGCGGAGGGGAAGCGCGATGCCTCGGTGCAACGTTACAAGGGGCTCGGCGAGATGAACGCCGAGCAACTGGCCGACACGACAATGGATCCGGAAAAGCGTACACTTCTTAGCGTTCGACTGGAGGATGTGGTCGCGACGGATCAGATCTTCACAACCTTGATGGGCGAAGACGTGGAAAATCGGCGGCGCTTCATTGAGGAGAACGCGCTCGACGTCAAGAACCTCGACGTTTAGGCACTGGCACGCCGATTGCTATTTCGGGTGGCGTGCCGGGATCTGATTCCTATATCTGGCAGGCGCGGACGCACACAGTACGCGTCGCGCTCGACCTTATCGATTTAATTAACGCCGCTCTCAAAGACCCTCGAAACGCCCGCGACGGGGAGTGCGGCGGCATACTGTTAGGCCGCGTACGAGAGCCATTCTCAATCGAGGTTTGCGGGTTTGAGCCTATCCGAAGTGAGCATCATCGGGGTACGATTTTCGGACTCGGACTGCGTGAACAACAGCGCGTCGCTCGGCGCGTCGGAAGTCTGGCCAAGCCTAAGTCGGTACACCCCGTGGGGTTCTTTCGGACACATCTTCGGCCAGGCCTCTACCTCGATCAGGACGATTTTGGGCTGATGCAGGATGCGTTTGGAGATCCCTCTGACATTGCGCTCTTAATTCGCCCCGCAGAGCCGGGTTCGCCGAATGCGGGCATCTTCGTTTGGGAAGACGGCGATATCGACCGGCGCCAGGCGGCCCAACTCTTTCCTTTTGACAGCAACACCCTTCGCGCCGAAGGACCCATTGAAGCCGCGCCCGCCCAGCCGGTGTCAACGCGGCGGAATACTGCTATACGGATTCCGTCGATTCCAAAGCCTGTTCTCGGATGGTCTATTGCGGCCGTTGCCGGGCTGATTTTGGTCGTGGGGGGCCTCACCACTGCCCACCGCGTAGTGGGCGCGAGCCAGGTCAGCGACACTACGCGGCCCCTGAACCTCCGGATGCGGAAGAAAGGCGACGCGATCACGGTCGATTGGGATCGGAAAGCTACATCACTGCAAGCGGCTTCGTCCGCCGTGCTGACCATCCGCGATGGCCCCGAAGAGCAAAAACTGACGCTGAATCGCGGCGATCTCGAACATGGCAATGTTCAGTTCTGGCCTCGTTCAGACGACGTCTCCGTGCGAATGGATGTCGGCAGACCGATCGCGCAGCGCGCACCGGTTATCGAACCGCCAAAAATGGCGGGAATAGCCGAGGCCAAGACCGAGCCAGTTCCTGAGAAGCCTGTCCCCACCCCCAAAGCTCTTCCATACCTTGAAACCACCGAGACGACTCCTGTTGTTGTGGCGCGCTACTCGGATGAGACGCCTGAGCTTCCTCGCACTTCTCCTTCCACTTCAAAACCCACAGCGCAGCTGTCTCCGCCCCCGCCGACAATGGTCAGATCCGAACGAGAGGAGCGCGCAGCTCTCGAGGTCTCCGCCAGTCCGCTTCCCGCAATGCCCGCGCCCGAGTCCCGCGAGACGCCTTCACCTGCAAAAGTAATTCGTCAACCCGGTGCGCCGCGGCCCGCGGGGGTAGCGGTCTCCGTTCATGTTGAACACCGGAATTCAGGCGAGGTCCGCAAGGTGGTCAGCCACGTACCGCTCCTCGGCCGCTCCTTTCACGGGAGCGCCGGAGACAACTTCAGCCCCGCCCGGCCAGTCCGTCCTCTCGAGCCCCGCGTGCCCGAGTCTCTCGCCCGGTACGTCGTCGGCGACGTTGACGTTGACGTCAAATTGTCTCTGGACAAGCACGGAGCCGTAAGAAACGCCGAGATCCTGAACGGTATGGGCTCCGAACTGGCAAGCCTTGCGGCCAATTCGGCGACTTCGGCGATGTGGGAGCCCGCGTATGACGGCGACCGGCCTGTAGCCAGCGACGTTGTAATTCACTACCGCTTCAAATCGCGCGATTAACTAATCCAGCATTTGCAACGCTGCCGTTAATTCGCTTTGCGTGTGAGAATCGCCTGACGCGGCCGTAACCTCAATGCCCTTGCGGTAAAAAGCGCGCGCTTCATCAAGCTTGCCGAGCTTTTCGAGCGTTTGTCCGCCGTGGAAGTACGCCGCTGCGTACGTCGGGTTTCTTGCCAGAAGCTGATCGAACTCCTGGGCTGCGCCTTCGAGGTCCCCGCCTTTTAGATATTCCATAGCGAGTCCATAGCGACTGAAGGCATTATCCGGCTGCTGCTCGACCATTGATCGCAGAACGTCCAGACGCGGGTTGCCCATGACAATTGTTACTATAACGTCCAGCCATGCCGCGCCTTCACCCGAGTATTGCGCTTGTATTTCTGGCTTTGCAGGCAGCGGCCCAGCTTGCTCCGCCGAACGAACAGGGCGTCGCAATGGGCCATATTCACCTGAATCAGACCGATCCCGCGGTCGCGGCAGCATTCTTCACCGATATGATCGGCGCGCAACCTTAGACGCATGCATCCCTCAAGGGTGTCAGCGTGCCCGGCGCGGTTATACTTTTCACGAAAGCTTCGCCGTCCGGCCCGAGCGTTGGAACCTCAGTCAATCATTTCGGGTTCATTGTGCCCGATCTGACGCCTTACCTGGCCCGCTTCGAAAAGACAGCATATAAAACGTCTCGGCCCACCGCCGGGGGCGTGCAACTCATGATCGACGGCCCCGATGGAGTAAGGGTAGAGCTAACCGAAGACCGTTCGATGAAAGACCCGATTCGGTTCCATCATGTTCACTTCAGCAGCCCGGATCCGAAAAAGATGCAGGACTGGTATAAGACCAACTTCGGAGCGACGCCGAGCAGGCGCGCGAACTGGGATTCCGGCGACGTTCCCGGCGCGAATCTGACTTATAGCCCCGCTGAAACAGTGGCGGCGACACAGGGCCGCGCGATCGATCACATCGGGTTTGAGATCAAAGGGCTTGAAGCATTTTGCAGAAAACTGACCGACAGCGGAATCAAGCTCGACATTCCCTACCGCCAGATACCGCAGATCAATCTCGCGCTCGCTTTTCTCACCGACCCTTGGGGAACGCGGATTGAGCTCACAGAGGGTCTGGACTCGAAAGATTCGGCAAAATAGAACGTGTGTCCCCTGTTTCTGCCCGGCGCTCCAATACCCATGACTGGGATATTCAACGGCGATTGCGCCTCCGAGGCGTTCCACGTAATCCCGGCTGAAACGCTTAGAGAATGCTGTAACCGCGGCTATGCGCGCGGATCATGCGAAAAGGCCGCCCGGGTAGACCCGGACGCAGCCCGCTTTCTGGTGCGTTCGGACCAGGATGGCCGGATCGAAGTCGCATGGGCGACTGAACGGAACCATCATCCGGTCGCCGTCGGAACGCTGCGAATCAGTGCAGACGAGCCTGCGGGAACGGAGCCGCTGGAACGTCAGGCACGGGCTTTCGCAGACGCCTACCTTCGACAGAAAGGACGCGGATGATGGAGGGGCGCTTCGTTCACGAATCCGCTTCGGAATACTCGGAGCTTGCGCTTCCGAACGACGCCAACGGACTGGGAAATCTGCTGGGCGGCAAGATCATGCATCTGGTCGACCTGGCTGGCGCCATTGCGGCGATGAAGCACTGCCGGCATCCCGTCGTCACGGCATCGGTCGATCACATGGACTTTATTCATCCGGTCCGGATGGGGCAACTGGTGCGCCTGCGCGCGAGCGTCAACCGCGCATTTCGCACGTCCATGGAAGTAGGCGTCAAAGTTTGGGTGGAGGATCTGCTCTCGGGAAACGAGAGGCATGTATCGTCCGCGTATCTGACCTTTGTGGCGGTGGACACTCACGGCGCCGGCACGAGGGTTCCACCGGTCATTCCGCAAACCGAGGACGAGATCCGAAGATACAGACAGGCCGGAGAGCGTCGCGAATATCGGCTATCACTTCGACCGCGGCCAACCGCGAAATAAAGCGGACCTAAACGTCCTCTTCCTTGTGCATGTACTTGATATTGCTTTTGTAAAGAAGGAGGTTCGGAGCGCCGTCCCGATTCACCTTCAGGCAGGCGCGGTCATACCACTCGATGATGCCTCTCAGAACTTCGCCGTCCTTCAGGGTGATGACCATGGGCGTCTTCGACTGCATCTGCTTAACGTAATAGAAATTTTCCGCGTTGGTCTGATCCGGCGGCACGGGGCGCTTCTGGGGAGGGGAACCCGACGGACCCTTTCGAGGGGAATCGATTTTCTCCTTAATCTCGTTGAATGAAGGGCGGATTAGTTTCCGGTTGGCCGATTCCACGGAATTCCTTTCTCAGCGGGAAAGCAAACTAGCGATTTGCGGGTTTTGACCCGAAAAGACATGGCCTATAGAAGCCAGCAGGGATGCTCCCAGCCTTTTCATCATTCATAACATACCGAGGCGTGCGGCGAAACGGCTCCCGGCGAAAGCAAATCGGCATATGATACGCCCATGGATCGGCGAGACTCCTGAAGACATCCGCGGCGGCATTTGCGCCTGTAGCCAAAGCGCCTGCGCGGTCCGGTCGCGATCGTAAAGGATTCCGGCGATCCAGTCGCGGCCTCTCCGCGGGTCCAATGGGCGATCGGAGAACTTCGCGTGGCGCTCGATCGGCCCATGCCGGATCGCTCGATCGACCGAAGGCGATTCGCGACTGGCATTACGACCGGGACGGTTGGCGCGAGTACCTCTCGATGCTCGCGTCGAAAGATTCAATCGATTCAGCCTCACATTCGGCATCGGATATGACTCGCGATTCCTATTTCCACTTCCCCTATCCATCTCTGGTCGAAGTTCCTGACTATGACGTCCGGGTCGCCGGCGTATCCAGCGACGACAAGAAGAAGAATCCAGATACGCTCCGTTCCTCGCAAGGGTCATTGCAACTGCGCCACGAGCCCGGGCTACCGACGAATTCGCTTACGCGCCTTACTACGGGACCCGGTCGTAGTTGTTAGAATCCGTGTGAATGCAGCGATTTCGTATCGGCGCCATCACCGATGAATTTTCTCCGGAAATCACGGTAGCGGCGGAGGCGATGCGCGAACTCGGCATGAAGGGCGCCGAACTGCGCATGATTGACGGCAAGAACATCATGGATCTTAGCGACCAAGACGTTGATCGCGCGGTGGACGTGCTGCGGCGCAATGGTCTGCAAGTCATCTCAATCGCATCACCGCTGCTGAAATGCACTCTGCCCGACGGGCCGCCCGTTGACTCGCGTTTCCAGCAGGACAGTTTCAATTCAAAGCACACATTTGAAGACCAGCCGCGACTCGCGGAGCGGGCCTTCAATATCGCGAAGCGAACGGGCGCGAAAATCGTGCGGGTATTTTCTTATTGGCGCGTGATCGAGCCGGACGCGTTGTTTGAGCGCGTAGTGGACGCTCTGCAGGACCTTTCCGACAAAGCGGGGAAGCACGATCTGATTATCGGGCTTGAGAACGAGCACGCCTGTAATATTGCGACTGCCCAAGAGACGGCGCGCGTACTGGCGGCGGTCGATCATGAGAACCTTCAGGTTGTGTGGGACCCGGCTAACGCCTATGTATCGGGAGAGAAGCCGTATCCTTCGGGCTACCGCCTTCTCGAGTCTCATCGGATCGCGCATGTACATGCGAAGGACTGCACGCTGGAAGGACATAAACCGATCTGGGGCCCGCTCGGCGATTGCGATATCGATTGGGAAGGCCAGATTGATGCGCTGGCGGAGGATGGTTACAGCGGTTACATACACCTCGAGACTCACTGGGGCGGTCCCGGCGGCGATAAGCTCGAAGGAAGTAAAATCTGCGGACGCAATCTCAGGCGTTTAGTGGAATCGACCGCTCTCTGACGGCACTTATAATCGTCAGTAGTGCCGAGTCTCCTCGAAGAGAAACTGCTCGGAAAAAATCAGCTTCGGAACCTACCCCCTGCCGCGCTTCGCGCCATTGAGGCGCTGCTCCCTTCGCTGCCCAGCCAACGTCAGACGATTGAGTCGCTGAGTCGATTGTTGAGCGCCGAACCGGACGCTGCGCGGGAGATTCTTGCAGATAAGACGGCGTTGCGGTTGGTGGTCACCGTGTTCTCGTACAGCCGATTTCTATCCGACGCTGTCGTCCGACGTCCGAAGTGGCTGCTGGATATAGCGAGACGGGGAGATCTGCATCGGGGCTTTCTTCCCGAACAATACGAAAGCCAACTCATCCAGGAACTCCCCTTGCGCGGGATGCCGAATGCCGCCGATCTCGCGCTGTTCCGTCGCAAGCAGATTCTGCGGATCGCGCTGCGCGATGTTCTGCGCTTCGCGGACCTGTCGGAAACCGCCGAAGACCTCTCAAACCTCGCCGATGCGATTCTGAACGTCACGTGGCGGAGGATTCGAAGCGAGTTGTCGCTCGATCCGGGGGCGCCGGACAATCCGTTTTCGGTGATCGCGCTAGGCAAGCTGGGCGGGCGCGAGCTGAACTACAGCTCGGATATCGATCTGATGTTCGTGTATGCGGGCGGCGAAGGAGCGGGGCCTGTTACCGCCAAAGAGTTCTTTCAGCGCGCGGCGAACCTGATGACCGAGACGCTTTCGGCTTACACGCCTGAGGGCATGTGTTATCGCGTCGACCTTCGTCTGAGACCCGATGGACGGCTTGGCGACGTGTGCCAGGCTCTTGACGGAACGATTCGTTATTACGCGACGCGCGCTCGAGACTGGGAACTCCAGATGCTCATCAAGGCGCGCTTCGCCGCGGGAGACCCCGAACCGTGCCGCGAGCTTCTGGAATCGGTACAGCCGCTGATCTACAAAACCACCACGGACTTCCGCACCGTGGAGGCGGTCTCGGAGACGCGGGCGCGTATTCACGAAAAGCAAGAGCGCAAGAGCGGGAAGAACGGCGTTGACGTCAAACTCGCGCGGGGCGGGATCCGGGATATCGAGTTCCTCGTGCAATGCCTTCAGCGGTTACACGGTGGCCGGGATTCCTGGGTGCGGCACGGCGGTACCCTGCTTGCGCTTTCCCGTTTGCGGGATAAGGATCTGCTCTCGGGTTCGGAGTATTCGCGGCTCGCGGTCGCCTATCAGTTCCTGCGGCATCTCGAGCATCGGCTCCAGTTCGATGAAGATCGGCAGGTTCACACGCTGCCGCGAACCCGCGAGGATCTGAATGTTCTCGCGCGCAAGATGCCGCCAGCCGCAGGCGGAAACGTGGATGGAGACGCACTTGGGCGCGACCTGCAACGGCATCTCGCCAGCGTGCGCGAGTTGTACGATCGCGTGATTCATTCGCAGCGGCCCATGTTTTATACCGCTCAAGAGCTGCTTCCACCACCCCTTGAGGAGTCCGAGACATCGATCTCGACGGCTGAGCCGTCTGAAGAGACGCCCGAGAGGAGCGATTTCCCGTCGGTGAATCTCACCCGCTATCTGGATATTCTTGCGCCCTCGTTCACGCGTTTGTTGACGCAGGGCGCCGTAGTGCGAAGCCAGGCGAGCATGGAGTCGTTTCTCGATAAGGTGGTCGAGATTCCAGAACTGCTCCGTAAACTGGACGAAAACGAGGACCTGGCGCGCTGCACAATCGACGTATTCGAGCACAGTCAGTTTTTCGCGGATCATCTGGTCCGCAACCCCTGGCTTCTGGGCGAGGTGGAACGGGCGGTCGGAGACAAACAGGGACGCACGGGCTTTGTCGCTCCAGAGGATCCCGCGGAGTTACGCCGATTTTTCGGCGAACAGATGGTCCGTATCCAGAGCGACAGCGTCTACCATCGCGTGCCGGTGTTCAAGACCTTGAAGCGGACGTCGGATTTGGCCGAGTCCGTAATAGAGGCCGCATATCGGATCGCGCTGCGTGAAGCCTTCGCGGCCGCGCCGCCGGCGAACGCGCAATACGATCCGTCCAACCGGATGATGGTCATCGCGCTCGGGCGGCTTGGGATGCGCGAATTCGATCTGGCTTCGGACGCGGATCTGAATTTCGTAATCCCCGACGAAGACGCCGAGGAGACGCTGTTCTGGACCGGAGTCGCCGAACGAATGATTCAGGTCATCGGAGCGTACACGGGCGAAGGGATCGTGTTCGTGATCGACTCGCGCCTGCGACCCAATGGGCGCGAGGGAGCGCTGGTGCAAACCGAAGGCGCTTACCGCGATTATTTCGCTCTTCATGCCGAGGCGTGGGAGGGCATCTCGTGGATGAAGGCCCGCGCGATTGGAGGCGACAAAGAGCGCGGCACCGCTTTTCTCTACGAACTGCAGGACATCGACTGGAGACGCTACGGTCAAAGCGGGCGTTCACTGACAGAACTGGCACAGATGCGCGCCCGGCTGGAGCGAGAGCAGGGCGCGAGGAATCCATTAAAGGCCGGGTCCGGTGGCTACTACGACATCGATTTCGTCCTGATGTATCTCAGGTTGCGGGGCGCAGGCATGTTCTACAAAGTCTTGAATACGCCCGCGCGAATCGAAGTGATCG
>Ga0126373_10000384_pt1 | contig 29291 bp, 32 predicted proteins | sample PanSoiMetPlot_11_FD_92545 | JGI IMG/M metagenome (GOLD analysis project Ga0126373, IMG submission 92545) | Tropical forest soil microbial communities from Panama - MetaG Plot_11 | ecosystem: Environmental > Terrestrial > Soil > Tropical forest > Bulk soil | place: Panama | collected 2016-02-17 | reverse complement strand
TTCGGCACCTGGGCCTGGTGGATAGGCGAGGACGCGCACGACTACCACAAGCTGGTGCATGAGGGTTACATCCTGCACATGTACGTGGGACTTACGTTCGCGGCCATCCTGGCGGCGCGCCTGGTCTACGGCTTCCTCGGCCCGAAACCGATGCGCTTCTCCGCCTGGTTCCCCTGGAACCGTGAGCGCTTCGAGTACGTGAAGGCGGACCTGCGCGCGCTGCTGCGCTTCAAGCTGCCGGAACCCGTGACCCACCGCGGCCTCAATGCCTTCATCCAGAGCCTGGGGGCGGTGCTGTTCACTTGGCAGGGTCTCTCGGGCGCGTTGATGAGCATGCTGATCGTGCCCGGCACGCGCACCACCGGCTGGCTCAACACGGTGCGGGAAGTGCACCACGAGTGGGGCGGGATCTGGATACCGGGCTACCTCGCTCTGCACGTGGGCGCCGCGGTGCTGCACGCCTTCCAGGGCAAGCATATCTGGAAAAAGATGGTCTTCATGGAATGAGTCCGGGCAGGCTTATACTTTGCCCATGACCGTCGAATCTCGCCGCAGGCTTGGACTCGCACTGCTCCTGGGCGCGACCAGCCTGGCGGCGGAGGTTGCCGCCATGCCCACATTCAAGCTCGTTTCCACCGGCTTCCAGGACCAGGGCAGCATGGACAAGCGCTACACCTGCCAGGGCGGTGACATCTCGCCCCCCTTGAGCTGGAGCGGCGCGCCCGCCGGCACCAAGAGCTACGCGCTCATCCTGGACGACCCGGACGCGCCGGACCCGAAGGCGCCGCAGATGACCTGGGTGCACTGGGTGCTGTACGACATCCCGGCGAACGCGAACGCGCTCGCCGAAGGCGCCGCCAAGAGCCTTCCGGCGGGCACCCGCGAGGGCGTGAACGACTGGAAACGCACCGGCTACGGAGGCCCCTGTCCGCCCATCGGCCGCCATCGCTATTTCCACAAGCTTTACGCCCTGGACGCGGTGCTCCCCGATCTGCAGAACCCGGGCAAGGCTGAGCTGGAAGCCGCCATGAAGGGCCACGTGCTGGCGGAGGCCCAGCTCGTCGGCACCTACCAGAAGAACTGAGTGAAGACCGCGCCCGCCATCCGGAACCCGCCCCTGTCTGAAGACTACCGGCGCAGCATCGCTTCGCTGCACACCGAGCTCGGCATCCCCGCCGATTACGCCACGCGCGCGCAACTCGTCCTGTGCGAGGAGGCTGCCGAACTCGTCAGCATCGGCACGGACATCTCGGGCCGCGAACAGCGCCTGCACCCGAAGGCCGCGGAAGCCTGGCGCGGGATGCGCGACGCCGCACAGCAGCATGGCATCCAACTGCTGGTGGTCTCCGGTTACCGTAGCGTGGATTACCAGCGCGCGCTCATCCAGCGCAAGCTGGACCGCGGCATGAAGATCGCCGAGGTGCTGCGCATCAACGCGGCACCCGGTTACAGCGAGCACCACACGGGGCGCGCCCTCGACTTGACCGCGCCCGACTGCCCGCCCTTGGAGCAGGGCTTCGAGACCACCTCGGCCTTCGCCTGGTTGCAGAAGCAGGCCGCGAAACACCACTTCCGCCTGTCCTATCCGCGGAACAATCCCCACGGGATAACCTATGAACCGTGGCACTGGGCCTTCCACGACTAAAACAAGAACCGTTCGCCTGCCAAAGGGGCAAATCAACGAGGAGGACCCATGGAAAAGTTACAGATGATCACGGCTCTCTACGCGGCGCTCTGCGGTCTGCTGGCGGTGTTCATGGCCATCCGCGTGTCAGTCACCCGCGGCAAACAGCAGGTGGATATCGGCGACGGCGGCAAGGAAATCATGCTGCGGGCCATCCGCGTCCACGGCAACGCCATGGAATACATCCCGCTCTCCCTCATCCTGCTGTTCTTCCTGGAGATGCAGGGCAGCGCTCATTGGTTCCTGCACGTCTGCGGCATCACGCTCGTCATCTCGCGCCTTGCCCACATGCAGGGGATGATGAACTCCTCAAGCCTGACGCCGGGCCGGCTCGTGGGCGCCGGCCTCGCCTGGGCGCTGATCGTCGTCATGTCCCTTGACAACCTGTTCCACATCCTCTGATCCCTGCCCGTGGCTCCGGGAACCTGGAGCCGCGGGCCCGGTCTCAATGTACATCCTTACCTTTGCTAGACTCCCCATGTCCGACAAAACCCTGTTCGTCTTCGCCGGAGTGCTGCTGCTCGCCGCCTGCGGCCGCTCACCCCAGGTGGACCCCGTGGCGTATCAGAAAGAAATCAACGATTGGCGCGCGACGCGCCTCACCAAGGTCACGGGCCCGGAAGGCTGGACCACGCTGGTGGGCCTCTATTGGCTGAAACCCGGCGCCAACCGCTTCGGCAGCGCCGAGAGCAGCGACCTCAGGCTCGCGAGCCCGGGCTTCCCGGTGCTGGCGGGCAGTTTCGACTTCGACGGCAAGAACGTGAGCTTCAGCGCGGCGAAGGATGCGCCGGTCACAAGCGGCGGCCAAGCCGTCTCCAGGCTCAAGCTGCTCACCGACGCGGACCCCGACCCCAAGGCTCCCACCCTGCTCAATCTCGGCAGTGTGAGCTTCTACGCCATCCAGCGGGTGGACCGCTACGGCGTGCGCGTGCGGGACACCCAGGCCGACGCGCGAGTGCACTTCAAGGGACTCGAGTATTTCCCCCTGGACCAGCACTGGCGCTTCGAGGCCAAGTTCATCCCCTACGCACCCATGAAGAAAATCCCCATCATCAACATCCTGGGGATGGAGGAGGACATGGACTCACCGGGGGCGGTGGAGTTCAACATGGACGGCAAAGCCTACCGCCTGGACACGGTGCTGGAGCAGGGCGAAACCGATTACTTCGTGATGTTCGCCGACCAGACCTCCGGCAAACAGACCTACGGCGCCGGCCGCTTCATGTACGTGAAGCCGCCGGTCGACGGCGTGACAGTGCTGGACTTCAATAAGTCCTACAACCCGCCCTGTACCTTCAGCCCCTACGCCACCTGCCCCCTGCCGCCGCCGCAGAACCGGCTGCCGCTTGCCATCACCGCCGGCGAGCTCAAGTACGCCGGTGCAGCCCACTGAAGGCTTGGCAGGGCGCCGGGGCGGGATAAGCCCCGCCGTCCGGCTCGGCATCCGGGAGAACCTCCCCCAGTTCTCGCTGCTGGTGCTGGTCAACGCCTTCGTGGGCGCCATGGTGGGCCTCGAACGCAGCATCCTGCCCGCCGTGGCGGTACAGGATTTCCACGTGGCGGCGCGCGCCGCGATCCTCTCCTTCATCGTCGTGTTCGGCCTCACCAAGGCGTTCACCAACTACTTCGCCGGACGGCTCTCGGACCGCTACGGCCGCAAACGGGTGCTGGTGGCGGGCTGGCTCATGGCGACGCCGGTGCCCTTCCTGCTCATGTGGGCGCCCGGCTGGGATTGGATCGTGGTGGCCAACGTGCTGCTCGGCGCGAGCCAGGGGCTCACCTGGTCCCTCACGGTCATCATGAAGATCGACTTGGTGGGCCCGAAGCAGCGCGGCCTCGCCATGGGGCTCAACGAGTTCGCCGGCTACGTGGCGGTGGCGGCGAGCTCCTTCGCCACCGGCTGGATCGCCGCCCACTATGCCTTGCGCCCCCAGCCTTTCTATCTCGGCATCCTGTACGTGGCGGCGGGCCTCGCACTCTCCGCCCTGGGGGTGCGTGAGACGCTCGGCCACGTGACCCACGAATCCCTCGGCCAGGCCGCAAGTAAATCGGAGCGGCCGGGCGAGGCGGAGATCTTCAAGCGCACTTCGTTCACGGACCGCGATCTCTCCAGCGTCTGCCAGGCGGGCCTGGTGAACAACCTGAACGACGCCATGGCCTGGGGTTTGTTCCCGCTGGTATTCGCCGCCGCGGGCTTGGACCTCACCCGCATCGGCGCGCTGGCCGCGGTGTATCCGGCGGTCTGGGGCCTGACGCAGGTCTACACCGGCGCCTTGTCGGACCGCGTCGGACGCAAACAACTCATCGTCTGGGGCATGTGGCTGCAGGCCTTGGGGATCGCCGTGACGGCTTCGAGCCAGAGCTTTGCCGCCTTCGCTGCCGCCGGCGTGCTCTTGGGTCTCGGCACCGCTATGGTCTATCCGACCTTGCTCGCGGCCATCGGCGACGTCGCCCGCCCGGCCTGGCGGGCTTCAGCGGTGGGCGTGTACCGGCTGTGGCGCGACTTGGGCTACGCAGTGGGCGCCCTCGTGGCCGGCGTCACCGCCGATCTCTTCGGCTTCGCCGCGGCCCTGTGGCTGGTGGCGGGGCTCACCTTCCTCTCGGGCCTGGTGAGCGCTTGGCGCATGCGCGAGACCCACGCCCGCTAGGAGGCGCAGCGCGCGTGAGCCGCGCTGCCGCTCGCCGACGTCTCAATATTATGTTGAACACTTCATCCGTCGCCCGATGAGCGACGTACTACACTCAATTCGGACACTTCGGCCCACAAGACCGGAAACCGGCGAACGGGTCAGTCCAAATAATGGGGAGATTCAACCATGGGTAAACTCATCGCCTTCCTTTACGGTGTGCTCGCGTACGCCTTGTTCCTCGGCTCCTTCCTCTACGCTATCGGCTTCGTCGGCAACCTCTGGGTGCCCAAGTCCATCGACTCGGGGGCCGCAGGGGACGGCTTGACCGCGTTCCTGGTGGACACGGTGCTGCTGGGTCTGTTCGCCGTGCAACACAGCCTCATGGCGCGACCCTTCTTCAAGAAGTGGTGGACGCAGATCGTGCCCAAAGAGGTGGAACGGACCACCTATGTGGTATTCGCCAGCCTGTTGCTGGTGCTCCTGTACTGGCAGTGGCAGCCGCTCCCGACGCAGATCTGGGCGGTGGGCGGGATAGGCGCCGAGGTTCTGTGGGCGCTCTTCTGGATCGGCTGGTTGATCGTGCTGCTCTCCACCTTCATGATCAACCACTTCGACCTCTTCGGCCTGCGCCAGGTCTACCTGTTCTTCACCGGGCGGGAATACAGCTACCTGGAATTCAAAACCATCGGCTTATACCGCTACCTGCGCCACCCCATCATGCTGGGGTTCATCGTCGCTTTCTGGGCGACGCCGGCGATGAGCCTGGGTCACCTATTGTTCTCCGTGGCCACCACCGCCTACATCCTGCTGGCGATCCAGTTCGAAGAGCATGATCTGGTGAGCTTCTACGGCGACAAATACCGGGCCTACAAGGCGCAGGTGTCCATGCTGCTGCCGCTGAAGAGACTCAAGGGCGGCTGAACCGGCGCAGCGCTCCGTCCGCGGCGCCGATTTACATTGCGAGCGCGTTGACGCATGCTCGCGATACGTTCTGCGTCCGGACGAATCCATGCCCATCACTCACGCCTCCGGCTGGCACGCGGCGCTGGCCGGTGCGCTCTTGGGGCTTAGCCTCGCCGCGCCGCCGGGTCCGGTCATCGCCATCATGGCCAACGCCGCCATGCGCGGTCGGGTGCGCGAATCACTCTTGACCGCCTTCGGCGCCATCAGTGCCGATTTCACCTGGCTGACCCTGGCGGTGCTGGGCGCCATCGCCTACCTCGGCCGCCACCCGCGCGCCGTGGGCGTCATGGGCCTCGCCGGCGCCGCCTTGCTCCTGTGGATGGCCTGGGGGACCTGGAAGTCCGCTCGGGAGGGACTGCACGAGAGCCACACGCCGGGCTCGTGGAAGCTCGGTTACATGACCGTGTTGACGAGCCCCTTTTCCGTGGCCTGGTGGCTCGCCAACGGCACCCTGCTCTTCACCGCCTGGGGCCTGCCGGGCATCGTGGGCCTGTTCGCCTCCCTGTTCGGCTACAGCGCCGCCTTCTCTTATGCCTTCCGCTGGCTAGGGGCGCGCACCGCCCGGGCGGTGGTGGCGGTGGCCTATCTCAGCGTCGTGGTGCTGGCGGGCTTCGGGATATATGTGGGAATTACGGCCCTGACACTCCTATATCCGCGGGCTCCCTGATTTTCCTGGCCCTCCCCTCGACATAATGCCGCCCCTGTGACTCAATAACGCCCATTCCGACTAGGTCCAACGCCGTGCCGGGGAGCGCGGTGGGTGCCGGTTTCACTTCAGCCAAGGTTTCCGCCCTCCATGAACATCACCATCCCGCCCGGCTACAAAGGCCTGGTCGCCCTCGACAAAGACGTACACAAAGGCAAGGGCGTAGTCACCACCCGCCGCCACGCATTCGCCGCCGGCCTGAGCGGCGTCTACGTGGTGGCCGCCGAGTTCGTCCAGGCGCAGCGCAACTATCCCATCGTCTTCGCCCAGGACCAGGGGAGCGGAGAGTTCCTGCCCATCGCGGTCACGGGCCTCACCCAGGACCAGAACCTGTTCATCGGCGACGACGGCGAGTGGCAGAAGGACGTTTACGTCCCCGCCTACGTGCGCCGCTGGCCGTTCTTCGGCGTGCGCCTCGAGGGCGAGCAGGCCAAGAACGGCAACATCCTCATCTGTGTGGACGAGTCGGGCCTCGAGAGCTCCAGCCAGACGGTATTCGACGCCGCCGGCAACCCCTCGGCGGACTTGCAACACACCCAGACGCTGATCTCCGAGATGGAGGGCGCGCGTCCCGCCACCGAGCACCTGTGCCGCGCGATCAAGGAGCTGGGGCTGCTGGAGCCCTTCGAGGCCCACGCCTTCCCGAAGACCGGCCAGGAGATGCGCCTGCGCGGCATGTTCCGCGTGAACGAGGAGAAGCTCAACGCGCTCGCCACCAAGGACATCAAACAGCTCATGAAGCACGGCGAGCTGTCGCGCCTCTACGCGCACCTGATGTCGCTCGACAACTTCAAGTTCCTCATGGACCGGGCCGTGGAACACCGCAAAGGCGGCCGCCTGGATTCCTGAAAACGCTTCAATCTTCAAGATATTTATAAAAGAGAGTACCTATGGGTGTCGAAATCAAGCTGACGGACAAAGAACTGCCGGTCTCGCCGGTATTCGTGGATTTCCTGGCGCATGTCATCGACAACCGTCCCTTCGAAGGCGCCGCCTGGCATGACCAGCTCTCCGAGGAGCTCTCCAACGACCACGTACGGGTCATGGAGAAGGCCCAGGAAAACGCCCAACGCATCATGGCGAGCGAAGCCGGCCAGCGCCACGTGGCGCGGGCCTATCAGCTCTTCCTGGCGCTCCTGACCGGCGACTTCGACCAGATCCGCAACATCCAGTTCAAGTATCACTTCATCAACATCATCGGCGTGCCGCGCAACGGCGGCTCCTACCTGACGATGGAAGCCTACCGCGCGCTGGGCTACGACGTGGACAAGGTGCCGAACGTCATCGCCCACGACGGCTTCCCCGAAGCCGGTCCATTCCGCTTCCAGCAGAACGCCAACAGCTGGATCGCCAGCCTGCAGACCATGGCCGAGTTCCTCTGCATGGTCGAGATCTACTTCGGCAAGAACAAGCCCTACTACGGCAAGATCATGGTGCCGAAGAAGCTGCTCAAGGGCACCTACGCTGGCGGCTTCTTCCACCAGATCCTCGGCGAGTCAGTGGAGCACATCCTCACGGTGCGTCATCCGGTGACCTCCGCCATCTCCGCCTACGAGAAGTCCGGCGGCCTGCCCGAAGGCGGCAAGTTCAAGGTGCGCGGCAACATCGAGGAGTGGGTGCGGCGCGACCTGTCCTACACCACGGGCCTGACGAACGACGAGATGTTCGCCATGCCCTACTTCGAAGCCTACCTGCACTACTGGGAGCAGTACCACTACTACGTGGCCACCACCGGGCTCTCCGCCAACCGCAACATGACGCTCGTGCCCTACGTCAAGGAGCGCATGGAGGCCGTGTCGCGCAGCTTCCAGAACCGCTTCGAGAGCGGCAAGCAGCCCAACGAGTTCAAGGTGTTCGCCAAGCAGGACCGCCACCCCGACTGGATCAAGCAATCGGAGCCGGTGGTGAAGCGCGTGGCGGAAGTCTGGGACCGCGTCGGTCTCAAGTTCCCCTTCAAAGAAGTCATGGAGATCTGGTGATACCAGGCCCTTAAGCTAAGGTCGAAACAGGATGGGGAGAGTGTTCTACACTCTTCTCATTGTCTTTGGGGCAAGGGGTTTCCATGAAGCGGCTCGGTGCCTTGGTGCTCGTCTGCATCCTGGTCGCCGGCTGCGCAACCAGCCCCAATGGGGATTACGACGACAGAGTCTGCAACCCCCCCCAACGGCACCGCCAGCGGCAGCGATCCGCTCACGGACATCGCCGTCACGCTGGTAGTGGACGTGGCGTGGATAGCAGGCTGTGAGGCGGTGGTGGGCATCGCCAACAGTATCCACCACTTCCATCGCGCCTCGACCCATGCAGGCTACTACTACGCGCCGGACGGCTCGTTCTCGGTGGCGATCCCCGGTTGGCCTGACAGCGACGGCTACGAAGCACAGCAGCAGACCGGCCAAGACAAGACCACGGTGCTGTTCGTACCGCGCACCAAGGGCGATCTGGTATTCGGTGCCACGGTGGTCCCCCGCCTGACTCCGGAACAAGCGGACCTGAGCCTCGATGAATTCGCCAAGCTCGCCGGAGATCTCATGCCGCACCTCGCGGCCGCGGGACAGACTCCGCCCCTGACGCAGGTGCATGCGGAGGACATCGCACTCGGGGCGAACCCGGCTCGCCTGGTGGTGTTCCGCGCCAATTCGACGGATGCCGGAACAGGCGAACCGCGGTATTACCTGATGTATTTCGTGAAGACTCCGCGCTCTGCCGCGGTATTGTCGGTGGCGTGGCCTTTCGAGTGCGAGAAGTGCGCCGTGGGACCGGACTCGGCCTTGCGCGCCATGGATTCGAGGATCAATCCATTCCTGGATTCGTTCGAATTGCGGAATCCCGGCTAGAAGCGGAATACCAGGAAATAGATAAGGAGGGTATTCACCACGAGCAGGATGAGGCCCGTGGGTATCTGCACTTTCACCACGCCGTTCTGGTCCGGCAGTTCCAACAGCGCCGCCGGCACGATGTTGAAATTGGCCGCGAGCGGCGTCATGAGCGTGCCACAGTAGCCGGCCAGCATGCCGATGGCTCCCATGACGCCCGGGTTGCCGTGGTGCAGGTGCACGATGAGCGGCAGACCGATGCCGGCGGTCATCACCGGAAAGGCGGCGAAGGCGTTGCCCATGACCATGGTGAACAGCGCCATGCCGACGGCGTAGGCCGTCACCACCGCGAAGGCGTTGTCCACGGGGATGAAGCGCCCCACCAGGTCCGCCACCACCTGGCCCACGCCGGCGAGAGCGAACAGAGCGCCCAAGACCGCCAGGAGCTGGGGCAGGACCGCCACCGAGCCCACGGAGTTTAAGAGCCGCCGCGCCTCGAAGAGCGGCACCGCAGCCTGCTGGCGCAGCATGACCAAGCCCACCGCCAAGGCCACCAGCACCGCCACGCCGAGGGCCACCAGCGTCGCGTCCTTCACCGCCACCAGCGGATGGCCGTGATTCGCCACGTGCTGCAGGAGCAGCGTGCCTGCCACGGTCACGAGCGGGATGAGCAGCGCAGGCACGAACAGCCGGTTGCCGAAGTGAGCCGCCCGCTCGCGGCGCTCCGCCTCCGCGGCCTCGCCGCTCGCTCCCTTGCCCAGGCCCCCGATGCCCGCCGTGAGCGCCATGAGGATCACCAAGCAGCCCGTGACGAAGGGCGGCAGCCAGGTGCCGAAGAAGAACGTGACGGCGTAAAGCCCCCAGAAGAGCGCGCTCTTGTAGCGCTTGGGGTTGCTGCGATCGCGCAGGTTGATGAAGGACGCGGCGGCGAACATCAGCCCCAGAAGCGCGTAGATGGCGTCGAGAATGCTCACGGCCGCTTGCCGAGCCCGCGCTCGAGGCGCCGGTCCAGCCACAGCAGGCGCAGGCTCTGGATGAGGAACACCGCGAGAGCCGTGGGGATTGACCAGAGGGCGATGGAAAGCGGCGTGAGCGCGATGCCGTTCTGGTCCAGAAAGGCCTTGATCAGCAGCACCGAGCCCATGGCGATGAAGATGTCCTCCCCGAAGAACACCCCGATGTTGTCCACGGCCGCCGCGTGGGCGCGAATCAAATAGCGGGTCTGTTCCGGCAGCGCGCCGAAGCGCGCCGCCGCCGCCGCCTCCGCCATGGGCGCCACCAACGGCCGCACCATGGCGGCGTGGCCGCCGAAGGAAGTGAGGCCGATGGCGGCGGTACATTGGCGCATGGCGAGATAGAGGATCAGCAAGCGCCCGGTGGTGGCGCTCCGCACCCTGGCGATCAGCGCCTGGGCGCGCTCCTTGAGGCCGTTCTTCTCCAGCATGCCGATCACCGGCAGCGTGAACCACACCAGCGCCATGTAGCGGTTCTCGGTGAAGGCACGGCCGATATCGGTGACGATGGCGGCGGGGGCGATGCCGCCGGCCAAGGCCGTGGCCACCGCCGCGACGATCACCACCAGCAGCGGGTTCTGGCGCAGCGCGAAACCTGCGATGACGATGAGGACGCCGACGAGCGTCAGCATGGCGTGCACACCGGCAGTGACGACAGGACTAATCTCCCTTCAGGGAAGCCGACAGCCCGCTGCGCAGGTCGGGATAGCTTAGCGACAGGTCCAACTCTTTGAGGAGCTTCTCGTTCTTGATGCGCTTCGATTCCTTGAGGAAGCTCATGATGCTCGGGCTCAGCATGCGCTCCGCGTCGTGCATGGAGATGAGCGGCGGCTTGGGGAGTCCCGTGAGCTCCGCCAGCAGGAACAGGTAGTCGGTGATAGTGGAGGGGTGGCCGTCGCTGACGTTGTACACGGCGCTCGCCGGCGCGCGCTCCATGGCCGCGTGGCACACGGCGTTGAGGTCGTGCATGTGGATGCGGTTGGTGTAGCTGCATTCCTCGGGCTTCACGGTCGGCATGCCGGACTTCAAGCGCTCCGTGAGCAGGCGCCCGGGACCGTAGATGGCCGGCACCCTCAGGATCACCCAGGGGATGGCGTGGCCCGTGCACCAGCCCTTGACCGCCTCCTCCGCCGCGATGCGCCGCTGCGCGCGGTAGGTGGAGGGCTTCAGGGGCTCGGACTCGTCTATCCAGCGGCCCTCGCAGTCACCGTACACGCCGGTGGTGCTCAGGTAGAGGAAGCGCGCCGGCAGACCGGTGAGCTCAAGGTGCTCCAGCAGGCGTTCGACGCGCACGTCGTCCTTGCCCACGTCCACCGGCGGCGCGAAATAGAACAGCAGCGCGTCCTTGGAAGGCAGCGCCGGCAGGTCGCCGGCGTCGAGATCGGTGCGGATGGCCCGGATGCCGAGACCCTTGAGCGCCTCGGCGCTGGCGGTGGAACGCACCACGCCGGACACCTCGCGGCCCTGGCTACGGTAGAACGCGGCCAGGCGCCGGCCCACGTCGCCGCAGCCGATGATGAGGATGCCCTTTGTCCCCGCCCCTTCCATGGCCGTCGATTATGCGGGCATCCCTCCCGCAGGGGCAATGCGGCTGCATATGCAGCTTGCCTGCCCTATCGGCCCGTGGGAGGATGAAGCCGCTTGGCTCAGGCACGACAGTCAAAAACTATACAGGGGTGCTTTATGGCTGATGAACCAGTCGCCACGGAAATCCGCTTCTTCGACATGCAGTCCCGCATCGGCCGCTGCCGTTACCTGGCCTACATACTCGGCCTGGACCTGTTGGCCATGGTGCCGGCCGTCATCGGCGTCACCCTGATGGGGGTCTCCGGGATCTTGGGTGGCCTGATCCTGGCCGTTACCTACATCGCTTTGATCGTCTATGCCATCGCTTTCGGCGTGCGGCGCCTGCACGACCTGGACAAGAGCGGCTGGTGGATACTGCTCATGTTCGTGCCGCTGGTGAACCTGGGCCTCGCCATCTACATGGTGTTCTTCCCTGGCACCATCGGCGAGAACCGCTTCGGCTCCCAGCCGCCGCCCAACTCCGGCTGGGTGATCGTCGGTACGGTGGCCTACATCGCGGTCATTCCCTTGGCCATCCTGGCGGCCATCGCCCTCCCGTCCTACGCGGGTTATGTCGCGCGCGCGCAGCTCGTGGAGGGCGTCACGCTTGCCGCCGGCGGTGAAGCGGCCGTGGCGGAATACGCTCAGGACAAGAAGGCCTGGCCGGGCAGCCTCGCGGACGTGTACCCCGCCGCCAAGCAGCACCCCGCCGGCCAGTTCGTGGACAGCCTGACCACCTCCGTCTCGGGCGACGGTTCCAGCTTCGGCATCATCGCCACCATGAAGACGGAAGGCGTGAATAGCACGGTCGCCGGCACCGCCGTCGAAGTCTGGAGCAGCGACGGCGGCCAGACCTGGCACTGCGGTCCGGCCAGCGTCAATCCGGTGAACGCCCAATATCTCTCACCGACCTGCCGGGACAGCGATCCGCCGCCTCCCTGACCGCGGCGCACATGGGATAATCCGGCGATGCCCTGCATAATGCAGGGCATCTTTTTTTAAGGAAGCCCATGCCCAAGACCGTCACGCTGCAGCCCTCGTCGAAGCGCTTCCAAGTGGAGGACGGCGAGACGGTGCTGGCCGCTGCGCTGCGTCAGGGCGTGCACCTGCCCTATGGCTGCCGCACCGGGAGCTGCGGCACCTGCCGCGCGCACCTCGCGGAGGGCCGGAGCCACTACCCGGACGGCCCGCCGCTGGCGCTCACGGCGCTGGAGATGAAGGCCGGCGAGGCGCTGCTGTGCCGCGCCGTGCCGCTCACGGACCTGCGTGTGGAGGCGCAGGAGATCACCGCCATGGCGAAGCTCCGGGTCAAGGCCATGCCTTGCCGGGTGGCGCGCCTGGAGAAGCTCGCCCATGACGTGATGGCGCTTTTCTTAAGGCTGCCGGCGGTGGAGCGGCTGCAGTTCCTGCCCGGCCAGTACATCGACATCCTCATGCCCGACGAGCACCGGCGCAGTTTCTCGCTGGCGAATCCGCCCCACGACGACGCGAATCTCGAATTGCACATCCGCAACGTGCCCGGCGGGCTGTTCGCCAAGCGGGTGTTCACGGACCTGAAGGAAGGCGCGCTGCTGCGCATCCAGGGCCCCCTGGGCACCTTCTTCCTGCGGGAGGACTCGAACCGTCCCATCGTCATGGTGGCGGGCGGCACCGGTTACGCGCCCATCCAGGCCATGCTGCGCCACGTGTTCGAGCGCGGCCAGCGGCGCGACATCGTGTTCTATTGGGGCGCGCGCGCGGCCCGCGACCTCTACGCCGACGCGAAGCTCAAGGCCTGGGCCGCGAGCCAGCCCGGCTTCCGCTACGTTCCGGTGCTCTCGGATCCCATGGCCGAAAACCGTTGGACCGGCCGCACCGGTTTCGTCCACCTGGCGGCGCTGGAGGACTTCCCCGATCTCTCCGGCTACGACATCTATCTTTCAGGCCCGCCCCCCATGGTGCAGGCGGCGCGCGCGGCTTTTCCCGCCAAGGGCGCCGATCCCTTGCACATGTATTCCGACAGCTTCGATTTCCCCGCCGAAGTGCGCGCCGCGCTGGAAGCGGCGGCCCGCGAAAATCCGCGCTGAAGCGCGCGTCACATCCGTGTCACATCTGAGCGTGTGAACTCCATCACAAGCGTGACCTGTCGTCCCTGATTTTTGTTCCCCAAATCTTGAAGTTTTTATTCACCTGCACCTGAAGCACTGCAACAAAAGTTTCATGCCGTTTTCACAAAGAGCCGTTATGTTGGCTGTCCAGCAAAGTTAAAGGCCCGATGGCCATGCAAGATTCCGCGCAACTCCGCGAACTGGTGATTTCCGCGCCCGGTATCCCGCCCGACCTCCTGGTCAACGAAGTGGCGGAACTGTTCATGGATGAGACCCACGGCAAGCTGCTTTCGCTGCCGGTGCTAGACGGCGACCGGCCGGTGGGCGTCGTCAGCCGCGCCCGCATGCAGCAGGTGCTATTCCGGCAGTACGGCCGCGAGCTGTTCGGCAAGAAGCCGGTCACCGCCATCATGAACGATACCCCCGTCGTCATCGAGTCCAACACCAATCTCAGCGAGGCCAGCAAGACCGTCACTGAGCGGCTCAAGTTCCCGGTGACCGAGGACTTCGTGATCACCGAGGGCGGCCGCTACGTGGGCATGGGCGCGGTGATGCACCTCCTGAACGCCATGGAGGCCATGCTCGCCAAGCAAACCAAGGACCTGGCCACAGCCTACAAGGAACTCAAGTCCTCGCAGCTGCAGCTCATCCAGGCGGAGAAGATGGCTTCCCTCGGCCAGATGGTGGCGGGCGTGGCCCACGAGATCAACACCCCGCTCGGTTACGTCAAGAACAACTTCGAGATGCTCGAAATGTACGTGGACGGTGCCCGCGTCATGATGACGACCTGCAACGGCCTCGCCGACGTGCTGCTCTCCCCTACCTCCACCGAGCAGGACCTGCGCGCCCGCCTCGAGGAAATGCAGGCCATGCGCCAGACACTGACGCTGCCAGCGGACGATGACATGACGCGGCTGTTCGCCGATACGCATTTCGGCATCGAGCAGATCAGCGAATTGGTGCTGAACCTCAAGAACTTCAGCCGGCTCGATCGGGCGGCGGCGGACGACGTGGACCTCAACGAGTGCCTGGACAGCTCCGTGATGCTGGCGCGCAATGTGCTCAAGGCCCGGATCAATGTGGTGCGCCAGTATGGCCAGTTGCCGCGCATCAGTTGCCTGCCCTCGCAGTTGAATCAGGTGTTCCTGAACCTGCTCACCAACGCCGCCCAGGCCATCGAAGGCCAGGGCAGCATCCTGCTCAGGACCGAATCCAAGGACGGCTGGCTCAAGGTCACGGTGCAGGACACGGGCAAGGGGATTCCCGCGGACGTCTTGCCGCGCATCTTCGACCCCTTCTTCACCACCAAACCCGTTGGCCAGGGCACCGGCCTGGGTCTGTCTATCAGCTACCAGATCATCCAGCAGCACAACGGCGACATTCGCGTGACCTCCCAGCCGGGCAAGGGCACGCGCTTCACCGTGCGCCTGCCCGTCAGCAAAGACGCCCCACCCCCGCCCGAGGAACAACCGGAAGAAAAGGAACTGTCATGAGCGCCGAAAAAGCCAGCCTCCTGTTAGTGGACGATGAGGAGCGCGTGCTGCGTTCCCTGGAACTGCTGTTCAAGCCGCACTACAAGGTGTTTAGCACCACGGACGGCAATGAGGCCGTGGCCATCGCCAAGCGCGAACGCGTGAACGTGATCGTCAGCGACCAGCGCATGCCCATCATGACCGGCGTGGAAGTGCTGCGCCGCATCCGCGAGGTCTCCCCCAACACCATGCGCCTGCTGCTCACCGGTTACTCCGACCTGGAAGCCATCGTGGGCTCGGTGAACGAGGGCGAGATCTTCCGCTACCTGACGAAGCCCTGGAGCGCCAAGGAACTGCTCACCACCGTCGGCCAGGCGGCCCAAATCGCCTTGAGCCTACAGGAAGAAGCCGGTGCGGACGCCACCGGTCCCGTCCCGGGCGTGCTGGTGATCGACGACGACCCGACCGTGGTGGAGATGGTCAAGGCCATCACGGGCTCGTCGCAGCAGGTGAAGTGGACCGTGGATCTGGACGAGGCCTTCCAGACCCTGGTGGACAACGACATCGCCGTGGTGGTCTGCGACATCCGCCTGCGCGGGCGCGACATCTCCGCCGCGGTGAAGGCCCTGAAAGAGAGCAACCCCCAGGTGCTCACCATCGTGCAGACCCAGCTGCAGGACGTGGAGACTCTGCGCAACCTCATCAACCACGGACAGATCTACCGCTTCCTGCCCAAGCCCGCGCGCCGCGGCCTGCTGGAGATGAGCCTGCACGCCGCCACGCGGCGCCACAGCTCACTCAAGTCGGCTCCCAAGCTCGCCGCGCGCTACCAGGTGGAGAAGAACGAAACGGCGCCTGTGGCGGCGCTATCGTCGAAACTCCAAGGATTTCTGGATCGGATGCGGCAAGGCCGGGTTTGACCGCCGTTATCTGGAACTGGATGCCTGCACGACGCAGGCCTGACGTGCTTACGACTTGAGCTCGGAATATTTCCGCAGCCCGCCCAAGTAGCGGGAGAGCCTGACCCGCGGCTGGCCGCCCTTGTGCTCGTCGAGCTCAGTCACCACGCCGTGGTCCCGCAGCGGCTGCGGCAGGGGGCGGGCCAGATGGTAGCCCTGGTGCAGGCGTATCCCCAGCGCCTGCACCGCCCGATAGTCCTCCTCGCTCTCGATGCCCTCGGCGATGACGCGGCAATCGATGCGCGCCGCCATCTCGCCGATGGAGCGCACGAACTCCCGCTTCACCCGGTCGCCGGCGATGTTCTCCACGAAATGGTGGTCGATCTTCACGTAAGTAGGCCGAAGCTCCGACCAGAGCCTTAAGCCCGCGTAACCCGCCCCCAGGTCGTCGATGGCGGTCTCGAACCCTGCCTCGGTGTAGCGAGCCAGGGCGGCCTTGAGGTTGCCGTAGTCCTCCAGGGGCTGCTGCTCGGTGATCTCGATCACCACCCGCTCCGGCGCGAGCCAGACCTCGGACAAGAGCTTCAGCATCTCCCCCGAGCGGAACGAGGATTCCACCAGGCTCAAGGGACTCAGGTTCAGGAACAACCGGCCCGGGAGGCACTGTTCCTGGAAGCGGCGGATGGCGAGCTCGCGGCTCAGGAGGTCCAGCTCCGGCAGGCGCCCGGCGCGGGACGCGGCCCGCAACAGCGGCAGGGGCGCATGCAAGGCGCTGTTGGAGGGGCCACGCATGAGCGCCTCGTAGCCGTAGAGCCGGCTCGTCACCGAGTCGAACACCGGCTGGAAGAGCGTCTGCAGGATGCGGTAGCGCAGGATGAAATCCAGTTCGCCGTCCAGTTCCATGTCCATGGGCCCACCCATGATGCCGTGTCTTGTGTATGGTCTTACAAGGTAAGCGCCGCGTATGAAGCTGTCGTGACAGCACGCACAAGGCAGAGGAACGCCTGCGCCGGGCTCGCGGACCCATCAGGCGAAATCATCTGAGTCAAAAGCTGTTGGGGCTTATGTCCGTGGTGCTTATGTCAACGCCGATACATTGCCGCAAAATTTTCAAGAAACCAAAATAGCTCTGCCACGTTCGCCGCGCATGCTCCCTGCGCTTTCCTTCCCCACGTCACGCACAGGGAGTTATGTCATGTCCTCATCCCGTTTGCTCCGACACTGCATCGCCGCGACGCTCGCCAGCGCCACCGCCTTCGGCTGCGCCACCGCCGGCGCCGATCCCAGCCGCAACGACCCGGCCGCGGCGTTCGAGACCGCCACGCCCATCAAACACATCGTGGTGATCTTCCAGGAGAACGTCTCCTTCGACCATTACTTCGCCACCTACCCCGTGGCCGCCAACCCCTCCGGTGAGCCCGCGTTCCAGGCGCGCGCCGGCACGCCCACGGTGAACGGCCTCGGCGATTTCCTGCTGAACCACAATCCCAACAGCGCGAACCCGGCGCGCCTCGATCGCAGCCAGCCGCTCACCTGCGACCAGGACCATGCGTATGGCGCCGAGCAAAAGGCTTTCGACGGCGGCCTGATGGACAAGTTCGTGCAGTTCACGGACGTGGAATCCTGCGGCGCGCCCGACGTGGGCCTGCCGGGCCTCGTCATGGACTACTACGACGGCAACACCGTCACCGCCGAGTGGAACTACGCTCAAGCCTTCGCCATGAGCGACAACTCCTACGGCAGCCAGTTCGGGCCCTCCACCCCCGGCGCGCTCAACCTCATCGCCGGCCTGACCAGCGGTGCCACGCCCCTGTCGGTGCCCGGCGGCGTGGTGAACGGCGTGATCATCGGTGACCCGAACCCGGCGTTGGACGACTGCTCCTCGCCGAACCCGAACAACGTCACGGTGAGCGGCCGGAACATCGGCGACCTCCTGAACGCCAAGGGTGTGAGTTGGGGCTGGTTCCAGGGCGGCTTCCGCCCCACTTCGGTGAACAGCAGCGGCAAGGCCGTGTGCGGCGCCAAGACCGCCAACGTGGGCGGCGCGCTCATCACCGACTACAGCCCCCACCATCAGCCCTTCCAGTACTACGCCTCGACCTCTAACCCGCACCATCTGGCACCCAGCTCCACCGCCGCCATCGGCACCGCCGCGGACCAGGCGAACCACCAGTACGACCTGCAGGACTTCTGGGCGGCCGCTGAGAACGGCAATCTGCCGGCGGTGAGCTTCTTAAAAGCCAAGGAGGCCCAGGACGGGCACGCGGGCTATTCGGACCCGCTGGACGAGCAGACCTTCATCGTGAACACCATCAACGCGCTGGAGCAGCTGCCCAGCTGGTCTTCCACCGCCGTGATCATCGCCTATGACGATTCCGACGGCTGGTATGACCACGCGATGGGCCCCATCGTCAGCCAGTCCTCGGATCCTGCCAACGATGCCCTCGCCGGCGCCGCGCTCTGCGGCGCCAACAGCACCGGCGTCTACCAGGACCGCTGCGGCTTCGGGCCGCGGCTGCCGCTCCTGGTGATCTCTGGTTGGGCGAGGGAGAACTTCGTGGACCACAGCGCCACCAGCCAGTCCTCCATCCTGCGCTTCATCGAGGACAACTGGCAGACGGGCCGGATCGGCGACGACTCCTTTGATGCCAAGTCCGGCACGCTCAACAACCTGTTCGACTTCTCCCGCCAAAACGGCCAGCGCCGCATGTTCCTGGATGCGAACACCGGCCTGGTGGTGGATGAAGCCTCCGGCGACTGAAGGACCCACGCCGGAGTCGTAGACCACGGTCCTTCCCCCGATTGGCCCGCGCCGTAAGGCGCGGGCTTTTTTTATTCGTCGGGCTGGGCAACTGGGGCGGCGGGCGCAGCCGGCGCCGTCATGGGCTTGATGCCGACCTGAGCAGCGGACTTCTTCGGAGCCGCGCGCTTCGCGGCCTTCTTTTTGCCTTTGGCTTTCTTTTTGGCCTTTTTCTTCTCTTTTTTCTGCATCTTCTCGGCCTTCTTCTTGCCCTTGAGCACCATGCCGGCCTTCTTGGCTGCGGTCTGCAGGCTGTCGAGCGCCGTCTGGAAGGCCGAGAGGGCCGCGGAGGTCTGGCCGATGAACCGTTGGGCCGGCTTGTCCCGCAGGTCGATGTTCTTCTTGCAGTGCCTGCACTTCAGGGACTTGTGATGCTTCGCCCACCTGAGGCGCGGGTGCTGGCTTTTGCCGCAGTGGGGGCAGCTGAGATAGACCGGGGTTTCCTTCAGGAACTTCAGCATGTTCTTCTCCTAGAGGGATTCGCTATGTGGCTGCTCGGACGGCGGCCTTGGGCTCGAAGGGCGGCCATGATAGCGCCAAGCTCGCCTGCGTTTGTTACAGCGAAAATCCCCGGAGAAAACGCACAATCTGAAATATGACAACGGGCGCTATACTCATGCGGGGTTGCAAAAACAGGGGTTTCGAGCGATGCGTTCGATTATGGTGATGAACGCGAAGGGCGGTTGCGGCAAAAGCACGCTTGCCACTTCAATTGCTGCCTACTTCGCGACCCACTGGGAAGGCGTCGTCACGCTGGCGGATTACGATCCCCAGACCTCGAGCCTGGACTGGCTCGCCAAGCGGCCCGCGGACAGGGACCCCATCGTGGGCGTGGACGCCACGAAAGACGGCCTGAAGCATCTGCCCCGCAACACCGATTATCTGGTCATTGATCCGCCGGCCCGGGCCCATGGCCCGGAACTCACCGCGCTGGTGCGTCACGCCGAGACCATCGTGGTGCCGGTGCTGCCCTCGCCCATCGACATCACCGCCGCCGCCAAGTTCGTGCAGGAGCTCCTGGACGTGGGCAAGGTGGACCGGCGCGAGGTGAAGCTCGCCGTCGTCGCGAACCGGGTGCGGGAGAACCTCTTGGTGTTCGGCGAGTTAGAACGATTCCTGGAGGGCCTCAAGATCCCCTTCATCGCCACCTTCCGGGACGCCCAGAACTACATCCGCGCCTACTCCCGGGGGCTCGGCATCCACGAACTGCCGCCGTATCTGGCACAGGACGACTGGAAACAGTGGAAACCATTAATCGAGTGGCTGGAATCGAGGCGTAGTCTCCCGTCCCGATGATGCGACTGCTGACCGCCCTCGCCTGCGCCCTGCTGCTGTTCAGCGGCAACGTGAGTGCGGATGCGCCTGCTGTCGTCACGCTCAAAGTGCTGGACATCAATCCCAAGAACCCCGCCAAACTGCACGCGGGGGATGTGGTGTATGTGCGCGTCGCCTATACCAGCCCGAAGCCCGTGAAGATCGAGCTGATGCCCTATTACCAGGGCAACCTCTCCGGGGCCATGGCCTTGAACGACCCGACGTACCTCGCCGCGGGCTCGGGCGAAACCATCGGCGCCTTCGGCTTCGGTGAGCCCGGCCAGGTGGACGAGGTACGGGTCTTCGCAGTCCTCTTGGGTTCGCAACACGCCAGCACCACGCTCAAGCTGCCGGTGAGCCTCAGCTGGGACGAAAAGCCCACCCAGGGTCGGCCCTATCCCGAATGGATCACGCGCTTGAACGCCGTGCAGGACCAGCACCGCAAGGCCCTGGAACAAAAGGCGCTCGCCTCCGCCCCGCCCGAGGCCAAGGGATTCTTCACCACGGTCGCCATCCTCTACATCCCCGCGACGCTGCTCTTCTGCCTCGCCTGGCCCATCTGGGGCTTGGTGCGCTGGAAGGAGAAATGGCGCTGGCTCGCCGCCGTGCCGCTGGTGGTAGCGGTCCTCAAGACCGTCTTCATGTTCAAGGACCTTTCAGAGGACCCCACTTCCCATGATTTCTTCCCGCTGGAATATCTCATCCTGGCGATACTCTGCGCCATCTATATGACCACCATCTGGTTCCTACGGAGGAGAACACTGACCAGGAAACCCGCCTAACCTGGGACTATGGGACGATTTTTAGATTTGCTTTGGGTGAACGCAAACAGAAACAAAGAAGTGAGGATGGGTCAGAGTAAACCCGGACTTACGTAACGGCCATGGCGTAGGAGACGACCCCGACCCACCCCCGTATAGAAAATACATAAAAACCTGCTTCGGCCAATAGCTATATGCACATATCTTTAATGGCTCGAGATTAAAGGGGACGCTACCCTTTATTGCTCTTGGTTCCTACCACCACAAACTCAACAAACAGCGCGATGACTGCGGGCGTATAGGCGAGATAGCTGATGAGCCAGATGGACCCCTCCTCCATCGGACCCGCGATCTGCTTCTGGAACAGCGCCAGCACCGCCGCGGCCACCGCGAAGGCCCATAAACCGGCCGGCACTCTGTAGAGCCGCCCGCGCGGCGGCCGGTGCTGATAGAAGTACCAGGCGAGCCCGGCGAAGGACCAGACCATGGCCGCCCAGGGCACCGCGTTCAGCGGCACCACGAAGACCAGCAGCATGGGCAGCACGCCGAGGGCGAACCAGGCGACGATGCAGGCCCCGACCCAGCGGCCCACGTCGTGCAGCAGATTGATGGACGGGTCCAACCACCACGGTGTCGGAATGCCCGGCATGGTCTTGGGTTCGAGCTTTGCGGACCACCAAGCGCCGAGATACTTGGCCCCAAGCGCCGCCGCCACGGCGGACAGGGCCACCAGGATCTTGTTGCCGGACCACCATCCCAAGGGACCGAGCACGGCGGTCAATCCCAAGAACAACAGGAATCCCGCTGGCACGCGCAACACCAGGCGGTGACCGCCGGTCCACCAGCCGGCGGCGCCGAAGGCCATGAGCCAGGTGAGCGCCACGGCGAGCGCGAACTCCCCCTGGACGATGGCGGAAAGCCAGTTCCAGAGGCCCCAGCCGATGAGGATCATCACCAGCAGGAAGACGAGGTCCATGACCCCGGCGCTGACGAATCCTCGTTGTAATCCCCTTTTCCCCATGGCTTGAGTATATTCCGACCCCTTCACTAGAATCAGTTGGGGTTCAACGCAGGGGCTGGGCCATGAATACGTCGCGATTCTTCCTGCTCATGCTGCTGGCGCTCGCCGCCGCAGGCTGCGCAAAAGGCCGCCCGGCGGCGGAGATCACCACCCGCCAGGGCGGGCATTTCCTGGTGGTGGACCCCCACGCCAATTACCTGCGCGTCTGCTACGAGAGCCAGTTCGACGTCATGAAGCTCACGGCCTGGACCGGGCTGCGCATCGATGAGAGCGAGGCAAAACCCGCCGTGGGCCAGGACCAGGTGGAGATCCCCTGGGCGGACATCGACCGCGTGGACTTCGGCGCGCCTTCCGGCGAGCTCGGGGACTTCTGCCCGGGCTTGCCGCAGTACCTCGCTGCCACGGTGCGCTTCAAGGACGGCCACACGGAACAGCACAAGCTGGAGGACACCACCGACGACGGGGTGGACGGCTCCGCTGAGCGGGGCAACGTGGTGATCCCGCTGCGCAACATCGCGAGCCTGACGATGGTGAAGGACGAAAAATGGCCCTGGTCCACGGCGGAGGAACAGGACTACGAGGTCACGATCAAGGCCACCTGGACCGACGGCAAGGTCACCGTGGTGACCGACCCCACCTACACCCTCAACGCCAGCAAGCAGCGCGACAACGACAGCCTGATCTCGCCCGTGACCGACGCGGCCAAGGGCTTCCCCGCCCTCATCGGCGGCGCGCGGGTGGACCTGCCCTGGTACGTGCTGAAGAGCATCGACGTGGAATCGGCGCCGGGGGAACCGGTGAAGGACAAGCTCACCTTCACCGACGGCCATACGGAAGAGGTGGGCATGGCCACGGCGAACATGGACAGCCTGACCCGGGACGACAACCCGGAGTCCCCCGTCCATGTGAAGCACATGGACGTGGAAGCCAAGCTGGCGGCGCGGCCCAAGCCGAACTAGGACCGTTGAGCCTCAAGTCCCGGCGCGCGCCGGTTTGCGCTCGATGAAATAGGTCACGGCAGCGAAGCCCAAGTAGAGCACCAGGCCACTGACGGAGAGGACCTTGAGGGATTGCGGCGGCGGGCCGAAGGAGCCGGCGAGCTGGAAAGCCGTCATCAGCAGACAGAAGATCACCAGCGTGACGCGGCGCTTCATGCCGATCTCCGGGCTCTTAACGAAGTAGAACGCCAGTCCACCGAAGAGCAGCACCAGCTCCGTGGCGAGCTCCAGCATCGGGTAATTCCACAAGCCCAGGCCCACTTTGCGGCTCTCGTCGATGAGCGGCAGGTCCGGCAGGTGCACGACGAAATCCAGCACCCAATGGGAGAACACGCAAAGCGCCAGGATGCCGGCGGCGAGCGGCGGGCCCTGGCGGCGCGTCAGCAGGAAGCGGAACAGGCCGTAGGCCACGGCGCTCCAGCCCACGGCGGCCATGAGGCTGTGGGTGTAGGGGTAGTAGTCGAATACCAGCGGACCCGAGGGGTTCACGCCGGGCTCCACGTGCACCCGCTCCACGCCGAAAAACACCAGCACCGTCCAGAGGATGTCCACCCACTGCACGGCGATGAAATAAGCCCACAGTGGGATGCGCTTCTCGACGCCTCTTGCAGCAAACGCGACGCCGTAGTGTCCGACGAACATGGAGCGGTCTCCCAGGCAATTCGGGCGCGACAGGATAACAGCTTGGATTCCACGCGGGCTTGGGCGGCCGGAAAGAATCCCTTAGACTGGACCGACGGCAACAGCCATCCGGGTGAGTCCATGAAAGTCCGCACCACCGCTTTGGCGCTCGCGCTCCTCGGCACGGCCTGCGCCCACGCGCCCGCCCAGAAGCCGCCGGCCGAGGCCTCGGTAGACCCGGCGGCGCAGCTCCTGGCGCAAACCTGCGCGCAGAAGGGCACCCAGTGCCTTGAGACCGCCATCCCGGTTTCCCTGCTGCGGGCGGACGGTTCCACCTACCAGGACGTGATCACGCCGCCCACGCCCATCATCCAGTACGACAGTGTCAGCCTCTACGCCGGCCAGACGCTCTACATCGAGGCGGACGTGGATCAGCAAGGCGGACTCATGAACCTTAGGGCGGTGTCCGCGAACACCCATCCAGCAGCGACGCTGGTGCTCACCCTCAAGCAGACGGCGCTGGACAACGGCAAGCGGGTGATGACGCTGGAGGTGACGAACCCCTTCGACCGCATCCTGCGCTATCACGGCAACCTGATGCCGCTGGACTCGGACGAGACGGTGAAAACCGTCACCTGCCCGGCGGTGCCGAAGCTGCCGAACACCCAGACTTTCCCCAATCCCGTGTTCATGCTGCAGCTCACGGGCTTCCGCCTGCTGGCGCCCGAGGATCCAGCAGGTATCTACTGCGCCGAGTGAGGCGCGGCCGCCGCCTCACGGGCCGGCGGATTTGATCTCCGTGCCGCGGCTCACGACGGTCCAGTTGGTCCCGTCCTTCGAATAGCCGGAGCTGTAACTCACTTCCGTGTCGGAGCGGTACTGGCGCGTGATGCGGTAGTGCAGGGGATTGCCGTCGCGATCGTGCAGGTCCTGAAGCAAATTCCAACTGTTGTCCGTGACGGTGAGCTTGAGCGGCGGCTGCGGGCGCCCGCCGATTTCCATCTCCACGTCGTAGCTCCCGGACGCGGCGTCCCAGGTGAAGCGCTGCTCGCCCTGCAGCTTGCCCTCCGCCGTCAGCTTGCAGTCCAGCACGGCGCCGGTGACGCTGCAGTCACGGGTGATCACGTATTGCTTCTCGCCCGCGCGGGTGACGGCGGTGTCGAAGTCGGTGTTGTCCACCTTCCAGGTGCCGGCGTAACGGGCCTGGATGAGCGTGAGTTCGGTAGGCGCCGGGGCGGGGGACGCCAGCGGGGCCGGCGGCGCGCCGGCAGCGGATGCGGCGAACAAGAGCACCACGGCGGCGGATGCGGCTGTTTTCATGATGGACTCCCCGTTTGCCCCGTCCGAAAGTTGCCGGTTTTCGATAGCCCAAGTCTTGATACTAGCCCAGGATGGGAGGGGGATAATCTGGTACAGGCACAATGCGGAATCTGGCACTTTTGGCCCGGCCAGCGGAATGTGACCATGTTGCGGTCCGGCGTGCCAGCCGGGCGATCACGGGGTAAATATGAGCAAGCGGCTTCTCCCAGCGATGCTGTTCGCCTTCTCTGCTTTTGGCGCGTCTGTCGCGCAAGCGACTGACGTACAGGGAAGTACTAATACCGCGGAAGACAGGATGTCGGTAGCGGCCGACGGCATGGGCGAGGCCTCCCCCACCTCCCTCGTGCCGCCGCCCGCGCTCATCGGCGGCAACGTGCAGTTCATGACAAACTACGTGGGCCGCGGACTGGCCCAGTCCCTCGGCAACCCATCCGTGGAGGGCGAGATCGACGTCAACACCGGCGACGGCTGGTACGGCGGTGTGGACGGCAACAGCATCAACTGGATAGACAAGCTCTACCCCGGCGACGACGTGGGCGTGGAGGTCGACGCCTGGGCGGGCTACCGCATGCACTTCGCGGACGTCTGGCGCTACAAGCTAGGCCTGCTGCGCCTGCAGTTCCCGGGCAACTATGCGCCACAGACCCCGCCCGTGGCGGAGCCCAACACCACCGAGGCCTTCGGCTACCTGAGTTGGAAGACCTACAGCCTGCAGGTGAACTATTCGGTCACGGAATCCTTCGGCACGCCGGACACCAAGGGCTCGCTGTACGTGGATCTGAGCGGCACCCAGGCGCTCGCGCCCAACTGGACGCTGGGCGAGCACATCGGCCGCAACCAGAAGACCGGCCACGATTCGAAGGGCGTGAGCCACAGCCGCAACGACTACACCGACTACAAGCTGCACCTGGACTGGGTCATCGGCGAGGGGCTGACGCTCACCCTGGCCCACACCTGGAGCAACGCGGACCTTTCCATCTATAGCCTCGGCGGCTACACCGTGGCAGGCCATATCGTCGGCGGCTACGCCGTGGCAGGCCACCATACCTGGCTGCTGATCGAACGGGACTTCTGATCCAAGAACCGGCGCGGCGAACCGCGCGGGATATGCTCTATGCGCACTGATATCAAATGCTCTCTGTTTTTCTCCTTGCTGCTCGCCGCGACGCCGTTATCCACCTCGGCCGCGTCGGCGCCCGCCGCGGTTGACGGGCGCCACGACTTCGACTGGGACATCGGCAGCTGGAAGACCCACCAGAAGCGCCTGTTGCATCCGCTCACGGGCTCCACCACCTGGGTGGAGTACCGGGGCACGGACGTGGTGCGGAAGATCTGGGACGGCGCCAACACCGGCGATATCGAAGCGGACGGCCTGGCCGGCCACCTGCAGATCTACGCGGTGCGGCTCTACAACCCGGATTCGCGCCAGTGGAGCGTCTATTTCACGAACCCGGCCACCGGCAGCTTCGGCGTGCCTGTGACCGGCGAATTCAAGGGTGGCCGCGCCGATTTCTACGACCAGGAGCCCTACAACGGCCGGAACATCCTCGTCCGGTTCAGCGTATCGGACATCGCCCCCGATTCCTGCCACTTCGAGCAGGCGTTTTCCGATGACGGCGGCAAGACCTGGGAAGTGAACTTCATCGTCGACGAGACGCGCGTCAAAGCGGAATTCAACGGGACTCTTTGATCCAGCCCCGGACCGCGGGGCTCCCGAAGCCCGCCCCGCATGAGCTCCCGCCACGCCGCTTGTTTCGGCGGCGATGGACGGTTAGCGTGTAGCCCACGATAACCACACGGGGAGAGCCTCCATGACCGACATCGAAGCCTGCGGCAAGCGCACGGCGCGCCGCTTCATCCTCATCGCCGTGACCTACCTGCTGGTGGGCGGCGCCCTCGGGGTCTACATGGGCGCGACCCATGCCTTCCAGTTCGCGCCGGTGCACGCCCACATCAACCTGCTGGGCTGGGCGAGCATGGCGCTGGCCGGCCTCATCTACGACCGCTTCCCGCTGGCGGGCGGCAGCCGCCTCGGTACGCTGCACTTCTGGATGCACAACCTGGTGCTGCCCTTGGCCATGATCACGCTGTTCGCCTCCATCGCCGGCGCCGCGGTGCCCGACGCGGTCATGGCGGTGCTCGCGATCCTCATGTGGCTCACGCTGCTGTGCTTCGCGGTGAACCTCTACCTGAACGTGAAGCGGTCCGTGGCCTGAAGCTTGCCGAAGTCGAGACGCGCCCTGGCGTTCGCCGCCCTGGCGGCGGCGGGCGTCGCCTGGGGCGCGGTGTTCCTGTTCGCGGCGCTGGCGCTGCGCCAGCTCTCGCCGCTCGCGGTGGTCACGGCGCGCTTCGTCATCGCCTCGCTGGCGCTGCTGCCCTTCCTGCTATGGCGGCGCGAGTGGCCGCGGCGCGCGGACTGGCCCGCGCTGCTGGCGGCGAGCTTCATCGGCGTGCCGGTGGCCATGCTGCTCTTGTTCAACGGCATCGCCCGCGCCGGCGCCACAGTGGCGGCGCTGCTGCTCGGGGCCTTCCCGGTGTTCCTGTCGCTGGCGGCGGTGTGGTTCGAACGGGAGCGTCTGGGGTGGCGCGGCTGGGGCGCCACCTTCGCCTCGACGCTCGGCGTGGCGCTCATCGTGGGACGCCCGGAGGGCGCGGCGAACTGGCTCGGGAGCCTGCTGGTGATCGCCTCGCTGCTCTGCTTCACCGCTTGGGTAGTCTTGAGCCAGCGGCTGATGGAGCGCTATTCCACCTTCGCCGTGACGGGCTGGGTGATCCTGCTCGGCACGCTGATGCTGCTGCCCCTGTCCCTGGCCGGGGGCCTGCCGCCCGGCGCGCCGGATCTCAACGCCGCCACCTGGGCGTCACTGCTCGGCCTCGGCGTGGTCTGCACCGCCGTCACCTACCAACTCTGGAACTGGGGGCTCAAGGAAGTGGGGGCCCACAAGAGCGGCGTCATCGGCAACCTGGAGCCGCTCACGGGCGCGCTTTTGGGGGTGCTGGTCTTGGGCGAGCCCACCGGACTCGCCCTGTGGCTCGGCGGCGCGTTGATCTTGGGCGCGGCGGTATCGGTGAGTCTCTGACTACTGGCGGATTCTTGTCTCGTGGCCCTTGGCCATGAGAGTCCAAGTCTGCTGGTCTTCCGAATATTCCTCGCGGTAGTCCAGGTTGTCGTTACCGCTGTAGATGTTCACGGTGCGGAAATAAGTGACTTGGCCGTACTTGTGGGATGTGCCGGGGAAGGTCCACACGCCGGCGTCGATCACCACCGTGCCGTTATTGGCATGGCCGCCGGCGGCCGGGATCGCCGCCTCGTTATACGTATCGCCATCTTTATAGGTGAACACCAGCATGGAGCGCGAGGCCCCATCCACCGACTGGTTGCACACGAAGAAGGCTCCCGTCTTCCAGCACTGGTTCACGAGCGTGTAGCTGGAGCTCCCCGCCTCGCTGTAGGGTGTCGCGAAGGTCTCGGATTCGCTCTTCCAGGTGCCGGCGAACACGGCCAGGCGGTCCAGGGGCGAGGGGGCCGGCGCATCGGCGGCGATGGCGAGACTGGAAACGGCGAGCGTCAGGACGGGAAGCAGAGTCTTCATCGGATCTCCCTGATTTTTTACCGTAGTCCCCGATTTGATTATCCCCTTTCCAGGCGGTCGCGTTTTGACAGAATCCGTGACACGGGTCTCATGTCGCGCGCCGCTGCTTGGTGGAATATCCGTCCGGGTCCCACGGTTCATTCGACCAAACGGGTTCCGGCTCGCGGGCAAATCCACTATAGTCTGCGGTCCAAATCGCGAAAGTCCTGCATGCGCCGCTATATTTCCCGGCTTTCCTCCCTGCTGCTGCTCGCAGCGAGCCAGGCTCATGCCTGTGCCTGTGGTTGCGGGGTCTTCAGCGTCGGCACCAGCGCGCTCCTGCCCCAGGGGCCGGGGGGCATGGCGTTCCTGGAATACGACTACATGAACCAGACCGAGAACTGGAGCGGCACGTCCTCGGCGCCGGCGGCGGCCAACCCCGACCAGGACATCCGCACGGGCTTCTACACCGCCGGCCTGCAGTACATGTTCGACCGCGACTGGGGCGCCACCGTCGAGATCCCCTACTGGGACCGGCTGTTCGTCACCACCACGGGCGGCGGCGTCAGCGGCTTCCGCGAGAGCACCCTGGGGGACGTGCGGCTGCTGGGCATGTACACCGGTTTTTCCGCCGACCTGTCCACGGGCCTGCTGTTCGGTCTCAAGCTGCCCACCGGCGATTACTCCCACCCCGGCTTCGACCGCGACACCGCCATCGGCAGCGGCAGCACCGACACGCTGCTGGGCGGCTACCACGAGTCCGCCCTGGACGCGGCCAACACCTGGACCTGGTTCGCCCAGGCCGTGTGGGAGCGGGCCTTCGCGAGCCGCGACGCTTATCGTCCCGGCAACGAACTGGACGCGGCGGTGGGCGTGTATTACGCGGGTTGGGACTTCGGCCCGAAGACCGCCCTCGCGCCGGTGCTGCAACTCAAGCTTTCGGACCGGTGGCGCGACCGCGGCGCGAACGCGAACACACCCAACTCCGGCTACACCCGGGCGCTGGCGGCGCCGGGCCTGGAATTGGACAGCGGCAAGCTCAAGTTCTATC
>Ga0126373_10000383_pt1 | contig 29292 bp, 24 predicted proteins | sample PanSoiMetPlot_11_FD_92545 | JGI IMG/M metagenome (GOLD analysis project Ga0126373, IMG submission 92545) | Tropical forest soil microbial communities from Panama - MetaG Plot_11 | ecosystem: Environmental > Terrestrial > Soil > Tropical forest > Bulk soil | place: Panama | collected 2016-02-17 | reverse complement strand
TTCCCAGTCGAGCATGCTGATCAGATATTCGTAATCATGATGATGCTCCCGAGGCACATCTTTGACCATCAGGCTCCAGTCGACAATGCGGCCATCAACCAGCGACTGGAACATTGCGAATACGTCAGTATTGATCTGGGGCTCGTAGGTGACCAGCGATCCGGGTGCGTGCAGAATTCCCGGATCGATCTGCCATCCGGTGCCGGCTTCGAGGCGATAGGCCCGCGAATGGTTCAGAACTCCGTTGTCGCCCGAGTTCCATCGCTCGAGACAGCGACGAATGTCGTTCTTAGTCGTTCCAGGTTCGAGGCCCATGAACGTGTGCGGAAAATTATTCTCGATCTGGTTGTATTGCGGCGGAAAATAATACGCTTCGTACTTGCCCTTCTGCCCCACCTTCGAAGCGAACTCTTCACTTTGATGCATGTGATGCGGGATCGGGCCCATGTTGTCGAAAAACTTGCAGAACATGTTCCAGCCACCTTCGCGCTGCATTACCTCGGAGCCGAGAAGATCGTCTCCAGCGATCTCGACGGCATCCTTCAGCAAGAATTTTCCGCCCTTCGAGGTGTGAACGAAGCTGAGGCCCTCGAACTCGCTGGTCAGCGGACCGTTGGACGCTTTCGTAGTCGACGAAAACCATCGCTCGTTGATTCCGCCGCGTTCTCCGCCGAACGCGTACAGATCATCGGGATGGAGGCGCAATCTTCGGCCCGGGATCATGAACGAACGCGGAACCCAACTTGGTTCGAGCCGGAGAATCCCTCCGCCAGCTTCAGTTTCATTGCGAATCGTCGATCGATCGATCATTCCTGTTTCCTCTTGGCGCAAGTGAGCAAGGTGCTCGCTGAAAGCACGATTATATTGAAAGTCGCCATCGGGATCGAATCGGGCGATCGCGACTTACGCGAGTTTCGGAGTGAAGTCGGCGTTGCGGTTGCGTAATGTTTTGATTCCAGTCGGCTTGCGGCTGCATGAGTGGCGAATTAAGTCTTTTCCGGCGAAAGACTGCGTTTTGCAGTGCAATATGTTTTCGCTTTCATCAGCCAAGCGCCGTACACTTGAAGACGCATGAACGCCCAAGACCGGATCTCTGCCGCACTCGACAGCTTCCAGATCGAACTGCCCTCGTGGGGATTCGCCAACACGGGAACGCGATTTGGAAAATTCCTGCAAGCGGCAGCCGCCGCTACGATCGAGGAAAAATTGAGCGACGCTGGACAGGTCCATGCGCTGACAGGCATTTGTCCGACGGTCGCCGTCCACGTGCTGTGGGATTTCCCAGAAAGTCTGAACAAGGCGGACTGTGTCTCCGGCATTGCACAGCAATACGGCGTTCGCATCGGCGCGATCAACCCCAATCTATTCCAGGATCAGGAATACAAGTACGGCTCGTTTGGCAATCCCGACGAGGGCGTCAGGCGGAAGGCTTTCGAGCACTGCGTCCAGAGTATCGAGATTGCCCACAAAACTGGATCGCGGGACATCTCACTCTGGTTCGCCGACGGGTCGAATTATCCAGGGACTGCGAACATCCGCCAACGAAAACGATGGTTTGAGGAAAACCTGACCGCGTTACATGCGCGGCTCGGCCTCGAGCAGCGCCTGCTGGTCGAATACAAACCGTTTGAGCCGGCCTTCTATCACACCGATATTGCGGACTGGGGCATGGCAATGCACCTCGCGCGCGCCGCGGGTCCGCAAGCGAAAGTTCTCGTCGATACCGGGCACCACTACGCATCTCAGAACATTGAGCAGATCGTGGCGTGGCTGTTATCGGAAGGAATGCTGGGTGGTTTTCACTTCAACGATCGTCGGTACGCCGATGACGACCTCACGCTCGGCTCCATCGATCCCTACCAGGTGTTTCGCATATTCCACGAGATCCGCTTTTTTGAATGGGAAAACGGATCGCCCGCCGGCATTGGCTACACCGTCGATCAAAGCCACAACTTGAAAGGCAAGATTGAAGCGATGATTCAGACGGCAACGGTCGCCCAGCAGCTCTTCGCGAAAGCGGCTCTGGTGGACCTGGAAAAGCTCACGATCGCGCAGCAGCGAGCAAATCTCGTCGCGGCCGAATCCTGCCTTCAAGACGCATTTGCCTCCGACGTTCGTCCGGCAATTCTCGAGTGGCGGACTCAGAAAAAGCTGCCCGCCGATCCTCTCGATGCATTTCGCGAGAGTGGCTATTTGGAGCGAATCACCCGCGAGCGCGCCGCCAGGAACTTGGAAGGCAATTCCGCGTACGCCTGAGGTTGCATTGCATATTGCAAGCCGCCTTCGGAGCGCAATCGCACAATTCGCAAAGCGCGACATCGGAATTCGTTGGTAAGTTTGCAACAACTTGGCGGTATCTGCGATGCTTGGCTCACGTTTTGCAGTGTAAAACAAAGGGATCAACTCACAAAAATATTGAAAGCCAGTTAAGAACAGTGGCTTAATTGCGCACCAGAGCGGGGATATTCTCGTGAGCCCCGAAACGCTCAGGAGGTTGCGCATGTCTAATCGAGCGCTACGTTGCACTCTAATCGGCGTTCTGAGTTTGCTGCTGATAAGTATCTCGGAAACAGCCAAGGCACAAACCGTTACCGGCCAAATCAGCGGAGCAGTTGTAGACGCCGGCGGAGCAGTCATCGCAGGGGCCGAAGTTCAAGTTAGTAACGAGACCACCAAACAGGCTCGCCAGTTTACAACCCTGGCAAATGGAACGTTTATCTTTCCTGATCTTGTCCCAGGCACCTACGATCTGCGCATCACGCACGAAGGCTTTAAGACATTCGTGCAGAACGGCATCACGGTCGGCACGCTCGAAAAAGTCGATGTGCACAACTTAACGCTCCAAATCGGCGAAGTGAGCACATCCGTCGAGGTGAAGGCACAGGCGGCTCGCGTGGAAACGGACAGTTCCGACCACAGCGCAGACGTCGACGTGAACCTGATCAAGGAAGTGCCGAATCGTGGGCGCAATTTCGATGCGGTGATCAAGTCCCTGCCCGGCGTGATCGACATGGGCAGCTACGATCAGCGCGGATGGGGCACAGCATCGGCCGTGGTAAACGGAGGGCAGGGCGGCCAGGTTCTCGTCACTCTGGACGGAATTGCAGCGCAGGACAGCGGTGCTCCCGGATTGAGCACGTACCAATCGCCGAGCCCGGACGCGATCAATGAAGTCCGGCTGTTGACCAGCAACTATTCGGCGGAATATGGGGCGCGCAATGGCGGGCAATTCAATGTTTCGATTAAGAGCGGCACGCCACAGTTTCACGGCAGCGCGTATTACTACTTCCGCAACGAAGAATTCGACGCGAACGAGTTCTTCAACAACGCGACCGGCGTCGCGAAGCCGAAATATCGCTATGAGAATCCGGGCGGCACTATGGGCGGCCCGGTGATCATTCCGGGAGTTCCGTTCAATAAGCAGCGCGACAAGCTGTTTTTCTTCTTCTCCTACGATCAGATTTTCAACAATCAGAGCGCCACGCCGAACCACTACACGATGCCCTCGGCGCTGGAGCGGCAAGGCGATTTCTCGCAGAGCTTCAATCCGAACGGTTCACTGATCGTGATCACCGATCCGACCACCGGTGCTCCCTACTCAGGAAATAAGATCCCAGCCAGCAAGATGAGCCCGATCGGTCAGGCCATGCTGAATCTGTTCCCGCTGCCGAACACGGTAGATCCGACCGGACTACGCCAGTACAACTTTCAGTTCGTGCCGGCCAATACCGATCCGCGCACCGACAAGATTCTGCGCGTTGACTACAACATCTCCACACACGACACGATGTTCGTCCGCATGCTGCAGGATTACCAGGCGCAGTCCGGAAACGGCGCGATTCTGGGAGCGGCAGGAGATGGATGGGGTCAGTTCACTCACAGCTACTACATCCCTTCAGCCGGATTCGCGACGACCTATATCCACACGTTCCGCCCGAATCTGATCAATGAAGCGACCATCGGGCAGAATCGGGCGCACCAGCAAAACATCGCGACCAATCAGGCGCAGTATCAGCAGAGCCTCCTTCCGCTCAAATCTAACGGGCAACCTCTGTCACTGCCGACAATTTTTCCCATTGCAAACACTCTGAACTTGCTTCCCAATGTGAACTTTGGCCTGCCCTCCGGATTCACAGCGGCATCCAGTCCTACGCCAATTCCGAACATCGTCGGCACGACGAACGGCACAGTCGGCAACGCGTATGGATTCGATAGCCGATGGCCGTTTGACGGAACGGACAGCCTGCTGACGTTGACCGACAACATCACATGGATCAAAGGAAGCCACAACATCAAGTTCGGATTCTACTTCGAGCACGACGCGCGAAACGTCAGTGTGTACTCTACCTACAACACCGCCGGAACCTACTATTTCGGCTCCGATCTGGGCAATCCGGTCGATACCGGAAATCCGTTCGCGAACGCCCTCGCCGGTAGTCTCTATGGCTACGGGCAGGACAATCTGAAGCAGTACAACCGGTCGCGGTATAAGCAAACGGAATGGTTCGTTCAGGATTCGTGGAAAGTAATGCGTCGGCTCACGGTCGATGCAGGCATCCGATTCCAACGCCTCGGCGCGCTCTACGAAGCTCCCGGTCAGATCCAAGGCGTCTTTTCAGCAGGTGCATATAGCCGGGGTGCGCAGGGTCAGTTACTCTTCCCCTACTGCACGGTCGCGGCGGGCGCATCGGGATGCCCGATCGCCGATAAGGCATCCATCAATCCTGTTACCGGGGCGATTTATCCTTACGCGCTGCAAGGCACCTTCGCTCCCGGCAGCACCGCTGGTCTCAACGGCACTCCGTTCTCGGGAATCGTGCAGCAAAGCTCCGGGTCAGCCGCGTTCTTTCGGACGCCAGGCCTAGCGTACGCTCCGCGGGTGGGATTCGCATACGACGTGTTCGGGAACGGCAAAACAGCGGTTCGCGGCGGCTTCGGAATCTTTTACGGCCGCGCTTTTGGCATCGATACAAACGGCGCAACCGGCGCGGGCATCGGGCCGCTTGCAACCCCGCCGCATTTTCTCGCGCCGATCGTGCTAAATACCACGATCGCGGACCTGGCAAGCGCACCGCTTGTGTTCACGCCGCAGACAACGGTCGGCGGGCCGCTCAGCTACAAACCGCCGTCGACGTACAACTGGAGTTTTGGTATCCAGCAGGATCTCGGAAAAGGATACGTGATCGACGTTACCTATGTCGGCAACGTCGCGCACCACCAGTTCAATCAGGCCGCGATCGATCTCAATGCGATTCCACCGCTGACCACTTGGACGCCAACCGCCAACAATGGCCAGCCGGGACCAGTGGCGAAATTCCTTGATCCGACCAGCGCAAATGGAAACAGTGCGTTTTACTCGGCTAATCTGATTCGAGCGCTCGCGAGTCCGTTCCCGGGATGGGGCGCTATCCAGATGTATACGCAGAACGGTGAGTCCTTTTACGATGCGCTGCAGGTTCAGTTGAATCGCCGGTTTGGCAGCCGGTTCCATCTAGGCGCTAACTACACGTGGTCGAAGACGCTATTGTATTTACGCGACCAGTTTGTCTCAGACCAACTGATGAAGAACATCGCCGGCGGAACTCGGCCGCAAGCCGCGAACTTTAACTTCGCTTACTGGATTCCAAACGGGTCGAGCCTGTGGAAGAATCGATTCACGGAAGTGATCGCAGATGACTGGCACTTCGAAGGAGTCTTGACATACTACTATGGAGTGCCTCTGACGATTAACTGCACTTCCGTCGGTCAACCGATCGGCTACTGGACGGGAACGCCGAGCGCAGCGCAAACGACGTCGACCACCCCCGGCGCTACATCGCTTCCGTTCCGTTGCGAACAAGCCGGTTCGCTGTGGCTGCCATCCAGCGCAACGCCGGGTTCGGTCGGCTCAACGGCAGATCCCCGCCTCTGGTATCCCTTCAATGCATCGAGTTTCACGCTGCCGCCGGTCAATTCACTGGGCATCGGGAATACGCCTCCGGCACTGACCTACGGGCCCGGCGTGAAAACCGCCGACGTTAGCCTGTACAAGCAGTTTCGAATTCGCGAGCGCCAAACGCTGGAATTCCGGTTCCAGGCGTTCAACGTGTTGAACCACTTCAACCCGGGTGCTCCCAACACGACGTTGAATATTAATTTCAAGACTGGATTGAACACGAATACTGCCTTTGGCTCCATTCCTTCGACTTCGTCCGGAACACAAACCGGAACCGGATATCAAATCGGTGGCGCTCAGATCCCAGCCCGCCACGGGATTTTGTCCGTGCGCTACACGTTCTAACATGAACGTAGCCATGACTTGGAGATTGATCGCTTTGATGCTTGCTTTGGTTGGGGGTGCGGTGCTAGCGCAGCCACCCGGGCCAGGCCGTGGAGGCGGAGGCGGCGGATTTACGCAGCCCGAACCGATCAATTTCGACGATCATTCAGGTTGGACCTCGATGTTCGACGGAAAAACATTGAACGGCTGGGATGGCGACAAAAGCTATTGGCGCGTCGAAGACGGCGCGATCACCGTCGAATCGACTTGTGAAAAGCCTACAGGAACTATTTACTTAATCTGGCAAGGCGGCGAACCGGTCGACTTCGAAATGAAGCTGGAGATGAAAGGCGAGGGCGCCTCCGTCAACAGTGGCGTTCAGTATCGAGGGGCTATCACCGATTCAAATCGTCCCCGGCGTGAACGGTCCCCGGCCCAAGGAACGTGTCCGAGCGGCGCTCCTCGAGGGACGCCACCGTCGTTCGAGTCTCAGGCGAAATGGGATATGCTCGGTGCGCAGTTCGATTTCGATGGCCGGAACAACTTCACCGGCCAATTTTACGAGCAAGCTACCGGAAGAGGAATCATTGCTTGGCGCGGGCAGGTGGTTCGGACCGAGGAAGGCAAGAAACCCAGACTGCTCGCCACACTCGGCGACCGCGAGGAGCTAGCCGGCTATGTGCATGTGGAAGGCTGGAATCAGCTCCACCTGATCGCCCGGGGTAACACGATGACGCACCTTGTCAACGGCCACGTTATGTCCATCCTGATCGACGATGACCCGACCAAGTTCCGAAAGAGCGGGCTCATTGGATTTGAGATCGAGGGAACCGGCAAGATCAGCATTCGGAACATCTGGCTCAAAAAATTATGAATCGAAGCTTAGTTGCAATTTTGGCGGCGCTGGGCTCGGTTGCGGCGCTCGCATCGGACTGGCTGACCGATGGAAAGGATCCGCAGCGGACCAACTGGCAGAAAGACGAACGGATTTTCTCGCCGGCCAACGTGAAAGACACCAAGCTGCTATGGAAAGTGGAGCTCGGTAACGAACCGCGGCAGATGCATTCTCTCTTCGTCCCATTGATCGTCGAAAGAGTGAACACAAGTTCCGGGCCTAAAGAAATCCTGATCGAAACCGGCGTCTCCGACAATATCTATGCCATTGAGGCAGAGACAGGGAAAGTCCTCTGGAAGAAACATTTTTCCAGTAGCTATACTCCGCCGGCGAATGCACGGGGCGGCGGAATTTTGTGTCCCGGCGGAATTACCGCGACTCCGGTCATCGCGCCGACCAGCACGCAGGGGAAATACACGCTTTACGTCGCGTCCTGGGATGGATCGCTGCATCAGCTGAACGTCGCCGACGGTGAAGACATCGCAGCGCCGGCGAAGTTCATGCCTCCGAATGGGAAGCCGTACGCACTGAACCTTTATAAAGGCGCGCTTTACACGCACACGGCGCAGGGATGTGGCGGGAATCCGAATATGGTGTACATATTCGATCTCGCGACGGGGAAAGTCGGAAACTGGGGACCTGCGGGAGGTGGCATGTGGGGCCGGCAGGGTCCCGCGATCGGCTCGGACGGCACTATGTATACTGGCACCGGGGACGGCAACTTTAATCCTGAAATTGGAGCCTTCGGAAACGGGATTATCGGAATCAAGCAGAATCCGGAGACCAAGACCGCAGAGCTTACCGACTACTATGGTCCTTCGAACGCCGCCTGGCTGTGGAAGCGCGACCTGGATATGCAGGTCACGCCGGTGATCTTTCCATATAAAGGAAAGGAACTCATGGCGGACGCCGGTAAAGAGTGCCGCGTTTATCTCATGGATACCGGTTCAATTGGCGGCGATGATCATCGCACACCGCTCTATCGGACTCCTCTCATTTGCAATGAGGACGTGAATTTCGCCTCGGCCGGAATCTGGGGATCGATGGCGAGTTGGCAGGATTCCAAAGGCACGCGGTGGGTGCTTACGCCGTTCTGGGGCGCGAAGCATGAGGAATTCAAAGCGCCGCTTGAATATGGCGAAGTGGAGCACGGCGCCATCGCCGCATTCAAAGTGGAGGAAAAGAGCGGAAAATATCAGCTTACTTCGGCGTGGATTTCCCGCGACATGAATCGCGCCGAGCCGCCGGTGATCGCCAACGGCATCGTGTTCTCGTATGGCAGCGGGGAGGACACGGATCAGGCGTTCCCTGACGTCGGCCTGGAAGACACGATCGAGCATCGAATCCCAGGTTCCACTCACGCAACTCTTTACGCGCTGGATGCCGAGACGGGAAAGGAATTGTGGTCGAGCGGCGATCAAATCAAGTCCTGGAACCACTGGAGCGGAATCTCCGTCGCCAACGGCCGTGTATACCTCGGAACGTTTGATGGGACTCTGTACTGCTTCGGCGTTAAGAAGTAGCGCACTTGTGTTTGTGACTGCCCTGGCGTGGTCGCAAGATGCGTCGCCGGATCGCATTAAGGCGCTCGAAAACGAACTGAAGCAGCAGAGGCGCACGCTACGGGATTACGGCGGGCTGATTCGTTATGGAAGCGAAAACACAGAGCTTCCGCCGCCGGCTAGGGGTGAAGATCGCGTCATTTTTTTCGGAGACCAAATTACTGAGTATTGGAACCGCGGCCGCGACCAGTTTTTTCCCGGCAAGCCGTGGATCAATCGAGGCATTGCCGGCCAGACCACCGATCAGATGCTGATCCGGTTCCGGCAGGATGTTATCTCGCTTCATCCCAAGGTGGTCGTCATCCTTGCCGGGCTGAACGATATCGCCGGGCTTCACGGCGCGCCCTCTTCGGAAGAGACCATACTCGATAACCTCACGTCGATGGCCGAGCTTGGCAGAGCGAACGGGATATCGGTTGTCCTCGCATCTCTGACGCCGATCTGCAACTGTTACTCGAAGAGCGGCGCGCGTGAGCGCTGGCAGGAGCGGATCAACGAATTGAACGAGCTGATTGAAAAATACTGCTCGCAAAGCCGCGCGATTTTCCTCGATTATTTCGGCGCGATGGCCGAGGACGGCAATTTGAAGAAAGATCTGACCAGCGACGGCATTGTTCCAAACCAAGCTGGATACGCGGTTATGGCAAAGCTGGCGGAAGAAGCAGTTGCCCAGGCTTTAAAAAGAGGTGTTCAGTGAAACGCAGATTTCTGATCGTATTGCTGTTTAGCGTGGCAGCACGTGCGCAATTCGGGCGCGGCGGCGCGGAATGGGTGACGAGCGGCAGCGATTCTCAGCGCTCCCACTCGATTCCTACCGATCCGAAGATCTCGCCCGAGGGTATGCAAGCGCCGGGGTTCCAGTTTCTGTGGAAGCGCAAACTTGCCAATAGCCCCGTGCAGATGAATTCTCTGACCCCCGCGATCCTGATGGACCGCTACATCGGCTATCGCGGATTCCGGTCGTTCGCTTTTGTCGGCGGAAGTGCGAACACGATTTGGGGCATCGACACCGATCTGAACCGCGCGGAATGGGAAATGAAACTGCCCGTCAAAAGCTCAGCGGGTTCCGCGAATTGTCCTGGCGGACTAACCTCGCCGATCGCGCGTGCCACGATTGCGGACTATCCTGTTCCCAACACATTTGGCGGGCTTGGCGGGCGCGGCGGACCGGCGCGGAGCGATGTCGGACAGTCGGGCGAAGGTGCGGTTACGATCGCGGCTGCCTTGACAGCGACTGCGAATCCGATTCCTCCCTCGATGCAGCGCGGCCCAGGCCGGCGGCCGCCGGCGGTGATTTACGCCTTGTCGAGCGACGGAACGCTTCACGTCCTCTACATCTCAAACGGCGTGGAGCCGGACTCGCCGATTCCGTTTGTCCCCGCTGACGCGAACGCAGAAGGACTAGTCGTGATCGACGCCATGGCCTACGCGTCAACTCACAACTGCAACGGGGCGACGGCTGGCGTTTGGTCGCTTGACTTGTCATCGAAACAGGTGGCGAGTTGGAAACCGGCGGGCGGCGACATCGCGGGCACGACGGGACCAGCGGTGGGCCCTGATGGCACGATTTATGCTTCGACAACCGAGGGCGAGTTGGCCGCATTAGATCCAAAAACCCTTGCCCTCAAAGCCACCTACTCCACTGAGGGCGGGCGATTCACGACGTCTCCGGTAGTTTTTCCGTACCGGCAGAAGAATCTGGTTGCGGCGGCCGCGAAGGACGGGACGATCCACGTGGTCGACACGTCGGAAATGAGCAAGGCGTTCCTGAAGACTGCGCCGTCTTCCGCAAATTTTGAGGCGGGCGCGCTCTCGACCTGGCAGTCGGTCGGTGGGACGCGTTGGATCCTGGCCGCTGCCGACAAATCAATCAAAGCATGGCGGATTACAGATCGGAACGGCACAACCGTGATCGAGGACGGCTGGACGCGCGAAATGACGTCGCCCTTATCGCCGATGACGATCAACGGCGTAGTTTTCGCGGTCGCCAGCGGCGAGAACCGCGATTCTAAGCTGACGGTCGCAGAGCGTGTGCAAAAATCCTCACCAGCGGTCCTTTATGCACTCGATGGCGCGACCGGCAAGATTTTGTGGGACAGTGGGAAGACGATCACATCCTTTGTTCACAGCGGAGGACTTTCGGGCGGCGCCAGCCAGATTTATTTGGGAACGTACGATGGCACATTTTATGCATTTGGATATCCGATTGAGCACTAGAATTGCCCTCATTGCCGCGCTTGCGATCGCTCCCGGAATGCTTCGCGCGCAACTTCCCGCGGGGTCTGGACGCGAGGAGATGCAGAAGGTCTGCTCGTCCTGTCACGAATTGGAAAGGTCAGTTTCTCTTCGCCAGGATCGCGATGGCTGGAAGACCACTATTAACAAGATGATCGGGTTGGGCGCTCAAGGCAGCGAACAGGAATTCGCCGCGACTTTGGAATACCTAGCTGCGAACTTTCCGGCGCGGGCAATGCCTCAGTTGAACGTGAATACCGCGCTGGCCATCGACTTCGAAGCGCGGCTCTCATTGAGACGTTCCCAGGCGGCACTGATCGTCAAGTACCGGACTGAGCACGGAAAATTCCAGTCCATTGAGGATTTGAAGAAAGTGCCAGGCGTGGATACCGCAAAGATCGAGGCGAAGAAAGACATCTTGACCTACTGAATGCGCGCCCGCCGCCCGTCGAAGGCCGTCAATATTGCAGATCTACGAGAACTTGCACGCCTGCGCCTCCCGAAAGTCGTTTTCGATTATGTGGACGGGGGCGCGGAGGATGAAGTCACGTTGCGCGAGAATATGCGCGCATTTGCGTCTGTGGCGTTTCGTCCACGGCAATGTGTACCGGTGCGGGAATGCGCGCTCAGTACAACGGTGCTGGGCGAGAAGTTAGCCATTCCAGCGGTGTTGGCGCCGGTAGGGTACAGTCGCGTGTTTCATCCCGATGGGGAATGCGGCGCCGCGCGTGCGGCAGGCCGCGCCGGAACCGGATACATCCTCTCGACGATTTCCGGCCACAAACTTGAGGATGTCAAGGCTGCGACAACTGGTCCCGCCTGGTTCCAGCTTTATCTGGTCGGTGGCCGCGAGGCGGCGGAGTGCGTGATCGATCGGGCCCAGAATGCCGGCTTCTCGCGTCTGGTGGTGACGGTAGATACGCCCACAGCAGGGCTGCGAGAACGGGATTACCGAAACGGAATGTCTCAGCTGCTGGCAGGTAACGTCTGGGATTCGATTCCATTCCTGCCCGGGTTGCTCGCCCACCCTCGCTGGCTTGTTTCCTTCCTGCGCGACGGCGGTGTGCCTGAACTTCCAAACATCGTCATTCCGGGGACGGGCGCAATGCCGCTGATCGATGTGGCTTCTGCGCTCTCCAAGACCGCCGTGACCTGGTCAGATTTCGAATGGATCCGGAGGTTGTGGAAGGGTCCGATCATTGTGAAAGGAATTCTTACGGGCGATGATGCACATAAAGCCGTTGATCAGGGTGCGTCAGCCGTTGTGGTTTCGAACCACGGGGGCAGGCAACTGGACTATGCGCAGGCGACTCTGCGCGCTCTGCCAGAAATTGTTGCCGCGGTCGGCGGACAAACTGAAGTGCTGGTAGATGGCGGGATTCGGCGTGGAAGTGATGTCATCAAGGCGATCTGCCTGGGCGCGCGTGCAGTATTGATAGGCCGGGCTTACGCATACGGGCTGGCCGCTGCCGGCCAAGCTGGCGTCGAGCGAGCGATCGAGATCATCCGTGCAGACCTCGATCGTACGCTCAGGCTCCTGGGCTGCGCTTCAATCGAGGACCTCAACGCGTCATATCTAGATAAATCAAGTTCTTTTGGCTCTTAAGCGGCGTTTTGAGTCTGAAAATGGCCGGCTCAGTGCCTGGATACTCTCAAATCCCCCTGCGCGTCTAAAGCGAGCACTTCGAGCGTGGATGTCTCGCCGGGCCCCGGCGCCCCGCTTCGCGAACCGAAGTTCACACTGCGTCAACTCGTTTACGAATTTGTAAATTTTCGTTGACACGGATAGTTAGAAAAGCTATACTTCCTCAACCTCTTACCACGTTTCGGGTTCCGCCCGGTTGGCTTTGTCCTTGTTGGTGTTGCGGATCGAGTTTGAGAGGTTACAACCTCGTTGGTTGCCTGGCCATGCTGCTGAAACGCTGCGCTTCGCCTGTGAGCAATCTAAGCGCTTCCCGGCGCTCGCGCTTCGCTGCGACATCAATCATCAATTCTGATCGTCTAGCTCGCTCAGCGGGCTTGTCGTACATGGGGGATGCTTATGAAATCAAGAATTACTGGCCGTATTGCGCGACGGTTAACCGCAGCGGTCTACATGTGCTCTGCACTCGTTTTTGTCTTCGCAACGGACGGCCGCGCTCAGTCGACGTTCGGTGAGTTTCTCGGGACGATAAAGGATCCCTCGGGCGCGGTTATTTCCGGGTGCGCGGTCACCGCAAAGAATGTGGAGACTTCGGCTACCCGAACCGCTACGACCGACTCGACCGGGAACTACACCTTGGTCAATCTCGAACCCGGAACTTACGAGATCACCATGGAGGCGCAGGGCTTCCAAAAGAGAACGTATACTAATCTCCAACTCCTGTCCCGACAGACGGTTCGCGTCGACGGCGCCTTGGGATTGGCGTCGCAGGCCCAAACGGTTGAAGTCAGCATCCAGGCCGAAGCGCCGATCAATACGGAAGTCTCCAACATCGCCGAAAGCAAATTGGGACGGGAGTTGATCGATCTCCCCGTAGCTCTGGGATCTCGTGCCTCGGGTTCCACCAGCGCCTTCGCAACGCTCACAACGCAGCCTGGCGTGGAGACCGATAACAGCGGGAATATTTCGGTCGCCGGCGGGAACGTCGATATGCTGTCGATCAGCATTGACGGCATCAGCACAATGAGTCCCCGCAATAGTGCTCCTTTGACGGAACTATTCCCCTCCTTCGACGGCATCGCCGAGATCCGCGTGAGCGAAATCAACAATACAGCGGAGTTTGGCGGCATCAGTGATGTCACGACGATTTCCAAATCCGGCACTAACCAGGTTCACGGCAGCCTTTTTGAAAACCATCAGAATTCAGCCTTTGCGGCGCGCAATACTTTTAGCGCGACAGTGCCGAAGCTGATCATGAATGACTTCGGAGGGTCGGTCGGCGGGCCGATTATGATCCCCAAGCTGTACAGCGGTCGCGACAAGACCTTCTTTTTCCTGGACTGGGAGAGCCTGCGCTTGCCTTTCCAGCAGGTGCTGGTGGAAAACGTTCCCTCTCTCGCATTGCGCAGCGGCGATCTGTCTGTGTATCCGGCCGGCACGGTGAGGGATCTGAACGGCACTCCTTATACGGGCAACCAGATTCCCGACAGCGCCATCAGTCCCGTGTCCAAGGCCATCATGAAGTACTTGTTCCCGTTGCCGAACGCGGGCGCACCTAACGCGATCGTGAACAATTACGTACAGAATTTCCCGACGCCGATTAAGAGTGATCAGGGCGACCTGCGTCTGGATCACAACTTGACCTCTAAACAACAAGTATTCGCCCGCTTCACCTACAAGACGCGGCAAAACCAACTGCTGCCGTGCAACTGCAGTTCGAACAATCTCAATGGCTCGGCCCTCGGCGGCGCGGTTCAGATCCCGCAGCACTACTGGAGCCTGACGGGTGCTTACAACTACGTGATCACTCCACACATAGTGAACGAGTTTCGGACGGGATGGACCGGATTCCACCAAATCCTGGGCTTTGGAATCAACGGCGGCACCATCGAAGACGAGACTGGACTCACGCCCTTCATTCCACAGGCCCGGAATTTCATTCAATCGGTCGAGGCAACTCCGAACGTGCGCATTGCAGGCTTCCAGCGTACCGGCGGCGTGGGATCTGCCATTCAACAGACGCAAACATTCCAGTTCCTGGATAACGTCACGATGACGGAAGGCAAACATACCTACAAGTTCGGTGGCGACTTCCGTTACCTGACCGCGCTCTATACGTCCGTCTTCGATACGTTATGGCTGGGCCGATACAACTTCACCAGTTCAGTGATCGGCTCGACCATCGGACAGCCCTTCGCGGCTTTCCTTCAAGGCGTCCCGAGCAGCGACACCATCGCGACTGTGCTTTATCCCAATACGGACGCGTATGGAAAAGCCTATGCATTCTACGCGCAAGACGACTGGAAAGTCACCCCACGGCTGACGATCAACTATGGCTTGCGCTGGGAATACCATCCGATGTTCCAAGATCACAACAACAACGTGGCCGCGTTTCTGCCCGGGTACTACACGGGAACGGATGGGTCCATCGTGCACGGAGCCGTTGCCGTCCCGAACGAAAGCCTGAAGCTTGTGAACCCGGCGTTTGCGGGATCGATCCTGCCGACTCCTATCCTGACTGCGAAACAGGCTGGCATTCCTGATAGCTTGCGTTACTCGCAGAAGACCGATTTCGCCCCGCGAATCGGATTTGCATGGCGCGTCACAGGGGATGGAAAGACAGTGATCCGCGGTGGCTATGGGAAATTCATCGATGCGCCGCTCGGTTACTTAATTCTTTCCTCCTGGGCCGTCGAAGCGAGCGACGTTGCAACATTCACGAACTCGATCAAGGGCGGAAAGGCTGCATACACGTTCCCATATCCGTTCCCATCGAACCTGGCGCAGCCAGGAACGCAGGATTTCGACCTGTCGTACGCGCTGCACTACAAAGACCCCTACGTGCAACAGTGGAACTTCACCATTGAGCGCGATCTCGGCTTCCAGACCGGGCTTCGGCTTTCCTACGACGGTAGCCACGGTACGGATCTTTCTGTTACCACGAATCCCGATCAAGTGCCGGCAAACACCATTGGATTCGCGAAGGCCAGCGCGAACGCGCCATATCCGATTTGGGATTCGCTCGTGAACGTCGAGAACAGCGCACGCAGCAACTACGAGTCGTTCACTGCGACCATTAACAAGCGCATGTCCAAAGGTCTTCAGTTCGAGTTCAGCTACAACCACGCCAAGAATCTTTCGAATGCTGGCGGGTGGGCGCCCGGCAGCCTGTCGGTGGCCGGGTTTTCAGGCGAGGGCGGAGGCCAGACCAGCGACTACTATAATCCCGGCCTCGACTATGGATATGTGCCCTTCACTCGGAACCATCGCGTGATCGCGAATTTTCTATACGAAACGTCGAGTCACACCGGCAACAAATACCTCGATCAGTTATACAGCGGCTGGGAGATCGCGGGCCGGATGTTGTTCCAGACTGGGCCGCGTCTCAGCGTAACGGCGCCAGGAACGGATCCTTCGGGCACGAATTTCGACAACTCGTTTGACGGTGGCGACCCGCGCGCCGACATTGTCTCCGGCGTTCCGATCTATCCAACGAACAAGAGCATCCACAATTGGGTGAATCCGGCAGCGTTCGCGCTGCCGCCGGACAATATCGGCCGTTATGGCGATGCACCGGTAGGGGCCATCACGGGCCCGGGCACTCAAGAAGTCTCCCTCTCTATGTATCGAAGCTTCCGGTTTAAGGAGCGGTATGCGCTACGCATCGGCGCTTCGGCGGCGAATCTCTTCAATCATCCGAACTACGGGCTGCCCAATCTGAGCCTCGGCACGGCTGCCTTCGGCACGATTAACGCCTTACAGGCCGCCGAGGATACCGGGCCGCGCGCGATTCAGTTGGGCGGGCGTATCACATTCTGACCGCTGGATGGTATAAGAATAGAAAGACCAAGGAGAGCGTAATGACCAAGGCAGTCTGGGCGGCCTTTGTGCTGCTGTCCGCAACGTTTGCGGCGCAAGCACAGCGAAACGGCGCTGCCGCCGCGAGGCCGGAAGCCAAACCTATACCCGAGGAAGGCATTCCGGTTACCGATTCGCTGGTGATCTCAAAGTGCGGCGGCTGCCACACTCGAGACGCCAAGGGCAACATGTTGCGGATCTCATGGGAGCGCGCAACACCCGAAGGCTGGGAAGAGGCCATCAAGCGCATGGTGCGATTGAACGGCCTAACTCTCACGCCAGCCGAAGCCCGTTCCATCCTCAAGTACCTCAGCACTTATCATGGGCTCGCTCCAGAAGAGGCGAAGCCCGTGATGTACTTCGCCGAGCATCGGATTCAGGACGAAACGATCATCCCTAGCGACGCGGTTCGCGGAGCTTGCGCCAATTGCCATGCGTTCGCGCGGCCGCTCTCGTGGCGGCGCTCGGCCGAAGATTGGAAGCTGCTGGCGAACCTGCACGTCGCGTTTTACGCTACTGCCGACCAGGCTTTCCGGCGCGGTTTGGCGGCGGGCGGAGGCGGCAACGCGCCACCGGTTCCGAGTCACGACAGCGGGCCGCCCAAGCTTCCGCTCGATGACGCGCTCGACTTTTTGGGTAAGTCCGCTCAGTTACACACGCCCGAGTGGGCCGCATGGAGAGCGCGTATGCGATCGCCGAAGTTGTCGGGGCGTTGGCTCGTGACGGCGCACATTCCCGGAAAAGGGACTTACACCGGCGAACTGGCGGTCGAGCCTGGCGCCGCGGAAGACGAATTTACGACGAACGTGAAGTTGGAATCGCTGCGCGACGGATCGAAAATAACTCGCTCAGGTCAAGGATTGGTTTACGCCGGATATTCCTGGCGCGGGCGGTCTAAGGGAACGGCGCCTGCAAGCGCGGCCGTGGACGACCTCAACAGGGAAGCGCGCGAGGTGATGTGGTTCTCGCCTGACGGATCGCAAGCCGACGGCCGCTGGTTTTGGGGACTCTACCAGGAGTTCGGCATGGACGTGAAGCTGCGCCGCGCCTCTTCGGACCCGACGTTGATGGGGACGGAGCGAACGGCTCTGAAGGTCGGTTCGCAAGGCACTCGAGTGCGCCTGGTAGGAGACAATCTTCCGGCGCAGGTGAACGCCGGCGATCTGGATTTCGGGTCCGGCGTCAAGGTCCGTCGCATCGTCTCGCATGACCCATCGCAACTGGTGGCAGAAGTGGACGTATCGGCCGATGCCGTGCCCGGTAAACGAGACATCGTGCTGGGCCGCTCAGTGCTGCCCAACTCGATCGCTGTGTACGATCGCATCGACTACATTCAGGTGGTTCCTGAGTCGGCGGTCGCGCGGTTGGGCAGCGATGTACATCCCAAGGGCTTCCAGCAGTTCGAAGCGGTCGCGTATCAGCGCGGCGCCGACGGAAAGCCGCACACCGCGGACGACGTAGAAATTGGCCCAATCGACGTGAACTGGTCAGTGGAGGAATTCTACGCTGTCTACGGCGACGACGACAAGGATTTCGTCGGAACACTCAGCCCTAGCGGTCTGTTCACGCCGGCCCTGGACGGGCCGAATCCCAAGCGGAAGTTCAGCCGCAATAACTACGGCGATATCTGGGTGGTCGCGACCGCGAAGAATGAAAAGGACGCAGGCGGCAAGCCTCTCGTGGGTAAGGGTTACCTGGTCGTAACGGTTCCCATGTACGTCCAATTCGATCAACCCGAAGTAGGTCAATAGTGACGGCTACGACTTCGCGCGCGGTCAGCCTCGGCGAGTTTCATGCCTTCGAAGCGGGCGCGCGGCGATTTCTGTATCTCGTTCCGGCGGGCGCGATCTTTGAGCTCGACGACGCTGCCGCGATTGTGATCGATCGACTGTCTGGGAAAAGCGCGCTGCTCGACGAGCTCGCTGCGGATCTCCTGCAGCATGGTGTTTCAAGCCAGGATGCTCGCGAGCTGATTGTTGAGCTTCTCGAAGCGGGCGTGATCGTCAACGGCCATCGGTCGGCGGAGGCGCCGCAGAGCCCTCCCAGCGACTTTCCGCTGCAGACGCTGGTACTGAATCTCACCAACCAGTGCAACCTGTCCTGCCAATACTGCTACGAGTTCGGCGCGGACAAAGTAGCAACCCCGGACGGCAAGCCGAAGTTCATGGATCTCGAAACCGCCCAAGCGTCGGTAGACTTTTTGCTGGCGCAGTCGGGCGGCCGCCGCACTGTTCACATTACGTTCTTCGGCGGCGAGACTTTGATGAATTTTCCGCTTCTGAAACAGGTGGTCGCGTACGCGAACAAACAAGTCGCGGCCGACGGGCGCAAGATCGACTTCAGCCTCACGACGAACGCCACCCTGCTGACGCCCCCGATCATCGATTTTCTGTCAGAGAATCGAATCGGTGTAACCGTCAGCATGGATGGGCCGAAAGAGTTGCACGACCAGCTTCGTGTTTTCTCGAATGGGCGCGGGAGCTACGACATCATCGAACCGAAGGTGCGAGCGTTGATCCAGAATCATCGCACCCGGCCGATCACGGCGCGAGTCACATTGACTTCGGGCGTCACCGATGTGGTGAAGATCTTCCGACACCTGAAGCAGGATCTCGGCTTTCACGAGGTTGGCTTTGCGCCGGTGACTACTTCGCCGAATCAACTCTATGCGATCAATGGCTCTGGCATGAACCGCGTGCTCGAAGAGTTCCATTTTCTCGCCAACGAATACCTGGAATACGCGCTTCGCGGCGAGATGCACGGCTTCACCAACGTGAGCGACACGCTCGCCGAGTTACACCAGGGAGTGAACAAATCGCATCCCTGCGGAGCGGGTCTCGGTCTTGTCGGGGTCGGGCCATCGGGAGATATCGCACCGTGCCACCGTTTCGTCGATTCCGACACGCACGCGCTGGGACATATCTCGAAGGGCATCGATACTGAAAAACAAGCTGAGTTCCTACGCCGCGGCCACATTGGCTCGAAGTACGAATGCCACACCTGTTGGGCACGCCCGCTATGCGCCGGCGGCTGTCATCACGAGGCCTTCGTACGCTATGGCGACACCGGTCACCCCAACTTGCACTACTGCGATTGGATTCGCGACTGGACCGATACTTGTCTGAGAATTTATGGCTCCATCAGCGCCGGGAATCCCGAGTTCTTGGAGCGATTCGCCGAAAGGAGAGCATCATGAAACACCTCCGAGCTGTGAACAAGAAAGCCAAGCGCATTGACGATTTCGTCGCTGCGCGCGAGGGAGACGTTGTAGGACTCCAGAACCCATCACCGCCCACGCCTCCGAAGCCCCACATCCCGATGGGTTGTTCACTGATGTTCTCGCCCGGCTGGGAAGTGGACGCAGCGGGAGGCACCGCGGGGCTCTGTCAGCCGGTCGAGCGCGACATCTATGACTGCTACGTGACTTGCTACTGGCCGGCACAGGTGCCCGATCATCTCAATAACACTCCGGACTGGACCAGCAAGTGCGCCACTGCCACCAAAGACTGGCGGAATCTCGATCTTGTCTTCCCATAAGAACCCTATGAAAAAGCTTTTTGCATTTTTGTCGGTCTCCGTTTTTGCGTCGCTCGGCTGGAGCGGTACTCTTTTCCTCGGTGGATATCCGAATTCGGTGCTCGTGGTGGATGAGAGCAGCGGGAAAGTGGTTGACAAGATCCATCTGGAGACGGGTCTGCCGACTAGCATGCGACTGTCGGACGATCGGAAGAAGATATTCGTCACCACCAACGACCATAGCGGCATCGAGGTGATCGATGTCGCTTCGCGCAAGGTGCTCAGCCATTTCGTCCTGAACACGGCTACCACGCGCTATCGCTTCAACGGTGGAACTCCCGATCCGCAAGGCAAGTTGTTCTACACCGTGACCACCGAAATCGACAAAAAGCCGGAACACTTCGATATCGGCAAACCCAAGTACACGGTCATCGATCTCGAACAGCAAAAGATCACTAAGACCGTAGAGGTACCGCAAGAGGATGAAAACGGGGCTGTCGGCGGTTATGGACGCAACATATTTGAGATTTCGAGCGACGGCAAATACCTCTACCAGTTTCGCGACAAAGTAGTCATCCTCAGCTCAGACGATTTCAAGGTAGTAGACCGGATCGATTTGGCCAAGCCGGACCAGCCCGGGATGGAAAACATCGGTTTCGGAGCGCGTCTAGACTCGATCGGTGAGCCTGGAAAGCTGATTTCACTATTCAACTCCGCGGACCCGATCGTGCACAATCGGGTGTTTGGAATCGCACGATTCGACTTGAGCACGCGGGACGTCAATTTCACGGCCATCGGACCTGCGCCGACCGGTATGGCGGGCTTGCAGATTACGCCGGATAAGAAGGCTGCTTTTACCGTGATCGCGAATGGAATGCACGGCAACAAGCGCTGCGAGTTTTGGTCTTTCGACCTCGGCACGGATCACATCACAAAAACGGTCGAGGTTCCGTGCCGCACGCGTTTCAGCTTCGGCATGTCGGCCGACGGCAAGAAGCTCTACATCTACGGTGCGGGATTCGAGATCGAAGTGTACGACGCCGCCTCGCTCAAATACGAGCGCACGTGGGACCTCAATAACGACGTCACCGGCGCCGGAATGATCGTAATTCCTTAAGCTCAGCGCACATTGTTCCGTTGAAATGCCGTAGCATTGCGGAAACTATCCGATAGGATATTTCCTTTGAAACTAACCAGTTACACTGGCTGCCGCGGTAATCAAGTTTCAGCTACGGATCCGGTGATCCGGGTTATACTCCGGCGGGGACTTGCCCGAGTGAGGACCACATGCCTCGCACACTGAGTGTGGCGTCCGCGATATTTGCTTGTCTGGTGGCAACGCCGCTCGTTCATGCTGACACGTTCACCTTTCAGACTCTCGATAATCGCGGCGATCCAGCCTTCAATCAATCGCCGGGAATTAACGACGCGGGAACTATTGCTGGTTACTTCGGTGACGGCATGATTTGTGCCAAACAAAGGCTACACACTTGCGCCTCCATACTCACCTGGCTCCTATACAAATGAGAATTTTCCCGGCTCCGTTCAAACACAGGTTGTGAGTATTAACAACAATCCGTCCCGACCACAGTTGGATTTTGGATTGACGGTGCACGTAATAATTTTGGATTCAGTGGACCAACGTGGCACGTTTACCTCGGCAATTGATCCAAACGTACCTGGCGCGGGACCCACAACCGCCCAGCTTTTCGGTGTGAACGACAGTAATATCGCCGCCGGTTTCTACATTGACGCGATGGGAAATACTCAGGGCTTTGAGTACCACATCGATACTAAGACCTTCACGCCCATCACGCTGCCCGCCTGCTTCAACGCCGTTATGACCACAGTCACGGGCATCAACGACGAGTGAACTTTCCGGCTTTTACATGGAAGCAGGTGGAAACACTCACGGATTCATTGATAATGGCGGCGTGTTTACGAGCTGTCCTATCGGATCATCCGGCCAGACGGTGAAGTGCGGTTGGTCCGCGGCATTGTTGAAGCCATCCGCGACCAACAAGGTGAACTGACTCGGCTCATCGGGGCGATTCAGGACATCACGGAACAATTTGCCGTGGAGGAGCGCCTGCGCACGAGCGAAGAACGGTTGAAGAATGCCGAGCGGCTCGCGCACCTCGGACATTGGCAGTGGGACCTCCCGACTAACCGCGTGTCCGGCTCCGAGGAAATGAATCTCCCCGCCATCGAGGCCAGTCTTGCACAGTTTCGTCAAATTGTGATGAACCTCGTCATGAACGCTTCGGAGGCGATCGGAGATCAACACGGAGTGATTCGCGTGGCCACCAGATGCGTGACCGTCACCGGCACCGGCGAGATTCCGAAGGGCATGGCACAAGGCGACTACGTCCAATTGGAAATCTCCGATACCGGCTGCGGAATGTCGAGGGAAACGCAAGCCCGGATGTTCGATCCTTTCTTTACGACCAAATCGGCGGGGCACGGCCTCGGGCTGGTGATCGTCGATGGCATTGTTCGCAGTCTCGGCGTGACGTTGGATGTGGCCAGCGCGGTGGGAAAAGATACTATTCGGAGGCTCTCGTTCCCCTGTGCCAAGGCCGTAGCCGTCGGAACGAGCGAGTCTGCCCAACGCAGAGGTGCGGACGCGTTCACAGGCATGGCATTCACTGTATTGATCGTCGAAGGTGAACCTGCGGGAGGCAACGGCAAGGATGATGCGCAATTTGGGCGTTCACGTGTTGAGGGCCGGCAACGGATCGGTTGCAATCGATCTTCTGCACGGGTACGGAGGCAAGATTGATCTAATTCTGCTTGACGCGACAATCCCCGGCCCTTCAAGCAGCGAGGTTATTGCTGAAGCCGCGCAAGTTTGCCGGAGACAAAGGTGATTCTAACCAGCGCCTACGGGCCGGAGATGTTGGAGCACCTCGTAAAAATGCGCCGCAAGTTTGCGGTTTCATCCGTAAGCCTTTGCAGCTCTCCAGTCTCATGGAGACGATCAGCAGCGGTTTGCGGAAAGACGGAAAGCCCGCCCAGTCGAGGTCCGCTGATTAGAGTCCAAACGATGCTAGGAGCGCGCCCGCGGCATGGGCGCGCGATGACACGGCGGACATGCCGGAATCGGTAATGCCTCCCAGCGGTTTCAGCATGGCGGCCTCATGGTCCGAGTTTCTATGGAGCCATCGTCGAGTTAGCTTACGATGCTTCACTGAGCGCGGCCTAAGCTGGCCGCGCCATCGAACTCATGGTCCGACGATCTTCATCTCGCGCAGAACGTCGATGAGCTGTATCGAGGCCTGGTTCACAGCCTGGCTGGATATTTTCTCAATCGTTTCTGCGTGCCACGCCCGGAGCGCGCTCGCCAGCCTATCTGAGCGCTCCTTCTCCATCTGCAGTTCGTCGTTCTTCTCGCGAAGCAAGTCCGTGAACCATTCGGTCGTCGGGTCCGAACTCACAATCCGCAAGTAGTCTTCGGCGGTGGGCTCGCCAGATCTTGCTCTGCGGCCAATTTCGTTGATCTTACGCACTATCCCCATGAGAGAATCCGCGCCCGGGGTATCCATGGTTGTTATTCCTCTTTCCTGCTTACGTCCTATCTCGCGGCGAGCGCACCAAGATTGGCGCAAATCTCGCCGAAGTAAGCGGATATGTTAGCAAAACGGTTGTACACTCAACTTCATGAAGCGATTGATTTGGTTGTTGGCAGCAGCTCCCATCCTTGCCGCCTTGCCGGATACGGAGATCCGGCGCGTGCTGGACGATCAGTTGACCGCCTGGAATCGGGGCGACATCCCAGCCTTCATGCAAGGATATGATGAGTCGGAAGCAACCACGTTTGTCAGTTCTACGGTCACAAAAGGCCACGCCCAGGTGCTCGCCAACTACATCAAGCGATATCCGACGCGCGACAATATGGGCACGCTGACGTTCAGCAACCTGGAGATTCGGCCGCTCGGAGCGGAGTACGCGGTAGTGATCGGCAGATTCCATTTGGAACGAACGGCCAAAGGGGGCGGGGAAGCGAGCGGCATTTTTACCCTGATCTTCCATCGGACCGGCAAAGGGTGGAAAATCATAATGGATCATACGAGCTGAGTCATGGTTATAAACAGGCGCAGAGCGATAGCGACAGGGTTTGGCGCGGCGTGCGCGTCGCTCGTACGCTTGCACGGACAGGTGAAAACGGGGAGCGAGCTTGAGCAGGCGCGATCGCTGTTCGATTTTGAAGCGGCCGCGAGTAAGAAGATTTCGCCTCCCGTCTGGGCTCGCGTCCAAGGCGCGTCTGCCGACGAGCTGACGCTGCGTTGGAATCACGAAGCGTACGAGCGGATTCGCTTGCGGCCGCGCGTGTTGACTGACGTGTCCAAAGTCGATACGCGTGTAAAGCTGCTCGGGCTGGATCTTCCTTTTCCGATTCTGCTTTCGCCAACCGGATTCCAATCGGCTGTCTATCCAGATGGCGATCTCGCATCGGTGCAAGGCGCAGGAGCGGCGAAGGCGCTGCTGGTGATCAGCTCGAGTGCATCGAAGAGCGTTGACGAGGTTGCCAAAGCCGCCAGCGGCTCCGTCTGGTTCCAGCTTTACGTGCAACGTGACCGAGGGTTCACCAAGGCACTAGTTCAACGTGCCGAAGCAGCAGGATGCCGCGGGCTTGCGGTCACCGTGGATTCGCCTACGTTCGGCGCTCGCAACCACGAGCAATCGGTGCAGGGTGCGATGCCGCCTCGGCCGCTGCCGAACCTGCAAGGCGCGGATTATCTCGATCCGACGCTGAGCTGGAAAGATATCGACTGGCTGCGCTCGTTTGCAAAGGTTCCGGTGCTGCTGAAAGGAATCCTAAATCCTGACGACGCGGACATCGCGGTGAAGGCGGGCGTCTCAGGGATCATGGTTTCAAATCACGGCGCCCGGAATCTCGATACTGTTCCAGCTACTATCGACGCACTCCCACACATCGCCGAGAGAGTGAATGGTCGCGTGCCGCTGATCGTGGACGGGGGCATCCGACGAGGTACCGACGTCATCAAGGCGCTGGCGCTGGGCGCTACGGCAGTGGGAATCGGACGACCTTATTTATACGGGCTGGGCATCGGCGGCGCGGAAGGCGTGACGCGGGTAGTCGATATTCTACGGCGCGAATTCGAAGCGACGATGATGCTGACCGGACGCCCGACGCTCGCCAGCATCGACCGGTCAGTGTTGTGGCCGAAAGAATGGTAGTTAGCGCATCTTGTCTTTTTGAATATTCCGCATCTCGTCGATGATGCGCTCGAACACGCGCTTTACAGCTTCCGAGGACAGGGGCCCGGAGTTGTTCGCGGTGACATTGCGAAACACGTCTTCCTCGCGCCGGGGCTCGTAGATGGGCAGCGAGAGATGCTGTTTGATACGCCCGATCTGCTCGACAATGCGCGTGCGTTCGTTCAGAAGTTCGAGCAACCGCATGTCCAGGGCATCGATCTTGCGCCGGCACTCCGCCAGCTCTTCCATGCTCATCGATTCCTCGATGGTAAACCAGAAGAAAGCTCGCGAGCGAGCGTTTCGAGCTTGGATTCGAGATCGGGACTTGCGGCGTTTTCCTCGATCGTGCGAACGAATGCGCTGCCCACCGCGACGCCGTCAGCCAACTCGCCCACGGCGCTCGCCTGGCCGGGCGTCGAAATTCCGAAGCCAACCGCCAGCGGAAGACTAGTGACTGCCCGCATCGCTTTGACCAGCGGCGCCACTGAATCCGATAACGCGACCCGCTCGCCCGTGACCCCGGTTCGCGACACGAGATAAATGAAGCCGCTCGAATACTCGGCAACCAGCCGGAGACGCCGCTCGCTGCTGGTTGGAGCGGCCAGGAACACCGTATCAAGACCGGCGTTGCGCATCGTGGCAGTATAGCCTTCGGCCTCTTCGACGCTGAGGTCGGTGAGCAGGCAGCCGTCGATCCCGCACACTACGGCATCGCCCGCCAAGCGCTCCAAGCCGTAGCGCAAAACGGGGTTCATGTAGGTGAACAGCACCAGCGGGATCTCGGATCGCTTGCGGATTTCGGACGCAATCTCGAGAACCGTGGAAACGTGCGTTCCGGCGCGCAGCGCTCGCTCGCTGCCGCGCTGGATCACCGGGCCATCGGCAATGGGGTCGGAGAACGGCACGCCCAGCTCGATGAGATCGGCCCCGCCGCGTTCCAATGCCGATACCAGCGCGGGAGTGCGCGCGGGCGACGGATCGCCGGCCGTAATGTATGCGATGAGCGCGCGGCGATCGGCTGCGCGGAGGCGTTCAAAGAGCCGGCCGATTCTGGTCTGGCTCATCGAGCTCCTTGAGATTCTCGCGATAAATGTCGGTGTCTTTGTCGCCGCGGCCGGAAAGATTCACGATAAACAGCTCGCCACGTGCATTGGGAGCGCGGCGCAATGCCTCCGCCACGGCATGGGCGGATTCGAGTGCAGGGATGATGCCTTCAGTCCGCGCCAGTGTTCGTGCCGCGTCGAGCGCTTGCGAGTCGGTGGCCGAGACGTATTCGGTTCGTCCCTGATCGCGCAGCCAGGCGTGCTCGGGGCCCACGAGCGCATAGTCAAGCCCGGCTGAAACGGAGTGAGTAAGCGCGACCTGGCCCTCGGAATCCTGTAAGAGATAGCTATGCGCACCGTGCAAAACGCCGGGAGCGCCGCCCGAGAACCGCGCCGCGTGAAGGCCAAGTTCCGAGCCGCGCCCGCCTGCTTCGACGCCGATCAGCTTTACGGATGCGTCACCCAGGAAAGCGTGGAAAATTCCGATCGCGTTGCTGCCGCCGCCGACGCAGGCAAAGACAGAATCCGGCAAGCGTTTCTCACGCTCCAGGATCTGGCGCCGGGCCTCCTCGCCGATTACGCGATGAAAATCACGAACCATCATCGGATAAGGATGCGCTCCGAGCGCCGAACCAAGCAGATAGTGTGTGTGCTGAACGTTGGTCACCCAATCGCGCATGGCTTCGCTGATTGCGTCCTTCAGAGTACGGCTGCCGTTCGCGACACCTACGACTTTCGCTCCCAGCATGCGCATGCGGAAAACGTTCAGCCGCTGCCGGCGCATGTCCTCTTCGCCCATGTAAACGATGCAATCCAGGCCGAATAGTGCGCAAACGGTCGCGGTGGCGACACCATGCTGACCGGCGCCGGTTTCGGCGATGATCCGTTTCTTGCCCATGCGGCGAGCGAGTAGAGCTTGGCCTAGGCAGTTGTTGATCTTGTGCGCGCCGGTGTGCAGCAGATCTTCCCGCTTGATGTAGATCTTGGCGCCGGACATTTCACTGAGTCGCTTCGCGTGATAGAGCGGAGTGGGACGGCCGGCGTAGTTGCCTAGTAGGTCACTGAGCTCGGCTTGAAAGCTGGGGTCAGCCCGCGCTTCCAGATAAGCATCCTCCAGGTCTTCAAGCGGCGCCATCAGAACTTCGGGAACATAACGGCCGCCGTAAGGCCCGAAGTGGCCCCCTGCGTCCGGTTGGGTGGCGGGATGGGTTGGAGTCGTCATTCGCCTCGCGCCGCCTTAATGAAACTTCGCATCTTTTCGTGATCCTTTACGCCGAGCGATTTTTCGAGCCGCGAGCATGCATCGACGCCCCAGGGCTGCGCTTCCTCGATAGCCTGGTGCACGTTCGAGGCGTCCAGACCGCCGGCGATGATCAATTTCCACTTATGCGCTTTCACGCGCTTCCAGTCCCAGGTCCGGCCCGTGCCGCCTCGAAGATCCGCGGAAGGCGTGTCGATCAGGATGGCCTCAGTTCCCGCGGGCAATTCTTCTGGAACGGGGACGTCGGCCGGGAGCGCTCTCCAAATCCGCATTCCTCGCGCTTCCGACTGGCCGTGCAGTTGGGCGACATCGAGTCCGGCGTCCAGAGCAACCTTCGTCACGATTTCGGCGGGTTCATCCACGAACACACCTACCTTCAATACGCTCTCCGGGATCTTGGCCGCGATCATCGCCGCGCCGGTCGGCGAAATATAGCGCGGGCTGTTGCGATAGAAGTTGAATCCGATTGCCGACGCACCGGCCTCCGCGGCGGCCATGGCATCGTCCCGGTTCGTGATGCCGCAGATCTTTATCATCATGCCGCTGCGCCACCATCATTCGAGCAGGCCCCGCAGCGCGAGCGCGGGATCGGGGGATTTCATCAGGTGCTCGCCGACTAGGAACGCCTGATAGCCGGCTGCGGACAATCGTGCGACATCGGTGCGGGAGTGTATGCCGCTCTCTGCAATTCGGACCACACCCGAAGGTATTTTCTCCGCGAGATGTAGCGAAGTTTCGAGACTCACTTCGAAAGTATGAAGATTGCGGTTGTTGACGCCGATGATGCCTGCGCCCGAAGCCATGGCCGCGTTTAGTTCGTCTTCATCGTGCACTTCGACGATGGCGTCCATGCGATAGCCTTCGGCCAGCTCTCGGAAATCGCGCATTTCTCGATCAGTCAAAATGGCCGCAATCAGCAGGATGGCGTCGGCGCCGTGCGCAGCCGCCTCTCGCACGTGATACGGATCGATGGTGAAATCCTTGCGAAGCGTGGGAATCGAGACTGCGTCGCGAGCGGCTTGGAGATCTGCGAGGCGGCCCTGAAAATACTTGGAATCCGTAAGCACCGACAACGCGGCAGCGCCGCCGCGTTCGTACGCCCGTGCGGTAGCCGGAGCGTCGAAATCGACGGCCAGAACTCCGCGGCTGGGCGAAGCCTTCTTGATTTCGGCGATGAGCGAGGGAGTTGAAGCCTTCAGCGCGCGACTAAAGTCGCGCCGGTCAGAAGTCGACGCTGCGGCGCGGGCTTCGATGTCATCCTGACGCGTGCACAGTTCCGCCTTCTTATGCTCGACAATTTGGGCGAGAATATCCGGGACGGCCTTGACCATGAGGCGAGAACTTCATTGTATCTTACACCTCGTGGGCGCCCGCACCGACCATTGTGTCGAGGCGATCCACAATCTAGCGCAGCGCCTTGGACTCGGCACTTGAGCGATCGCCCGCTTCGCTGCCCTGATGCCCGTTGGTCGCAGTTTTTTCGGTTCTTGAGCGCATTTGGACCAGGGCCTGTTCGATTTCCTGCATGGCGCGCGCCTGCTCCTGACTGCCGGTCTGAAGCCGATTCCCCAGGCGCTGACTACCGATTCGGTGGCCTGCGTCATCGCGCGAATGTGTTCGCTCAATTCATCTAGCGTTCGCGCCCTTCTTTGGACCGTTCGATCGATTCGGTGATGAGCGTGGAAGCGTCTTTGGCTGCGCCGGCCCAGCGCTGCGCCAATGTCCGAACCTCGTCGGCCACTAAAGCGAACCCCATGCCCGCTTCTCCGGCGGCGTTCAGAGCGAGCAGGTTGGTTTG